>Ga0129308_1003256_pt1 | contig 12017 bp, 6 predicted proteins | sample L827metagenome_FD_94440 | JGI IMG/M metagenome (GOLD analysis project Ga0129308, IMG submission 94440) | Ring-tailed lemur group fecal microbial communities from Wisconsin, USA - L827 metagenome | ecosystem: Host-associated > Mammals > Digestive system > Large intestine > Fecal | place: USA... | reverse complement strand
CCCTGTCCAAGTGATCAGAAGAAATCGGACAGTTTGCACTTCTTGACCTTGTCGTTGTTGAAGACGGAGTCCATGCTCATCTCGAGGATGTCGATCCTCTCCCTGGTGTAGGTGTCGAGTCCGTACTTCTCCCCGATGGTCTTGGAGATCTCCAGGTACTTCTTCACGCTCGCCTCGTGGACCGTCAGCGTGAGTGCGTTGCCGCACTTGGTGCACTTTCCCGCAAGGGGCATCCTCCGATACTTCTCGCCGCACTTGGTGCATCTGACGGTCTGGGTGGAGAAGCTCCTGAGGTTTCCTATCATGTCCGGCAGGAAGTGTTTGTTCAGGACACGTGTGGCCACGTCCTTCTCATCCACGGCACGGATCTTCTTCCCCAGCATGAGCTGTGCATCCATCTTGTCCATCATGGTCTCCAGGGTGGTGTATGCGGAGTACTTGGGACCGTCGGAGATGTCGTGGGTGTCATGGGTGAATCCCAGATGCTCGTATTGGTCTGGGGTTCCTATCCTGCTCGCGATGAGGTCCATCTTTTTCTCTATCTCCTTCGGGTCCTTCATGTCCATGGCGGCGTAGTAGAACTCTAGGGGATACTCCCTCAGGCAGTCCACGTTGTGGGCTTCCTTGTCGATCTCGTTGGGGTCCAGTCTCGTGGTCAGGACCAGGGGTGCATCCATGAGCCCTCCCCTCCTGTCGGGTAGGAAGTGCATGGAGAAGTTCAGGAGTCCGTCCAGTGCGAGGATGACACAGTCCTCGTCACCGTCGCAGTTCCTCCTCTTGGCGGCATGGAAGAACGGGTGTCCGTAGCATCCGCGGAGGTCGGCGTAACCGATGATCCTGCACAGGATACCTCCGGATGTGTGGGGTGCGAGTCCGAATGTGATGTGTCCGATGAGGTCCGTCCTGGAGCTCACGTTGTAGTATCTGGGGAGATGGTAGAACTCCTCCAACTCGTCGTCCAGGAACCTGGCCACCTTCACGAGGTAGTCCCCGCAGTCCTTCGCGGGGATGATGTCCTGGACCTTGAGCTCGACGATCTGCTCCGGGTCTGTGAGGGGATCGCCGTTCCAGTCGTGGGTGTATCCCAGCTCGTGGGCCTTCTCTATGCTGAGGCCGATCTCCCGGGGTTTGAAGTGTGTGATGGGGATGTCGGTCATGTCGAAGCGGATGGTACCGTCCTTGAATGTGGAGACGCCGTTCTTCTGTCTCAGGATACCTTTCTCGACCGCTTCCGTGAACTTGTTCTTGGAGACCAGGACGTCCAGGCACTTCAGTTCGGAGGGGGCCTTCTCACCGATGGTGGCGCATGCTGCCCTGAACTCCTCCTCCAGGTCGATGTCCATGGGTGCGGGTCCGATGTTGCCGAAGGCGTTGGCCTTGGGAATGTAGATTGTGTGGGCGTTGCAGTCCCTGCACCAGTTGCGGTAGGTCATCTTCCCGCATTCCGGACATCTCCTGTTCCCGACCTCCACGTTGATGGTGGCCTTCCCGCCCATCCTGCTGGATGCGCCGCTCTTGCACACGGCGATGGCCGCGTTCATCTCCTTGCCCGCGTCGGCATCCTTCCCGACGGGGAACAGGGAGTGGACCTTGGGGGTCATCTCACGTTCCTTGGCCTTCTCCGGACGTGCCATCCTGGTGCCTATGCGGGTCATCGCCCTTGCGCGGACGTCGTATCCGGCGGCGTTGCTTATCGCTTCCAGTGTCTTGGTGCCCTCCAGGGGCCTTCCGGGTGCGAGTCCTTTGCCGGTGTGGTCGATACCGAGGCAGTCCAGCATGGGTTCGGAGTACCTCTTGCAGATGCGGACCCTCTCCCCCTCGACCGTGTGCAGTGCGCCCAGGTCCTCAAGCATCCTCTTGGATGCAGGTTCATTCATGACGGTGAGGGTCTCCCCGTCGAATTCCCCGGTGGCGAGCACGTGCTCCCTGAGGGCCTGTATCCTGTCCAGGGGCCAGTCCGACCAGAAGAGGTTGTACTTGGGGTGGAGGGGGACGCCCAACTCCCTCGACATCTCCTTCGAACGCTTGTACGTGGGGTCCATCCAGTCGTCTGGGAGGTCACCCTTCGCCTGGATCTCCAGCTTGTGCCATTCCACGGGGTATCCGCAGGGGACGAGCGTGTGGTTGTTCTCGCAGAACTCGCCGAACGGGACCAGTATCTCCCCGTTGTCCACGATCTCCGCCACCTGGTTCCTCACCGCCAGGACCTCGTCCCTGGTGTGACAGTAGACCAGGTCACCGTTCTTGAGCAGGAACGTGGGTCCCTCTAGGAGGTCGCAGGGGGTGACGACGCACGCCTTCCCGGGCCTTTCGATCTTCACCTGGGTTCCCAATGCCATGAACTCGTCCATGGCGTACATGCTGCCGGTGTTGTATGCCAATGCGGCGAGACCTGATGTCCTCGCCCTGCCGTATCTCAACCTGAATCCTCCGACCTGGCAGGGATGTCCGAAGATGGGGCGGCCGGCGACGATGTCCTTGAGGTACTTGAACTGGGGTTCGACCTTCTTCTCCCCACCCTTGTCCCCGCCTTTGTCGACGGTCTTGTGGGCATCCAGGAACTTTCCGATGAAGTCCCATCCGGACAGTCCGATCTTGTCCACGTGCTTCTTGAGCTTGGATGCCTTCTGACACATACCCTCGGCGATGACCAGGCAGGCACCTCCCCTGACGCGGTTGGTGTCGATCCTCGGCAGGTCCCTGAATCCGGAGATCTCCACCTGCTCCGTACCCTCTCCGTCGACGCAGACGGGACAGTTGCGGACGATGAGGTCTATCTCGTCCGATGTGGGGGTGTACTGGAGGTGCTGACATTGTTTGTAGAGGGGGATCTCCTCGTCGAACCTGGCGATCTCGGCGTCGGTGGGCTGGTACTTCCCTATCCCGAGCTCCGTCCTGACCACATCGGCGATGAGGACGCTCATGGCCTGTCCGGTACCTCCCGCGGCACGGATGGGTCCGGCGAATACCAGGTCCACATAGCTGGTCCCGTCGGAGTTGTTCCTGATCCTGGTGTCCGCGATACCCTCCAGGGGTGCCACCAGGATACCCTCGGTGAGGACGGCGAGACCCACCCTCACGGCCCTGTCCAGGGCCTTCTCGGTGCTCTCCGCGGGCCTCTTGGCCATTTCCTTGGCGACCATCAGGGCGACGATCTCACGGTTCCCGTACTCCTTGGTGAGCCTGCGGATGTCCTCCGCCACGCCGTCGACCTGGTAGTCCCTCAGAAGCTTTTCCACACGGGATGCGAGGTCCTCCGCCTGGGGGATCTCCACGAAGGTCTCGGGGTCGTATCCCAGGGAGCGGGCCTTCTCGGCGATGGCGTAGCACTCGTCCTTCATGGACGAGAGCCTGTCGAAGTACTCGCCCATCTCCGGACTGAACGCCGGCCCCTCGGTCATCATTCCACTTCCGTCTCGGCCTCCAGGGCCTTCCTGCGGAAGACTGCGCGCATCTCGGTGCGGACCGCGTCCATGAGGGCGTCCATGTTCTCGCCCGTCTGCGCTGAGAAGTATAGACGGCCGTCACCCGTCTTCATGACGTCGCACTTGCTCTCGGCGACGATGATCGTGACCCCCTCGAAGCTCTCCTGGATGTTGGCAAGCAGCTTCTCCTGGACGTCGCGGTGGAATCCGCAGGTCTCGGAGGGGTCGATGACGAAGAGGATGACGTCTGTGAGATACCTGAGTGCGAGGACGGCCTGCTTCTCGATGTCGTTCCTCTTCTCGAACTCCCTGTCGAGGAGACCGGGCGTGTCCACGATCTGGTATTTCCTCCAATCGTCCTCTATGTGCCCCACGATGATCCCCTTGGTGGTGAAGGGGTAGGGGGCGATCTCCGGTTCGGCCGTCGACATGACGGTGACCAGATTGCTCTTCCCGACGTTGGGGAATCCAGCGACGACCACGGTGGGTGTGTTGGGATCCACGGCGGGGAGCTTCCTGAACTTGTTCTTGGCATCCTGCAGGAACAGGAGGTCGTCGGAGATCCTGTCCACATAGGAGTTGAGCCTTCCGTAGAATCCCCTCCTGGTGGCCTCGATGATCTCGGGGTCCTTCGTGCGCCTGATGTCCTTCAGGGTGTCGTTCTTGAGCTTCTCGGCCTTCATGGCGCACCAGTTCACGGCTCCCAGGGCCTTCTTGTACCTGTCTATGCCGATGACTATGTCCACCAGCTGGGGGAAGAAATCGTCCATCTTGTCCATCCTGGGGAATCTCTCGACGTATCCCTGGAGGGCGGTGACCACGATGTCCCCGGAGGCGGTGACCTTCGCGAGGGCGGTCTTCTTGCGGGTGTCCAGCGGGTTGGTGCCGTTCTTGTAGATCTTGGATGCCCTGTGGAACGCCTTCTCCATGAGCTCTTCGGACGACATTACTGTGGGTATCTTGTAATCCATTCCGGCCATGTGTGGTGGAAACGTCTCCTTCTATAAATAAAAGGGAGATGACGCGCGCGTGATGGCCGATGTCGGGGGAACGGGCCTGGCATGGCCCCCTCCCCCTCCAGGTGCTCAGGCCCAGGTGACGGTGACCTTCATCAGCCACAGGTCGTGGTCCATGTTCCTGTTCGGGTTCAGTTTGGATGGGATGACCTCGTAGGGGCAGTCCAGTGCACCTATGGCGCAGGTCACGGAGGGTTTGCCGGTATCGGTTCCCAGGATACGGGTGATCGAGGCCATGTTGGCACGGAACGATATCGCAAGGTCCATCTTCGGCAGTTCGTCGTTCTCGCCTGCCAGCAGTTTGGGGAATCCCACCGATGTGTGGTACATCACCTCTAGGTCGATGTTCTCGGTGAACATGCCCAGGGGATCGATACGGTATGGGTTCTTCACCCCCAGGACCATGGCCTGCAGGTTCCCCGCCGCGTACTTCAGGACATCGGATGCCAGGTCGTCGTCGGCGACCAGCGCCACACGTATCCCGTTGGATGTGACCCCTGCGGCATCCCCTATGTCCACTTTCACGAACACGGATGCGTCCACGATCCTGGCGGTGACCTTCTTGATTATCGCGTCGATGACATGTTTGATCAGGGATTTCATGAACAGTTCGAGGGTCTCGGTGTCGGTGATCCTCTCCACATCGCCGAAGGCCTTCTCCACGCATCCCCAGACCAGGTCCTTGACATCCGTGGCGGGTATCAGTGATTCTATCGGATTGGAGCTGTTGCTGTCCCCTCTAGTGCCCTTGCCGAACACCCATTCCGTGGAGCCGTCGAACCTGCGCTGCCATGTGTCCCCGTCGTTGGCGGAATCCTTCTTGACCGGCGTCTTGTCAACGGTGTTGCCGTCAGGGTCCTTTATGGCGACGGCCTCCCCGTTCTTCGTGTACTTCCCTGATTCGTTGACCAGGGTAAACGTGGGGACGATGACCAGCCTCTCGCCCGGGGATATGCTGCCGGAGAGCTTCATGGTCTTGTTCCTCCAGTCGGAGGATGCCACCAGGGTGTAGCCCTTCAGGTCGATGGTCTGCGTGCTGTTGTTCAGGATCTCGACCCATTCGTTACCGGTGTCGTCTCCCGGGGGATTGGACTCGAACTCGTTGATTATCAGTCCCGTCTGTATGGGTGCGGAGTACCTGAGGGTGAATCCTGCGTCTATGCTCGCGGTGGCACCCAGGGCCGGGAGGGGGATGGAGCCCAGCATCTGACCTATGCCGGGGAGGTCGCTGAGTCTCACCCCGAGCTCATGGTAGTCCACCAGTTCGGGGATGGTGACGCTGATGTCGGTGTCGTCCACCTCCCCGTCCAGTGTGAGCAGGTGTTTCCCTCCCTTCATCAGGGGGTCCACGTTGGCCTTGATGGACCAATCGTCCCCGGTTATGCTGCCCTGTCCGGTGATGACGAGGTTCTCAGCATTCACCTCCCCCTTGCACTTGACGGTGATCCCGGCGGAGACCATCAGTCCGGCTACGGGTCCGGAGAGGGTGGCGGAGAAGAGGGTCTTGGTGGTGGCGTTCCAGCTCACCGCGTTGGTGGATATCACCAGTGTGTAGTCCCCCATGCCGACCGAGACGAACTGGTCGCTGAGGCCCACGCTGAGCAGGATGTCGAGGCCGGCCTGGGATGCTATCTCCCTCATGCCGTCGAGGATCCAGGAGTTGATCCGTTCGATGGGCTCCATGAACCTGTCGTACATGGATGCGATGGCCTCGGCCACCTGGTTGGCGATCTCCGACAACTTCTCCCCCAGCATCACGAGTGCGTCGCGAGCGAGGGACATCATCTCCATCAGGGGCTCCATTATGGGTCCCAGCAGTTCCAGGACCTTCTCCATGGCATCGCTGACGACGGTGCTGCTCGGGCGGTAGTCCACACCCGCCAACGCCCATGCGCTCTGAACGGATATCAGGAGTTCCAGATGGGGTTCGGACGATCCGTCGAACATGGACGATGTGGTCCCCATGGAATCCGAGAGGGTCCCGGATCCGATGAGGCGGTACGAGACGGAGTCGTCGACGGTCACCCTGAAGACGGTGGTGTACGATGCCAGCCGGTCCTCCCCGAAACCGACGGTGTGCACGCACCTGTCGTCGTCTACGAGGGGCCTGGATACCGTCGGGTCGGATGTTACGGTTGCCGTGATCCTCTCGGTCGTGGTGTTCCCGTTCTCGTCCTGCAGGCGGAAACCGTGGTTCCCGGGGAGGTCGGTGATCCCATCGGCGGAGTTCACCCGTATCCTCTCGGAGATCTCGTGTCCCATCCTCTCGAAGGATGCCTTGACGGGTTCCATGACCCCGATGGTGTCCAGGCCGATGGAGCACAGGGATGCCAATATGCTGTCGATGATCCCGGGGTCACCACCCGGCACGTATCTGAGCTCCTCGAACAGCTCGAGGTCGGAGTACACGGCGTTGCGGTAGGATCTGAGCATGGATTTCGCGGTGTCGGATGACAGGAGCTCCTGGATGTCCGTTCCCTCCGGCATGGCCTCGGTGAGTGCCCTCTCCAATCCCGACATGAATGCGGACGAGTCGACGAAGTCCGATGCGTGTTCGTCGATGGCGTCGGCGATGGCGCCGTAGAACGGGTCCCCGAAGGAGGATGTGGATTCCAGAGATCCCCTCACGGCATCCTCGAAGCCCTCGGAGCAGCGGCGGAGCCCGTCCGTGAGGGCCTTGGACAGTGTGTCCGCGAATGCGACGTCGTCGTTCGGATCCACCTTCACCTTCACGGCATCCATACCCATGCGGTCAGCCATCCTTGATGCGGCGAGGTTCAGGATGGAGCGCAGGTGGTCCATCATGGAGTCCGCACCCTGGTAGTATGTGGATTTGAACCTCTTGATCCAGCTCTGCTCGAACAGGTCCTCCGTCGGGTTGCCCACCCTGACGGTGATGTCCCCGAAGGTCCCCCGGGTGGTGCCAGATCCAGGATATCTGTAGTCGTCCTCGGAGTATCCCCTCGAGGACATGACCTCCCTGATGTAGGATGCGGCACCGAGGACGTCCTCCCCTTTGAGGAAGGAGCCTATCACGTCGCACAGGAACAGGAACCCTTTCTGGTCGTAGTCCGTCTTGTCCCAGACCCTGTCCGCGCAGATGTACTCGAACCACCCCAGGGCCACCTCGTCGATCACGCCCATAACCGCCTGGGCGTACACCAGGGGGATGTCGATGGTCAGGTATCCGTCATCGGATACGATGAGGTCCGCCAGGTCGGTTCCAGCCGACATCCCGAGATCGCCCGTCTCCGTCCTGAAGCATATCAGTCCTATGGCGGAGAGGGCGTTGCCGTACGCCCTCTCCACATCCTCCTTTGTGATGACCGATGATGTTCCCATCTCGCCGTATGCCGACAATGCGCCGTATCCGTTGAGCACGCGGGTCTGTGCGAGGCAGGTCAGCTGGTATGTCACCATCTCGGACAGTGAGATCCCTCCTCCGGAGTCAGTCATGGTCTCGAACATGGATCCCTGACCTGCTACGAGCGGGAGGGCGTAGCTCCCGTCCGTGGAGATGTCTATGTCCACCCTCGCCCTGCCGGAGTCGGTCCTCATGTCCACGGTCAGCGTCCCCGTGGCACGGAGGTATGCTGGCACATAGCCTCCCTCCACCTCGGATGAGGCGGGATCGCGCATGTTCTCGGCGATCAGCTCGATGTCGTGGGACACCATGTCGGCACGCACCCCGGAGTCCGCGACGGGAAACTGGAACGACAGCCAGTCCTCCATCCTGTCCTTGAAGACCACCGCCCTCTCGTCCAGCCCTCCGAGGTCCGCGTCGTTCGATATCGACAGGATGATCTCCCCCAGACCCCGGTCCACATGCATGGCTATGCCCTCCATGGACGCCTCCACGGCATCGCTCTCCCGTTCGATGTCCTCCGTGTTGTCGGATGCACGTTCGTAGGATGCCATCACCGCCCCGCAGATGACGGACATCATGAGTATGGTGACCGCCACGACCGCGAAGGGCATGCTCCCCCTTCTGTCGCTGTTCATGGCCGTCCCCTCCACCTGGGAGGTGATAAAAGGCGGACCGTGCGGTCACTCTTGATTCCGGGCCAGGGGGTGCTTCGGGTGGACCCGTTCCTTTCACGTATTCCTTTTTTTATATTAGGAGGGTAATCGTGTCGATAAGGGTACTATGACGATTACATCCAAGGATTACACGGTGACGAAAGGTCTCCCCAAGAAGACCAAGTCACTCTGCCCGGAATGCGGAAAGCTGATCGAGGCCGACATCGTGGCAAGGGACGGCAAGGTCTACATGGACAAGGAGTGTCCCGTGCACGGTAAGTTCAGCGATGTGTACTGGTCCGACGTTGACATGTATCTCAGGGCCGAGAAGTTCGCGTACGACGGTGTGGGTCTGCACAACGCCATGGACCGCACCATCGGAGATGACGACGACACCGTTCACATCGTCATCGACGGCGAGAGGATCGACATGCTGTCCTGCTCCGCCATCGCCAACCTCGACCTGACCAACAGGTGCAACATGAACTGCCCCATCTGCTTCGCCAACGCGAACGATGCGGGATATGTCTACGAGCCCTCGTTCGAGCAGGTCCACGACATGCTCGTGGCCCTCAGGTCCGAGAAACCCATCAAGTGCACCGCGATCCAGTTCGCCGGAGGGGAGCCTACCGTCTACCCTCAGTTCATCGAGGCCGTCAGGGATGCCAAGCAGTTGGGATTCGCTCAGGTCCAGGTCGCCACGAACGGAATCAAGTTCGCCAAGGACTACGAGTTCCTCAAGGCAGCCAAGCTGGCAGGTCTGAACACCATCTACCTCCAGTTCGACGGACTCAGCGATGATGTGTACCTGAGGTCCAGGGGAAGGAAGATGATGGCCGTGAAGATGGGCGTCATCGAGAACTGCAGGAAGCTCAACGAGGAGGGTATCCACTCCCCGTCGATCGTGCTCGTCCCCGTCGTTGGAATGGGAATGAACGATGACATCATCGGTGACATCGTGAAGTTCGCCTTCGACCATGCGGATGTCATCAGAGGGGTCAACTTCCAGCCCATCGCCTTCACCGGAAGGGTCACCAACGAGGAGGTCTCCAAAGGAAGGTTCACCCTGCCCGACCTCGTGGACAGGGTCAGCACCCAGACCGGATACACCACCAAGGACGATTGGTACCCTGTTCCCGTGGTGGCGCCGATCTCCAAGTTCGCATCCATCATCCTCGGACAGACCAAGGTCACGTTCACCACCCACCCCCACTGCGGTATCGCCACCTACCTGTTCCAGGACGACAAGGGCAACGTCACTCCGTTCCCCAGGTTCGTGGACATCGCCAGGTTCTCTGCGGGTCTGAACGAGATCGCCGACAAGGCCGAGAACGCCAGGTTCAAGAAGCTGTACCTGGCCAAGCTGCTCAAGCTGCTCAACAGCTGCGTCGACGAGTCCAAGATGCCCGAGGGCCTCACCAAGAAGAAGTTCGTGGACCTCATCACAGGCGTCATGAGCCACAAGTCCAAGGACGCCCTCGCCGCGTTCTCCTGGAAGATGATGCTCATCGCCGGAATGCATTTCCAGGACAGCTACGATTACGATATCGAGAGGGTCAGGCGCTGCGGTGTCCACTACATCACCCCCGACCTCAAGATCATCCCCTTCTGCGCCTACAACTCGGGACCCGAGTTCCGTAAGGGAGTGGAGGAGAAGTTCTCCGTCCCGCTGGAGGAGTGGAAGAAGACCCATGCCGCGGAGGCCAAGGAGCTTGCCGCCGCACTCATCGTGCCCATTGAGGACAGGGCCGATGAACCCGCCAAGGAGTGATTCCGATGAAGGTAGATTTCGACAAGTGCCTCCACTGCGGAGGATGCGTGGGCTCCTGCCCCAAGAACGCCATATTCCTCAACGACTTCATCCTGGAGTTCAACGAGGACTGCATCAAATGCGGAAGATGTGTGAAGCTGTGCCCCGTCGCAGCACTTTCCATGGAGTGATCATATGAAGACATACGAGTGCGACGTCGTTGTGGTCGGAGCCGGACCCGGAGGAAGCATGGCCGCAAGGTACTGCGCCGAGGGAGGCCTCGACACCATCCTGATCGAGAAGAAGGCCGAGATCGGAGCACCCCTCAGGTGCGCCGAGGGAGTCTCCAAGAAGTGGCTCGACGAGGTCAAGATCACCCCCGACCCCACCTGGATCCGCGCGGACATGAAGGGTGCCATCATCAAATCCCCCCAGGGGACCAGCTTCCAGCTGGACGAGTCCAAGGCCGGAGCCGAGGTCGGATACGTGCTGGAGAGGCACCTGTTCGACAAGGCCCTCGCAAGGGATGCCGCCAACGCCGGCGCCAAGATCATGATGAGGACCTCCGCCACCGGAGTCATCCGTGAGAACGGAAAACTTGTGGGCATCAAGGGGAAGAGCATGGGCGAGGAGATCGAGATCCGCGCCAAGTGCATCGTCGCCGCCGACGGTTATGAATCACAGGTCGGAAGGTGGGCCGGTATCGACACCAACCTGGACCTGAACAACATCGACTCCTGCATCCAGTACAGGATGTGCAACATCGACATCGTCCCCGACTACTGCGAGTTCGTCATCGGATCCGTCGCGCCCGGAGGATACGTCTGGATCTTCCCCAAGGGAGAGAAGGTCGCCAACGTCGGTATCGGTGTCATGGGAAGGCTCTGCAAGGGCAACGCCGATGCGAAGTACTACCTCGACAAGTTCATCGCCGAGGACCCCAGGTTCAAGAACGGACAGATCCTGGAGATCATGGGAGGATTCGTCTCCACATGCCCCGGACTCGACTGTGCCGTGGACGACAACATCATCCTCGTCGGAGATGCCGCGAGGATCATCGATCCCATCACCGGCGGAGGAATCTGCCACGCATGCAGGACCGGAATGTACGCCGGAAAGGTGCTCACCGAGTGCGCCAAGACCGGTGACTTCTCCAAGAAGGCCCTCATGCCCTACGAGAAGATGTGGCGCGACAGGATGGAGGACAAGCTCTTCAGGAACTTCATGGCCAAGGAGAAGCTCGCCAGCCTGGACGACGAGACGATCGATGAGCTCATCAAGATGGTCTCCACCGCCGACCTGAAGGAGGTCACCGTGTACAACCTGCTCAAGGCTGTCAAGGAGAAGTACCCCAAGGTCGTCGAGGGATTCGAGGACCTCATCTGAAACCTTTCAGGGATGGGGGATCGCCCCCTCCCCTCATTTGTTGTTTTTGATCCCGGCGGGTATCATTCCGGCACGGGGATGTTGTGATAATCCAGTGATCTCCTGTCGCCGAAGGCCATTGCCACCAGTTCCATGATGTAGACCACGGGTTTGCCCTCGGGCCACGAGTCGTATCTGGTGTAGCACATCGGACATCCCACCACGATGACATCCGCATCCGCCGCTGCCTTCTGCCTCTCTTTCATCAGAGGTTCCGCGACCTTCCTTGACGCTTTCCCGCAGCATCCAGGTTCGTTCCCGATCGGTTCGCATCCGAGTGCACGGACGACATCGGTCATCATGGAGGCGTTCTCGAACGAGGAGCATCCCGGTTCGACGGATACCTTCAATGGACGGTCCATCTTGGGAAGTTTATCGATG
>Ga0129308_1003254_pt1 | contig 12025 bp, 13 predicted proteins | sample L827metagenome_FD_94440 | JGI IMG/M metagenome (GOLD analysis project Ga0129308, IMG submission 94440) | Ring-tailed lemur group fecal microbial communities from Wisconsin, USA - L827 metagenome | ecosystem: Host-associated > Mammals > Digestive system > Large intestine > Fecal | place: USA... | reverse complement strand
TACCATTTCATAAACCCGATTGACACCTCCCTGTCCTGCTTCACCAGTGTCACCATACTATGGATCTCCTTCAGGCTGCGGTTCACAGCGTTCTCCTCGGTCGTCTTCTCCATGTAATGCAAAAGCTCCCGGAGCTCCTGCGGCGGATTGCCCTTCGTTCCCTTCGTGTAGAGGAAAAGCGTTTGCGCGCCGTCATCATACGGCATATCCAATACTTCCTCGCACTTGTTCCGAATCGTGTACACCATCTGATCCCTGCCGAACGGATCAAACGGCAGGATCATAATAATGAGTACGTTTTTCAGGGACTGGTAATCCTCTCCGGAATCCAGGCTCTCCGTATCGATCTTCGCATGATAGAACCGTACGCGCCTGGGCAGCAGCATGTCCGCCTTGCTGTCATACTTCTGTTCTGCCTCAATATCACAGATCGTGGCATTCTGTTCATCTCCGCTCTCCTCTATGAAGACGTCGAGATACGCTCCGTGTTTATCCGTGTCCTTTCCATAATAGACTTTCTGGGGAATAATCTTCAGATTATTAAATTCCCTGTGCATAATGATCCGCAGCAGCTCGCGTGCAAAACGCTCTCCGACTCCTTTGTAACTCAGCATGGTGCCGAACAGAAAATCATCTAACAAATTCAGCTCCTCCAGCTTTCTTCTTGCCATCCGCAGTCCTCCTTCATATAAATAGTTATCTTTAACGCATGTATTTGGTACTTTATGTTACAACATTTTTCTCACAAAGTCAATATCTTGCATCATTTTATATGAAATTAATCAGGCATGAAGATATTTGCCAGCAAGCCTTCGGAAGATGTCATTTTCCATAAGCGCTCTACTATACGAACTGTACTACAATAGTATATCATACCAATAACTTCCATGCAATAAAAACTATATATTCATCATCTTTTCAATATATGTATAATTACTGCTGTTATTTGCTTTTAAATGAATATATGAACCGCACCAATCCGCTAAAGCCAACCGCATTTGTTTTGAAAATTTTCACTTTCATTTTTGCCATAATCTGATATACTGAGTACAGCATATACATACGATACAAAGGAGTGAAAGGATGACCAGAAATCGTTTGCGATGCCTGTCTGCGGTGCTCCTGTGCTGCATTCTGCTGTTGTGCTGCTCCTGCTCCAGAGGGGGGACCAAGGACGGCCCGCAGCAATCAGGCTCGCTTCATTATACGCCGGGGGAGACGACCGTCCTCATACCGCAGGCGGACGGGACCGTTTCGACAGGCTGTGATCCGCTGATGCTTGACTTCTCGCATTCTGATCAGGGATATTTTATCGGGACGCTGACGCAGCCGGACAAGAAAGTAAATATTCAGCTCACCGGTCCGGACAATGTGACGTACAAGTACTTCCTCGAATCTACGGAGGAAAGCGCGGTATTCCCGTTCACGGCCGGCAGCGGAGACTATATGGTACTCGCGTTTGAAAATATTCAAGGTGATCAGTATGCATCCCTGTTCAGCTACTCGGTCAAGGTAGAGCTTGAGAACGAGTTTCTTCCGTTTTTATATCCAAACCAGTACGTGAACTTTTCACCGGATAGCGAAGCCATTGCTCTTGCCGGTGAGCTCTCAAAGGATGCTGCGGAGGATCTGGATGCGCTCGACGCGATCTACGCCTACGTGACAGAGCATATCACATATGATGACGCCAAGGCCGCCTCCGTTCAGCCGGGCTATCTGCCTGACATTGATGAGACGCTTGCGTCGGGCAAGGGGATCTGCTTTGACTATGCTGCCCTGACCGCCGCGATGCTGCGTGCGCTCTCGATCCCGGCCAGACTCGAGATCGGCTACACAGGCAGTGTCCGTCACGCATGGGTGGACGTCTATATCGACTCAATCGGCTGGGTGGAGAACGCCGTAGAATTCAACGGTTCCGAGTGGAAGCTGCTCGATCCGACCTTCGCCGCTGCAGGAGGCGGCAGCGACGCAATCAATGATTATATAGGAGACGGTAACAATTACACGCTCCAGTATATCCGATAAACAGGAGGCTTGTATGAAACAGACATTAAATGACAGTGAACTTTCTACCTTCGCAGGTCAGCTTGCCATGATTCTGCATTCCGGGATTTCCACCCTGGAGGGCGTCATGATTCTGAAAGAAGACATGCCCGCCGGGGAGGGACAGGATACCCTGAATACCGTCTACGAGGCTCTGGAGGAGACCGGTGAGCTCGCGGAGTCTATGCGCAAATCAGAGGTTTTTCCGGACTACTTCATCAAAATGACGGAGATCGGTGAGCGGTCCGGTACGCTCGAAGAGGTCATGGATTCCCTCTCTACCTATTATGACAGGCAGAATACGCTGTTCCGCAGTGTGAAGGATGCCCTGACCTATCCGCTCATCCTGATCGGCATGCTGTTTGCAGTACTTATTGTCCTGATGACGCAGGTTATGCCTGTATTTGAGCAGGTGTTTGAGCAGCTCGGCATTGAGGTTTCCGGAGTCACCGGCACAGTATTTACGATCGGCAACATTATGCAGGGCGGCTCTGCCGTGCTTATCATCTTCTTCGTTGCCCTCGTAATTGCCGGTCTCGCTGCCCTGCGGTCGCAGTCCTTCCGCGCCCGCATGTTTTCCGTGATCGGACATATTCCCTTTGTAAAAACAGTTTACCGCCTGCTCGCCTGTGCGCGCTTTTCGAACGCGCTTGCCCTCGCGCTGCACAGCGGTCTTGATATGGGAGAGAGCTTTGAGCTGGCGTCCGGGCTGACAGACCAGCCGGAATTTCAGGAGCGGCTCAAGGCGGCGTCCGAACAGATCGACCAGGGAACCGAGCTTGGCGAAGCCCTGCGCGACGCAGAAGTATTTTCCGGGCTGAATGCCCGCATGGTTTCACTCGGCTTCCGTACCGGATCGGCTGAGACGGCCCTTAACAAGATTTCCGTGCGCTGCCAGGAGGATGCAGATGAGCGGATTCAGTCGGCAGTCGGCGCTCTCGAACCGACGCTGACCGCAATTCTCTCGGTTCTGACAGGGCTGATCCTTGTGTCCGTCATGCTGCCGCTGCTCAGTGTGATGGCTAATATCGGTTGATATCAACTGCACGGTGACGGAACTTTATTATACCCAAACATGTGATAGGATGTGAGTTTGTGAATCGCTTTAATAAAGAAGAAAAAAAGACACATCTGCTGCGCCGTGTCCTGACCTCTGCGGGTGTATTTGCCTGCGGAGCGTTTGTACTCGTACATGGAGTTTCCTCTGTCTCGGAGACTGCCGACAGGAATCAGGCTGACAGCCTCCGGCTCGCAATCACGCGCAGCGCCGTACACTGCTACGCAATGGAGGGGAAATACCCGGAGAGTCTCGACTATCTCAGGACATACTACGGGATTGACTGGGATCCGGACAAATACGTCGTGGATTATGAGGTCACCGGCTCTAATCTGATGCCGACTGTCACGATTATCCCGCTTATAAAGGAGGAAGGCTGATGAAAACCGCCATGAAACGCCATACGGCGGACTCATTCTCTTCATTTTTGCTGCTGTTGATTTTTTCGATTTTCACGCTGCTGCTGTCAGGAACCGGCGCGGCAGTCTACAAAAACAGCGCAGCCAAGCTTGATGAGAACTACACCTCGCGGACTGCGGTTGCCTACGTCTCCGAGAAGCTGCGGCAGCATGATACGGCGGGGGCGGTATCTCTCACCGAGGTGGAGGGCTGCAGCGCGCTCGCCCTTCTGGAGGATGTGAGTGGAGAACGCTTTGTCACTTACATCTATTTCTATGACGGTGCGCTGCGCGAGCTGTTCATGCGCGCTTCTTCGCAGCCGTCAGCAGCTCTCGGGACAGCTATTGTGGAGCTTGCGGACTTTACCGTTGAACAGACCGACGCCATGCTGCATGTCTCAGCCGTCAGTCCGGACGGCAACGAGCATTCGATCCTGCTCCATGTGGATTCATGAATGATATTATATTTTAAGAAGGGCTCATTATGAAAAATCAAAACGCCGGGAAATCCCGCCTGTTTTTTATTGAATTTTTGATCGTGCTGTTTTTCTTCCTGATTGTCAGCACCGTATGTCTCAGGCTGTTCGTGAAGGCGCACCAGATTACGCAGAATGCAAATGCGCTGGCCCACGCGCAGTCCGCTGCCGCCTCGGTTGCAGAGGTACTGTCAGACGGGCGCGGGACGGCGGAGGAGATTGCTGCTTACTTCCCGGAGGCTGCCGTGAAGACTGACTCCGGCGCAGCCTCTGATCCTTCTGAAAGCATAACAGAAAATATGCCGACGGAAGAGGACATTTCCCCTGAAGCCACAGGTGAAAGTGCTCAGTCTGAGGACGCATACACGCTGACGATCCCATACGACCGCGAATTTATCCCCTGCAGTTTGGAGCAGCAGCCCTGTTATACACTGACTGCCGCCGTGACGCTGCACGGGAACGAAAAGCTGGCCGATATCACGGTGCATGACGCCAGACAGAATGAAATCTACAGCCTGTCCGTCTCGTTCCATACACCGCTCACAAGAGAGGAGGCGCTGTCATGAGAAAAACAAGCGGAATCTCCCTGATGCTGCTGATCTTCCTCTCCCTGTGCCTGATGACCTTCTCTCTGCTCTCGCTCTCCGGGGCGACGGCCGATGAGCGTCTGAGCAGGAAGTCCGCAGACCGCACGACAGAATACTATGCCGCTGAGACGGCCGCGAACGAGCTTGTCGCAAAAATTGATGCGCAGCTCGCCGGATATCTGAAGGAGGCCGCAGCCGCCGGGGATCCGGCTGATGCATGGGCCGGACTCTGCGCTGACCTGCCGGAGCTCATGCCGGAGCTGACATGGACCGAAGCTCCTGAGCCGGCGCTTTCCTTTTCAGTTCCCGTCTCCGACGGACAGCTCCTTGCCGTTACGCTGGCCGTTCCTTACCCGGACGCAGAGGACGACACCCTTTATGATGTTGTCACCTGGCAGATTATCAACACGCAGGAATGGACGCCGGGGGCTCTGCAGAATCTCTATCGGACAGAGCCGGAATCTGAATAATCTCTCTTGTCTGAACTGCCGGACTATGCTAAAATGATGAAAGCTTATAACAACTTTAGACTGAACATACAGAGGAGCTTAATAGATGAGCATAAATACAACATCCTTTCTCACCGCTGCGAAAGAAGCAAATGCTTCTGATATTTTCATCGTAGCCGGGCTGCCGCTCTCTTACAAGGTGAACGGCATCCTGCATTCCGAGGGTGAGCGGCTGATGCCGTCGGACACGGAAGCCATTATCCGGGAGATCTATCATTTTGCTGATAACCGTCCGATTCAGAGCTTTCTTGAAAAAGGAGACGACGATTTCTCGTTCGCGATTCCCGGCGTCTCACGATATCGTGTCAGTACCTACAAGCAGCGCAGCTCCCTGGCTGCTGTGATCCGTATCATCGCCTTTGAGCTGCCAAGGCCCGAGGATCTTGGCATCCCGCCGAGAGTCTTGGAGCTTACCTCCGCGACGAAGGGCATGATCCTCGTCACAGGTCCTGCTGGCAGCGGCAAATCAACGACGCTCGCCTGTCTCGTCGACAAGATCAATTCCTCGAGGCAGAATCATATCATCACGCTTGAGAACCCGCTTGAGTTCCTGCACAGGCACAAGATGAGCATCGTGAGCCAGCGTGAGATTTCATCCGACACCGTCAGCTATCTGACGGCCCTGCGCGCCGCTCTGCGCCAGAGTCCGGACGTGATCCTGCTCGGTGAAATGCGCGACTACGAGACGATCCAGACTGCGATGACAGCCGCCGAGACCGGACATCTGCTGCTCTCCAGCCTGCATACAATCGGGGCCGCCAACACGATCAGCCGTATCATCGACGTATTCGAGCCGTCACAGCAGCATCAGATTGCGGTACAGCTCTCGATGGTGCTGCGCGCCGTGATTTCACAGCAGCTCGTACCGACGATCAACGGCAATCTCGTCCCGGCATTCGAGATTATGGTTATGACGCCCGCAATCAGCAATATGATCCGCGACAACAAGGTCCATCAGATCGAGGGCATCATCTACACCTCCGCCAAGGACGACATGATCTCGATGGACAACAGCCTGCTGCAGCTCTACCGTTCCGGCCGCATCACAGCCGAGACCGCTCTGCGGTACTGCACGAACGCGGAGATGCTGCGCAAGAAATTATAAAAGCAAATTTACCAATTAAAAAAGCAGGGGAACGCGATGTCCTCTGCTTTTTATATACTTAACTATATATTTTAGTCCTCCAGCGTCGCCGCCACATCCTTCAGATACTTCGTGATCGGCAGATGCTGCGGGCAGTGCTCCTCGCACTGAAGGCATCCGACGCACTCCGAGGCTCTGCCGTGGCCGTGGCCGACGAGCTCTGCATAGTCAGACTTTGCAGCCTTTCTGCGCGTCTCGCCGAATTTGCTGATGATATTCACCAGTCTGAAATAGTCCGGAATCGCAATCTGCTGCGGGCAGCCGTCAACACAGTAGCGGCAGCCTGTACATGCAATGCGCTCCATCGACTGATAGACGCCGTTCACCTTCCCGATCAGTTCTTTTTCCTTCTCATCCAGCGGCCTGAAGTCCTTCATATAAGAAAGGTTATCCGCCATCTGCTCCTCGTTGCTCATGCCGCTGAGTACCACCATGACATTCTCAAGAGACGCCGCAAAACGGATCGCCCACGATGCAGGTGACATCTCCGGCTCAGCCTCCTTCATCAGACGCTCCGCCTCCGCCGGAACATTTGCGAGCAGCCCGCCCTTGACCGGCTCCATGACGATGACCGGCTTGCCGTGCTTCACACAGACCTCATAGCACTTGCGGGACTGTACCTCAGAATCTTCCCAGTCCGCATAATTGATCTGAAGCTGCACGTACTCCATCTCCGGATGCTTTGTCAGGATCTCATCGAGCACCTCTGCGGAATCGTGGAATGAGAAACCGATGTGCTTCGTCTTGCCCTCGGCTTTCTTCTGTGCGACAAAGGAGAACGCATCAAAAGCCTCCGCCTTCTCAAACGCTTCTTTCGACAGCGCGTGCAGCCAGTAATAATCAAAATACTCAATCCCGCACCGCTCAAGCTGCGCGTCAAAGAAGCCCGGTATATCCTCCTTCTTGTCGATCATAAACAGGGACAGCTTATCCGTGATCGTGTAGGAATCCCTCGGATACCGCTTCGCCACACACTCACGGAACGCAACTTCGCTGAAGCTCTTGTGGTACGGCGCAGCCGTGTCAAAATACGTGAATCCATCCTTCATGAACTGATCGACCATCTTGTTCACATGCTCGTAATCGATCGTCGTGTTGTCCTCCCGGTCAAGCACCGGCAGGCGCATCAGGCCGAAGCCAAGCTTTTTCTTTGACATTGTAAAATCCTCCGTTTTCTGTGTAATAATCCTTCCCATTTCCTCACGGCCCCGGCAGCAAGTGCCCCGGCCTGTGCCTCATATCTTTGCAACAATCCCCGCATACCCGGCCTGCCGCCGGAATACACGGGGATTTATTTTATCTTACTTTTGTACCTTTGCTACCTGCTGTCTCACGAGCGCACGCTTCAGCGCGATCTCGGCCCTGGAGGTATCAATACGCGGATCATGAGCCTCGAGACGGCGCTGTGCGCGGATCTCGGCCTCCTTCGCGCGGTTGATATCGATCTCTTCCGGCCACTCGGCAACCTCAGCCATGACTGTGATCTTCTCCGGCAGGATCTCAACGAAGCCGGAGTGCACTGCAGCCTCTCTCTTGCCGCCGTCCGTATGGATCTGCATAGCGCCCGGCTGGAGAATCATGGTCATCGGGATATGGCGCCTGTAGACGCCGACCTCGCCCTCCGTCGTGTTGAATTCCAGCATCGACGCCTCGCCCTTCCAGAAGATGCGGTCAGGCGTTATGATTTCAAGATCAAAATTCTTCTCGTCTGCCATCTCCGGTCACCCCCTATTTCACGCGGGCAACTACTTCGTCAATCGTTCCGGCATTCAGGAAATAACTCTCCGGGATATCGTCGTGACGGCCCTCGAGGATCTCACGGAAACCGCGGATCGTCTCAGACAGCGGCACGTATTTACCCTCTGTACCCGTGAACTGGACAGCCACGAAGAACGGCTGCGACAGGAAACGCTGCACCTTACGCGCACGGCTCACGACAAGCTTGTCGTCCTCCGACAGCTCATCCATACCGAGGATCGCGATGATATCCTGCAGCTCCTTGTACTTCTGAAGAATCTCCTGCACGCCGCGCGCCACCTGATAATGCTCCTCGCCGACAATACGCGGATCGAGGATACGGGACGTCGAGTCGAGCGGATCAACAGCCGGATAAATACCGAGTTCCACGATCGAACGGGAAAGTACGGTCGTCGCATCGAGGTGGGCGAATGTCGTCGCCGGAGCCGGGTCTGTCAGGTCATCGGCCGGCACGTATACGGCCTGAACCGATGTGATCGAGCCGTTCTTCGTCGATGTGATACGCTCCTGCAGCGCACCCATCTCCGTCTGCAGCGTCGGCTGGTAGCCTACGGCTGACGGCATACGGCCAAGCAGCGCGGACACCTCCGAGCCTGCCTGCGTGAAACGGAAAATGTTATCGATGAACAGCAGCACATCCTTGCCGCCCTCATCACGGAAATTCTCAGCCATCGTCAGGCCCGTCAGACCGACACGCATTCTCGCTCCGGGCGGCTCATTCATCTGTCCGAAGACCATCGTCGTCTTGTTGATAACGCCGGATTCCTGCATCTCGTGATAGAGGTCGTTGCCCTCACGCGTACGCTCTCCTACGCCCGTGAACACGGAGTAGCCGCCGTGCTCCGTCGCAATATTGCGGATCAGCTCCTGAATCAGTACGGTCTTGCCTACACCGGCGCCGCCGAACAGGCCGATCTTTCCACCCTTCTGGTACGGGCAGAGCAGGTCTACGACCTTGATGCCTGTCTCAAGCACTTCTGCGGAAACAGACTGCTCCTCAAATGACGGTGCGTCACGGTGGATCGGCATATATTTCACGCCTGTCGGCGCCGGCTTGTTGTCGATCGGATCGCCTGTGACGTTAAAGATACGTCCGAGCGTCTTCTCGCCGACCGGAACGGAGATCGGGGAGCCGGTCGCTACCGCGTCCATGCCCCGGACGAGTCCGTCTGTCGGTCCCATCGCGATACATCTTACCGTCTCGTCGCCAAGATGCTGCGCGACCTCAACCACGAGCGTCTCACCGTTCGATCTGGTAATATGAATTGCCTCGTATATAGCCGGAAGCTTGCCCTCCGTAAACTTAATATCCAAAACTGCACCGATAATCTGAGTGATTTTACCTTTGTTCTGCATCGTAATACACTCCTTCTTATCTTAGTTAATCGCGTTGGCTCCCGCAATAATCTCCGTGAGCTCCTGCGTGATCGAGCCCTGGCGCGCCCTGTTGTACTGGAGCGTCAGATTGCCGATCATCTCCTCGGCGTTGCTCGTCGCGGAATCCATCGCCTGCATTCTCGCGCCGTTTTCACTGGCAACTGCCTCCACCAGCGCCCCGTAGAGGATGCTGGTGATATATTTCGGGATAATAATATCCAGTGCTTCTTCTTCCTGCGGCTCGTAATTCATCAGGGCCCCTGCCCTCGCTGCCGCGATATCCGCCTCGTCCACCTCAACCGGAAGCAGCTTCAGAAGCTTCGGCTCATGGACGACCGTATTTCTGAAATACGTGTAGGCCACATAGATTTCTCCGATCGTTCCGTCCGCATACAGCTTCAGGACCTCGTCGCAGATCTCCTTCGCGTCAGGGAACATCGGGTGCTCGATCACCTCGTTGTACTCCTGCGCAATGTTATAGCCGCGGTGTTCAAAGTATTCCCTGCCCTTATTCCCGACTACAAAGAGGATGATATCCTCCTTCTTCATGTCGGAGCCCGTGATCAGCTTGATGACGTTGGAATTGTAGCCGCCCGCCAGACCACGGTTCGAGGTAATCAGGATTACTGCCTTTTTTGTTGAATTCTGCGGCTTCAAATACGGATGCTCAATCGTTCCGGATTTGGCCAGCATGGAAGTCACCGTATCGTACATCTTGTCAAAATACGGCTTGGAACGTTCCGCGCGCGCTTTCGTCTTCTGCAGCTTGACCGTCGACACCAGCTTCATCGCCTTGGTGATCTGCTGGGTACTGGCAATACTGTTCTTGCGCCGCTTAATGTCTCTCATTGAGGCCATATCATCACCCTCTCACATCTCTATTTGAAGCTTGCCTTGAACTCCTTAAGAGCCGCCTGCAAAGCTGCATCCGTCACATCGGAGATCTGCTTCTCCTGCGCGATGCTGCCCGGAATCTCCGGATACTTCGTGTCAAGGAACTCAAAGAATTCCTCCTGGAAACGCAGAATATCGTCCACCGGAATATCGAGCAGATACTTCTTCGTGGCAGCGTAGATAATGATTACCTGGTACTGTACCGGCATCGGCTGATACTGCGGCTGCTTCAGGATCTCCTTGATGCGCTCGCCCTGCGCCAGCTTCTCCTTGGTGTCGTCGTCCAGCTCGGAACCGAACTGCGAGAATGCAGCCAGCTCGCGGTACTGCGCCAGCTCGACACGGATCGGAGCCGCGATCTTCTTCATCGCCTTGATCTGCGCCGCGCCTCCTACACGGGATACCGAGAGGCCGGCGTTGATTGCCGGGCGGAAGCCGGAATTGAACATCTCGGTCTCAAGATAAATCTGTCCGTCTGTGATCGAGATAACGTTCGTCGGAATGTACGCGGATACGTCGCCCGCCTGCGTCTCGATGATCGGCAGAGCCGTAAGGGAACCGCCGCCAAGCTCATCGGAGAGCTTCGCCGCACGCTCGAGCAGTCTCGAGTGCAGATAGAAAACGTCGCCCGGGTACGCCTCACGTCCTGGCGGACGCTTCAGCAGCAGCGAGAGGGTACGGTAAGCCGCGGCATGCTTGGACAGGTCATCGTAGATGATCAGCACGTCCTGGCCGTTCTCCATCCACTCCTCACCGATCGCGCAGCCTGAATACGGCGCGATGTACTGCAGCGGAGCCAGTTCACTCGCGGTAGCGGAAACAACGGTCGTGTAATCCATTGCGCCGTACTCCTCGAGCGTATTTACAATCGAGGCAACTGTGGAGGATTTCTGGCCGATCGCCACGTAAATACACTTCACGCCCTGCCCCTTCTGGTTGATAATCGTGTCAACTGCGATCGCCGTCTTACCGGTCTGACGGTCGCCGATGATCAGCTCACGCTGTCCGCGGCCGATCGGCACCATCGAGTCGATCGCCTTGATACCTGTCTGGAGCGGCGTATCAACGGATTTTCTGGCGATAACGCCGGAAGCCACGCGCTCAATCTGGCGGTATTTATCTGTATGAACCGGTCCCTTGCCGTCGATCGGCTGGCCGAGCGCATTCACGACACGCCCCAGCATCCCGTCTCCGACCGGCACCTCTACTACTCTGCCCGTCGTCTTCACGACGTCTCCCTCGCTGATGTCATTGCTGCTGCCAAGAAGTACAGCGCCGACATTGTCCTCCTCCAGATTCAGGACCATGCCGTACACTTCGTTCGGGAACTCCAGCAGCTCGCCCTGCATCGCTTTCTCAAGTCCGTAAATACGGGCGATGCCGTCTGCCACCTGGATTACCGTACCTGTGTCGGACACTGCGATTTCAGAAGAGTATTTCCGAATCTGTTCCTTGATCACAGAACTTATTTCCTCTGGTCTTAAATTCATGAGGCCTGCTCACCTTCTTTCTCATTTTCCAGTGAGATCTTCATAAGTCCGGCCGTGAGCCTCGTCAGATTGCTCTGGATCGTGCTGTCGACCACGCGGTCGCCGATACGGATCATCAGTCCGCCGATCTTGCTCTCGTCCACCTTATAATCGATCTCCATAGTCTCATAGCGAGTCGTGTCAAGCAGCTTGCGCTCGATACGATCCTTCTGGGACTCGCTCAGGGGAACCGCCGACACTACCTCGGCAACCCCGATCTTTCTGTATTCCTTCACCCTTGCAATAAAATATG
>Ga0129308_1003253_pt1 | contig 12029 bp, 12 predicted proteins | sample L827metagenome_FD_94440 | JGI IMG/M metagenome (GOLD analysis project Ga0129308, IMG submission 94440) | Ring-tailed lemur group fecal microbial communities from Wisconsin, USA - L827 metagenome | ecosystem: Host-associated > Mammals > Digestive system > Large intestine > Fecal | place: USA... | reverse complement strand
TTGATTCCGTAAGCAACCTTCTTAACGTTGATCAGGTGCAGCGGACTTACATTTTCCGAAACAGAGCTTCCGCCGTAAGTTCCGCAGCCCAGTGTGAAGGATGGCAGCAGACCCGTGCTTGCGCCGGTACCGCCCATACTGCTTCCCGTGTTGACCAGGATTCTGGACGCAGGTTTTCTGGAGAATTCCAGCACGATGTTTCGGTCTTCTGTATGTAAGCTCATGGTATGTCCGATACCATTCTGCAGCAGATCAATGCTCAGTTCACATGCTTCATGCCAGTCCTTTACAACATAGAAGCCCAAAACGGTTGTCAGCTTCTCATAGGAAAGCGGATATCCGTCGCCTACGCCGCCCTGCGGTCCGATGAGAACTCTGGTGTTTTCCGGAATTGTGATGCCGGCTGCGGATGCGATTCTGAACGGAGATCTTCCTACGAACTTGGCATTCATGGAATGTCCGTTCTTGAATAACAGCTTGCATACCTTCTCAGTTTCTTCCGGGGTCATGAAGTAGCCGCCCTGTCTCTTCAGTTCCGCTATGACAGCTTCCTTGTTGCATTCTTCACAGATGATGGACTGTTCGGAAGCACAGATCGTGCCGTAGTCAAAGGTCTTGCTTGCCAGAATATTGGTAACAGCCTGCCGAACATCAGCAGTGCGCTCGATATATGCCGGAGAGTTTCCTGCCCCTACACCCAGAGCAGGTTTTCCTGCGCTGTAAGCCGCCTTTACCATTCCCGGACCGCCTGTAGCAATGATCATCTTGATTTCCGGTGCATGCATCAGTTCATCTGTTGCAGGCATGGACAGCATGGACATGCATCCAATTACGTTTGCCGGTGCGCCCGCTTCCACTGCTGCTTCATACATCAGGCTTGCCGCCTTCTGTGTACACTTTGCAGCCGATGGGTGCGGCGAGAAGATGATCGCGTTTCTTGATTTGATTGCAATAATGGACTTAAAGATTGCAGTCGAAGTTGGGTTTGTGGATGGTACAATACCCATCAGCAGACCAACCGGATCTGCAACATCCATGGTTCTTGCCACCGGATCTTCTGCGATGATACCAATGGTTTTCATATCCTTGATCGCATCGTAGAGCAGGGTAGACGCCATATGATTCTTATATGCTTTGTCTTCTACCTTGCCGAAACCGGTTTCTTCAACAGCCATCTGTGCCAACATGACTGCATTTGCTTCTGCCACACGAACCATGTTTCGAATAATACGATCAATCTGTTCTTCATTGTAGGTAGCCAACTGCTCTGTTGCAATCTGACCTAATCTTGCCAGATTTCTGGCTTCCTGGACTGATCTCAAATCGAAATCCATATTTTCCATATTGTGGCACCTCCTTTTTTGTATTGTGTTATGATTGGTTATTCTATTTCTTTTGGTCAAATATAGTTAGCGATAGTATTTTCTGAATTCTTCCAGCAGTTCAGATTTATTCGCCTTGGAAATCAATCTGCCTGCAATACCGAAGTCTTCATATTCTCTTGCCAGATTTCGCAGCTTTACAACCTTGCATTTGCTGATCGTTTCCAACGCGGCTTCGGCACCGACCTTTGCAACGAGCCGGTCCATATCAGCCTTATGCATTTCCGCGACGTCGTTCGGCAGCTCCTCAGCCGGTTGTTCTGCCTTCTGAATTTCTGCTTCCGAAATCTCCGTCTCATTCGGCTCTGCCAAAATGTCAGCTTTCACAGCTTCTTCCGGTTCTGCCGGAATCTTCGGTGCTTCTTCTTCCGGTTTTGCCGGATGCTTCAGGTCAGAGATCGGTGTTGGCGATACGATATTCTCACTTAGTTCTTCGTGCGGACGAGGAATTACATGCTGGGATACCAGAAGCTCCGATCCCAGTCTTGTAACCGCCGCTGCCGCTGCATCTACAGATGCTTTGACCGCAGCAACATCGCCGACGATCGTGATCGTTACCAGTCCGCCGCCTACAAAGGTTCGTTCCAGTAAACGGACTTCTGCAGCCTTCAGCATCGCGTCGGAGCTTTCAATTGCTGCCAGCAGGCCTTTTGTTTCAATCATGCCGAGTGCATCCATTGCTCCCCCTCCTTACATTAATGTGTTGCGTAGAACACCTTTACATAATTCGGAGAACCGAATGTCAGCTTTGATCCATTCTGGAAGAACAGGCAGTCTCCCGGATTTGCTGTGAAGACTCTGCCGTCACATTCTACGGTCAGCGTACCTTCTACTACATAGTAGATTTCTTCACAGGCTACATCCCATGGGAAATTGCTGTTTTCGATCGTCATGAATCCGGCATTCATGGAAGAGCCGTCATCTGCTCCGATCAGTTCGTTGTAAAACACCTTATCACTCGGATTTCCCGTATCCAGCGGTTCCCACTTCGCCGTGCTGCTGCGCACCAGCTTCACGCACTTATGAGGATCGCTTTCCGATACATATGGAAGATCGATTCCCGCAGCGCTTGCCAGATTGCCGAGCATCCCCTTTTCTACCAGTGCAGTCAGCGCTTTGTAGATCAGATCGCTGTCGATCCCGCTGCCTGCTGCCGGAGCTGCTGTATTGCATGCCTGTGCAGGTTCCGCTGTACAGCACGGTGCAGCTTCTGTTGAAAATGTGATGCCGTAATTTCCGGCTGCATCTCTGGCAGACGGTGTGATCAACGTATCCTCGTCAATGCACATCACGGTCTGACCCTGCTTCTGGACCGCTTCCACGTCCTTTGCACAAATCAGTTTCTTCATGCGTTCACATCCTTTCATCTATTTGTACGTTTGATTTAACAAATTATTTGCATCAGCCGCCTCTCTACAGGAGAGATGGCACGAGTACCTCGGATGGGGAAGGAATCACTTCTGCATTTACGAGAAGTCCCTTCTCTTCTGCGATCGCCTTACCTGCCGCCGTACCGGATTCCACGGCTGCCACATCACCGGTATAGGTGAAGTACGCTTTGCCGCCCAGTCCATTGCCGAGCCGCAGCTCGATCGGTTCCAGTTCTGCAGCCTTTAAGATCTGATCCGCGCAGATGATCATCGTTGCCAGTGAGAAGGATTCCATGATTCCAATCGCCTGAACACGTTCCGGCATGGTCGCTCCGGTCAGTGCCGGGAATACGCCGGCATCCACATTCGGAATTACGATGGAATCTACAAAGAATTCCTCTGCCATGCGCTCACCAATTTGAACGGAATCTTCTACGGCTGCCACATCGCCATGGACGATGGCAATATATTTTCCCGGGCAGGCTGTTGCCGCAGTAACGATCTCTACTTCGGAGATCTTGACCATCTGGTCTGCTGCATAAATGCCGCGGGCAATGCTGTTAAATTCAACCATTCCTATTGCTCTTTGCATCTCAGTTCCTCCTTATCTCAATATAGTCAGCAGTGATTTCAGAAACGATTCCTGCTATGCTGCTGTGAATCGGCGCTCCCAGACTGTCTGCCGGGATCTTTCCGATCATCTGACCCGCCTGTACCGCTGTACCGACTGTTACAATCGGTTCTGCCGGAGCACCGACGTGCTGTCTGGTGCTGATGCGGATCACCGCAGGAGCAAACTGTGTATCTGTCATCGGAGCCGGCAAATCGAAGTTTTTCAGACCGAGTCTGGCAACCAGACGTTTGCTCGGAACCAGCCTGTATTCTCTGGCCTTGCGCGCTTCAAATTCTTTTTTCTCCGGCTGATACTTGATTTTCTGCTCTGCCAGTTTGTTTCTGAAGTAAAGGTTTGCCATCTTCGGGTGCAACCCTGCCGGACATGCAAACAATTCACACATATTACACTGACAGCACAGCTGAGCAATTTTCTGCCCTTCCAGATCATCGATGGAGTAGTTCATCACCCGCATCATCTTATGCGGCTGCATGTTGTGTCCCAGCAGATATCTCGGACACATGTCCGTACACATCCTGCACTGTTCACAAGTCGCCTTGTTGATGCGCTTCGCCTGATCCATCGTGACGGATTTCTTTCGAATCAGGAAATGATCCTTCTTCAAAATGACAAATCCCTTGTCTTTCTTGGTCACGTATCCGTTGATGTCCGCCAAAACCGGCCCCATCATCGGACCGCCGCCAATTACCGTATAACCGCTGAAGTCTTCAATTCCACTCTGCTTCAGTACATCGATGACCGGTGTTCCAACCGGAACCTTTACCGTCACTCTGTTCGGTACATCTCCGGCTACCGTAATGTATTTTTCGGTTACCGGCTGTCCCTGTGAAGCTTTGTAAATATTCAATGCTGTTTCCGAGTTGACCACGACGCATCCGACCATGATCGGAATGCCCGTCTCCGGTACCACTCTTCCTGTCAGCTGATATACCAGTACCTGCTCGTCTCCTGCCGGATAAATATCGGGCAGCTCGCCGATCGATACATAATCAGCCATGTTCAGCGCCTGAATTCGTTCTTTCAGCAGTTTAATTACAGTTCCATGCTTCGATTTAATTCCTATAATCGCCTTCTGTGCTCCGACCTGTCTTCCTGCCATCTCAAAGCCCTTGATGATCTCATCCGGATAAAGCGCCATCAACTGCTGGTCAACCCGCAGCAGCGGCTCGCACTCCGCTCCGTTCATGAGAATGTATTCGGCCTGTGCATTGAGCTTGGCATGAGTCGGGAACCCTGCACCACCGGCACCGATAATGCCAGCATCTCTTACTTGTTCAAGAAGACTCATAACTGCACCTCCTCTACTCGAATTCGCAGTCTTCGTCGATAATACCAACAACAACTGCATCTACCGGGATATTATCATCTCCCAGCATTCGGCGGGCTGAAGAACCTGTTGTTACGATTACTCTGTCTCCAATGCCTGCGCTGATAATGTCCACTACAATGATTCGCTTGCCTGCATCGCTTCCGCCGCCGATGATCTCAGCCTGCATCAGCTTAAGGCCGTTGAGTGTTTCTGCTTTTCTTGTAGACCAGATATGATCTACCAGTCTTGCTGTTAACATAGTTCACTACCTTCTTCCGCTTTTCGTTTGATTTCTGCCAGCGCCGATTCCACAGAGGCTGTGTCTCCGAAAATCGCCAGCAAAATCATATTCTGAGGACAACTGCCCTTGATGTCTTCTACTGTGACGCCGACAGCTTTTTCTGCAATATCCGCCGCAACGACCATTTCAATCATTCTTCCCTGCACCAGCCCGATGGCATCGATGCATGGCGGCTGCTCTGTTCTGATGGAGCCTTTTCGACGCATGAGAATGTCAATGGTTCCCTGTGACGGTGATTTGATGATTCTGAATTCCACTGCAAGCGCCTCCTTTCTACAATTCTTCTGATTTACAGCTCAAGGCAATGCCCAACGGTGTTACGAACATCGGATTCTTCGGTTTATGCGTGAATACGCCGGTGCTCTTTTCGATCACTTCCTCAATGCCGGTCAGACAGCATGTTCCGCCTACCAGAGAAAGCTCGTCGACATCATACTCTGCAATGTGTTTGCTGATGATGGAGGAAACCTTTTCGATTACCGGCTTTAAAACCGGAATCAGCTCCCGGTGATTTGCTTCTTCACGCTTGTAAAGTTCTGCTTCCTCAAAGGTTTTCCCATATGCCCCGGCAATGACCAGGGAAAAATGGGTTCCACCTGTCGGTTCATCCGCAATATATACGACTTCGCCATCCTTTAATATGGAAATGCCCGTCGTTCCGCCGCCGATATCCACGACAGCCCCATTGGTCATTTTGAGAACCTCATTGGCAGCAGTCGATTCATCCAGCAGATTCGTACATTCAAATCCCGCGCCCTGAATCACATTTTTTACTGCCCCGGAATCCAGAAGATCCGTTCCCGGAGGAATGGCACCGGCTGCGAAAATCAATTCCGTATCCAGTTTTTCTTCGATTTCCTGTTTCAATTCTCTGACGATGTTGACTGCTCCGATGTAATCCACGACCATACCGTCACGAACGACATCTGCATATCGGTATGCGCCTGCCACCGGTCTCTTGTTCTCATCCAGAACCGCGATGACTACGCAGGCCGTTCCCAGATCCACTCCTGTATAATATACGGAAGATTTTTCTTTGATCGGATGCTCGATGACTGTTTCAAAATCAGCAACCATCTGATCACAATATTCGAAGGTTATATGTTTCTCTGACATTCTCTACCTCCCAGCGCGGAACAGATCATCTGCGATAAGCTGTTGATGATCTGATTCAGCCTGCGTTCTGTCTGCTGCAGTTCCATTCCGGCTTTCACAAAATCCGGCAGGACAGCCTCCAGTTCCTGTAAATCACTTCGCAGCTTTGCCAGCAGCAGCATTTCTCTGCCCTTTTCCATCTGCATATGAAATTCGGAGATTTCAAAGCAGTCTCCCAGATCTTCGGAGAAATTTTCTCCGTTCATCCCTGTACAGGCGCTGCAGTTCAAATCAGCTGCCTCACACCTGCCTTCGGAAATAGAGCCCAGCGCTGTGAACTGTCTGGCAAGACCTGTCACCTGCTGTGCCAGGCAGACATCCCGCTGAAGTAATTCCTCTGCAGTCAGAAGAAACTGCGCCTGCAGCGATTTCAGCTTCGCATTCAGCTGTTTGTTCCTTCGATCCTCCGCCGATACCTGAGTGGGCGCTACCGACTTCTGATTTCCGTCGGTACCGCAGATGAAAGGATCATTTCGATCATACATGTCAATGCCCCGATCCACCAGAAACTGTCTGGCACCCGGAGTCAGTCTTTCCCCCGGCTGCAAATCGTAGCTCGTAAAGGGCTGTTTTTTATACACATCCCGCAGGTCTTCTTCGGTAATGAATTTCATATTAGCCCCTCATCCTTTCTTTCCATTCCACTAAATAACGTTTCAATTCGTCAATTCCAATTCCATTTGGAACGCTGATTTCAAAATACGGTTTTCCTGCGCCGATCATCTCCAGCTGCTTCAGACAGAACATTCTGTTCTCCGGATTCAGATCCGCTTTGCTGATCACCCCGATCGTCGGACAGTAAAGCGCTTTTGCAAATCCGTGAGAATAAACCTCCGTGAGTCTGGACTGATCGACCAGAATCAGCGCACACCAGGCATCCTGAGAAAGCGCGATCAGATGTTTATACATCCAGGCGTTCTCAATAAACGCGCTCGGTACATCGATGGTGTACTTCCCGTAGATGGTATCCTGCGTTCTGCGCAGCGGTCCATCGTACGCATTGATGGAATTGACGAGTGTTGTTTTGCCGCATCCCTTCGGCCCAACCACTATAATTCTTTTCTTTCTCATGTTCTTGTAATTGGGACCGTGGTAAAATCCAGCAGATCGCAAAGCGTCTCCGTGACCGCTTTTAAAGCGGTTTCCACACTCTGCACATCCCCTGAAATGACCACAGATCCCGTAAAACGATCCAGAAAACCGATTTCCACATCTGCAGTTTTAGTTGCAATGTCAGCCGCAATTATAGCAGTTTCATAAGGTGATAAAGTTAAAATACCGATGGCTCCCCTGTCATCGATGCCAAGTCGTTCATAAATGTCCGACATCGGGGATGCGATAACATGGGCGATCGTCACCTGTTTGCCAGGTACCGATTCCTGTATGATGCGATCCATCGTTTTTTCATTCATAACTCCCATAACTGTAACTGCCTTTCTACCTATCCTTTAGTGTCGGATCACTGCAACTGGAAAATCGTATTCACTGATCCATTTTTCAATTCGGTCAAGATCTTCTTCCGCCAGACTGGGATCTCCTTCAATCGGATACACCATGCCCAGCTGGATGTACTTGTTGACACCCAGTTTATGATACGGCAGAAGATCAATTCCCCTGAAATTTTTGTATTCCTTATATGGCATCAGGAAATCGATCACGCCGCGGATTTCCGCTTCGCTGTCATTGATTCCCTTCAGCAGCGGCATTCTGATCTTTACATTTTTTCTGTTCACCAGCAGTGCCTGTAAATTTTCCAGAATCAATTCATTTCTCACACCGGTCAATTCAAAGTGCTTATCGGAAATGATGTTCTTGATATCAAACAGGAAGAGGTCAACAAATTCTGCGATATTCAGGAGGACATCCTTCTTGACATATCCGCAGGTTTCAATTGCCGTATTGATGCCGGACTGCTTGCATGCCTGAAGCAGATTCAGCGCCGCTTCCGGCTGTGCCGTAACCTCTCCGCCGCCCAGTGTAACACCGCCGCCGGACTGTTCGTAAAAAGCTCTGTCCTCTTCCACATATGCCAGCAGTTCCGAAATCGGAACCTGCTCCCCGGCAACTTTCAATGCAGATGCAGGACAGCTTTCCACGCAGGCTCCGCAGCCGATACAGCTCTTACTGCGGTCAATCAGATGCTCGCCATTTACTGTTATACTGTGAATTCCCGCAGGACATACCGGAACACAAGCGCCGCAGCTGACACAACTGGTCGGTTTCAGCATGATCTGATACTTTCGTTCAAGTCCTTCCGGATTGGAGCACCACTTGCAGCGAAGCGGGCACCCCTTGAAGAATACCAGCGTGCGGACACCGGGCCCGTCGTACATATTATATTTTTGCTTGTTGAAAATAAATGCTTTCCGCTCAACATTGTGATTGCTCATTTTATTCTCCCCGGTCTCACTGTTTTACGGTATCCCTGCCGGCTGCAAAGCGCAGCTCTGCCGCCGGCGTCTATGGGTTCAAAGTTTGCTTTAGAATTTAGTCAGCATCGTTCTGCTGATGATTTCATCCTGTACATCCTTGCACAGCTCCGTAAAGAATGCGGAATATCCGGCTACTCGAACAACCAGATCCTTGTACTGTTCCGGATGCTTCTGGGCTTCAATCAGCGTATTGTTGTCCATGTAGTTAAACTGCATTTCGCCGTTTCCAAACATGCAGGCAGTTCTCAGCAGCGTAATGATGCCGTTCTCGCCTTCCGGTGTATCCAGCAGACCTGCCATCAGCTTGAAGTTGTGAACCATACCGATGTTCATGTTGTCGTTGGACAGCTTGGCAACGGACTTGATGATCGCCGTCGGGCCCTTGAAGTCAGCACCCTGCGTAGGGCTGATACCGTCGGACAGCGGAGTCCATGCAGCACGGCCATTTGCAGATGCGCCCAGCAGCTGGCCGAACGGAGTATTGTTGGAAATGGACAGCGTACCGTGACTCAATGTCGAATACAGCGTCTTATGCTTTCTGTGTTCCATTTCCGTGAAGTTGATCAGATCCGCAGCGATCAGATCCGCATAGTCATCATCGTTGCCGTACTTCGGTGCGGCCAGACAATCAGCCTTAACCTGTTCATATCCTGCAAAGTCAGCCTTCAGCGCTTCGTTCAGCTGCGTCATCGTATATTTCTTATCGTCGAATACCAGCTTCTTGATTGCCGCCATGGAGTCAGCGTAAGTTGCCAGACCGGACCATACAACACCAGGTCCGAAGTTGTACATTGCACCGCCGGCAGATACGTCTCTGCCCTTTTCCATACAGCCCTCGTACATGATGGACATCAGCGGCTTCGGTGCCAGATCTCTATGTACTCTCTGCGAAATAACAGTTGCAACATCCGTCCACTTGGTAACGTATTTGATCATTTCCTTAACAGCAGCATCGAATTCCTCATAGGTCTTATACTGTTCGATATCGCCGAAGTCCGGGCAAACCTGCTTGCCGTACCAGAGCGGAACACCGTGGTTCAGAACCAGCTCGATACAAATCGGCCACTGCGTGTAGGAGGTGGAAGTCCACTGGTACAGTCTGCCTGCCTTCTGCGGTTCTACGCATCCCATCAGACAGTAGTCTCTTGCATCTTCAATGGAAACGCCCTTTGCCAGCATCATCTTGATGTGCGTATCATCGAAGTGGCATGCAGGGAATCCCATACCGGATCTTACAACATCTACGATCTTCTTCAGGTATTTCTGCGGTGACTTGTTGTGAATTCTGCAAGCCAGAGACGGCTGATAAATCTTCACGTGTCTTACCGCATCCATCAGCAGATAAGTCAGCTCGTTGGTTGCATCCTGTCCGGATCTCGTTACGCCGCCGACACACATGTTGACAAACGGCTGATATCCTGCGAAGAATTTGGAACCGCCTTCGCTGGTGATCCACATCATTTCGGACATCTTTACCAGCATGCAGCCTGCCAGCTCGAATGCCAAGAAGTTATTGATCCTTCCGGAATCAATATCGGCTTTATAGAACGGATACATGTACTGGTCAACTCGGCCGATGGACATACCGGTCTGATTTTCTTCTACAGGAAGCAGAGATTCGATGGTCCATACTGCCTGAATTGCTTCCCAGAAGGTTTCCGGCTTGTTTGCAGGAACCTTGGCATTGACTTCGGAAATCTTCATCAGTTCTTCTTTTCTCTTCGGATCGGTTTCCTTCGCCGCCAGCTCTGCTGCATACTGTGACATACGCTGCGCATAAGCCATAACGCCTTCTGTTGTTTCGATGACAGATTTATAGAAATAAATCTTATCCATATCTTCCGGGTTTTCATAATCCAGCTTAGCCAGATAATCCCTGGCCTCCTGCTGAATATCCTTCATACCCTTCTTCATCAGGATCACATCGTATCCAGGATTGGAGTCGCCGCCGTTTACTGCGTGATAGGAACAGTCTGAAACAAAGGATTCCCCGGACAGCTCCCAAACGCCGGCTTCTCTGTACTGTGTTTCACAGTATTCATCAACGGATTTGCCTTCCCAGTAAGGGAACAGCTCTTCTCTCATGATTCGCTTGTCTTCTTCTGAAATGAAGAACGGATCCTGAGGTCTTTGTCCGATGGTGTCGATTTCATCTACCATCCATTTCCATGCGATATCAGGAGAAAATGCGCCTGCTCTCGGTGCACCGTTCGGAGCACCTACGATTAACTCGTTGTCCTGAATAATCAATGGAGCAGTTTCACAGCAGTAACGGAAGCATTTTGCGCGAAGCAAAATCTTCGGCAGACCAGGATTTTCCTTGGTAATCTTCGTTACCGCACGTGCTCTGTATGTCGTGATGGACGGAACCTGCTTCAGGAAGTTTTCCTTCAGCTTAACCAGTCTTTCCGTCGGTCCAACCGGTACGCCATCTTCGTCAACCTGCGTGGTTGCCGCAGCGATGGAGGAATAATAAGTCGGACGACCGCCGGATGCAGCAGGCGCTGCCGTCTGTGCCGGTGCTACGTTTGCGATATCGCCGGATACAGACTCAAACATCTTCATCAGAGCTGCACGTTCTTCGTCGGACATGTTTTTGGTTGCTTCTGCAAGCTTATTTGAAAATTCACGAATATCCAAAACTCTTACCTCTCTTCTTTCTGTTTATCATTGAGTTATAACGTTTTATTTTGAACAGTTGCCGCAGTTACCGACTCCGGTTCAGACTCCTAAGCGCCTGCTCCAGGATCTGCTGCAGCATCCGCAGGCTTTCATCGTCATTGACAGATTGTCCGCCGACCGCTGCTGCACCCTCCGGCACTCCCATACCAATATCTTCGATCTGCCGTACGCCGTATCCTACCTTCCGAACATAGATGAGGTTCATCGGAGATACATTATCAGATGTAATACCCTCTCCTGCTGAGCCGCTTCCAAGCGTCATCGCCGGAAAGAGATTCGTCGTAGCACCCATGCTGCCGAATACCGCCGGGGTATTGACCAGCACTCTTCCAACCGGTTTCTTTAAAGCGAACTGCTTGATGACTTCTTCATCGCGGGAGTGAATGACCAGCGTATGTCCGTTTCGCTCTGAAAGAAGCAGTTCGATGCACTTCTCACAGGCATTCATCCAATCGTCCTCGATGAAATACGCCAGTACCGGGCAGAGCTTTTCTCTCGCATACGGATTGGTTTCCGAAACATATTTCTGTCTGGAGATCAGAACCCGCGTACCATCCGGCACCGTGAAGCCTGCCATCCGCGCCAGCTCTTTCGCAGTGCGGCCTACCATCGCCGCATTGGTCGTGCCATCCGGATAATAAAACATGGAGCCAAGCATTTCGGATTCCTCCTCCTGCATGAAATATGCTCCGTTCATTTCCAGTTCGGCTTTCACCTGATCTGCAATGCAGCTGTCAACTACAATGGACTGCTCGGCTGCTGAA
>Ga0129308_1003252_pt1 | contig 12029 bp, 11 predicted proteins | sample L827metagenome_FD_94440 | JGI IMG/M metagenome (GOLD analysis project Ga0129308, IMG submission 94440) | Ring-tailed lemur group fecal microbial communities from Wisconsin, USA - L827 metagenome | ecosystem: Host-associated > Mammals > Digestive system > Large intestine > Fecal | place: USA... | reverse complement strand
ATGCCTGGTGCAAAAACACCTATGGCCGCAAGCTGTATAAAGCGGCACTGGACATAGGCTGCACCTGTCCCAACAGGGACGGTACACTGGGATATGGAGGCTGTATTTTCTGCTCTTTAGGCGGCAGCGGTGATTTTGCAGCCGCTCCCGCAGTTACTCTAAAAGAGCAGCTCCAAAAGGCGCGGACGCTTTTGGAGCCCAAGTGGAAGCTGGCTCCAGCTTCATCAGACCCAAAGACCGGGCCCTGCCTGATTGCTTATTTTCAGTCCTATACCAATACCTACGGCAATCCGAAGCGTCTTATCGCCCTGTTTACCCAGGCCCTTTTACAGCCCGACGTCGCAGGAATTTCCATCGGCACAAGGCCTGACTGCCTCCCGGACGAAATCTTACGTGAACTGGATGCGCTCCAGGCTGCCTTTCCTGATAAATTCATCTGGATCGAGCTGGGACTGCAGACCATCCATGACCGGACCGCCAAACTGATCCGACGGGGATATCCCACAGCTGTATTTGAAACAGCCATGGAAACACTCACAGCCCACGGATTTCCGGTCATCGTCCACACCATTCTCGGCCTGCCCGGAGAATCGCAGCAGGACATACTTCTGACCATGGAGGCTTTAAACCGCTTACATCCCTTCGGCGTCAAGCTGCAGCTTCTCCATATATTAAAGGGCACCACCCTTGCCGAACTATATGCCACAGGCCAGGTCAGTGCCCTCTCAAAGGAAGAATATATCAGGCTCCTTTCCGACTGCATTGCTGCCCTTTCCCCGGACATCTGCATCCACCGGATCACCGGAGACGGTCCAAAGCAGCTCCTTATCGCACCTTGCTGGAGCCTGCATAAAAGAGACGTACTAAACAGCATCCACGCGTATTTTAAGCAGAACGGCATCCGGCAGGGAAGCCGCTGCACGGAGATTTTTTATGACACAGGAACCATTGACACTTTATAAACTGATTGTGCTCTATACTCTGGATAGGGTTGCCTTTCCTCTCACCGTGGCCCAGATCAGTGATCTCATTCTGGAAAAGGAATATACGAGCTTTCTGACATTGCAGCAGGTGATCAGCGAATTGACGCAGGCCGGCCTGGTTCATGCGAAAACACTGGTAAACCGCACCCATCTGCAGATCACTGACGAAGGACGTGACACCCTTTCCTATTTTGAAAACCGTATCAGCGATGCCATTAAAGCCGATATTAACGAATATTTAAAGAAAAATGAACTGGAGATGCGCAACCAGTCCTCCATTCAGAGCAACTATTACCGCTCGGTCAACGGAGAATTTGAAGCGGAGCTGTCGGCCACGGACAAGGATGTCAACCTTGTTACCATCCGCCTTACCGTGCCCACACAAGAGCTGGCCATCTCGATCTGCGATAACTGGCAAAAGCGCAACAGTGAGATCTATCAATACCTGACCACGCAGTTATTCTGAGAACAGGAAGAGGTGCTGCATGCAGCACCTCTTCCTGTTTCACTCTTCTAAAATCTCTTCGATTATCCTGCCGTCCGCCTTTCCAAGATCCAGCTCCATCAGCGCCGCGATCGTCACACCTTCATCCCAGAGCGCGATTTCCCGATCCACCACACAGGGCCGGATACCGCAGCCCTTTGCCGCAAAAAAGGTCTGATATTCCTCTCCCTGCGGCAAATAACCGTGCGTACCCCGGACAAAATGCGACTTTTCCTCCTTCACATTTTTCCTCTCCTGTTCCCAGTCATCCAGAAAAATCCACCCGTCTTTTGCCTCCAGCATCAAAAAGCAGCACGGATCTGCGCCCAAAGCCGCCGCCTCCCTGCCTTCAAACACCTTTCCGATTCCAAAATCCGCTCTTGCGGCCAGCCCGTCCACAAGCCTGCGCACCTTCGCTTCCAGAGCATTGTTCTTCCTGCCGCCATCGTTCAAATAAACGTAACAGCTGCCGTCGCAGGTCTTGGCGAATGCCTGCCAGTCCGCAATCCGTCCGTCCTTCACCCGGATCAGCCCTTCCTGCAGCAGGAAATAATTCACGTAGGCGATTTCCTTCACATCCTTCTGGTAATGGTCTCCCAGAATTATGACGCTTGTGTCATTCATGTCGCCTGTTTCCGACAGTGCTGTCATGATTTCCCCGATCCGCTCATCATGCCGCCGCAGCGCGTCCTTAGCCTTCTCATGATGCACTCCGTAAATGTGCCGGTTGGTATCCACATCGGTCAGATGCAGCAAAAACAGTCCCGGATTGTATTTCCGGATCGTATAGAGCGCGCCGGCCTGAATGAAATTGTCCAGCGCAGGCTGCCGGATTCCGTCCCTTAAGTGTCCAAAGCGCCTGTTTAAATCCAGCTGATACCGGACCGGACCGTTCACGGCGTTGACCATGACCTGATTCTGCCACTTTCTGGTCACCATCACCTCCGGAACCGCATACTTGATTTTACTTCTCCCCACCACCGGCCAGAGAAGCGCCGCCGTCTCCATGCCCTTCTTTTTCGCCTCGTCATAGAGCGTCGTTCCACGGATCCATTTGCGCTGATAAATCCAGTCCGGACGCTCCCTTTTTGGCTGCAGTCTGGTATTGTTAATCACGCCGTGATTTTTCGGCATCCGCCCGGTGATGATCGACGTATGGGCAGGATAGGTAAGGGACGGATAGACGCTGTTCACATGCGTACACAGCGCTGCCCCATCAAAAAACTTTTTAAAATTGGGCAGTGTCTTCATAAATTCCAAATCACTTCTGCCCACCGCATCCAGCGAAATTATCATAACTCTCTTCGGTATTCTTCTCATATTCCCCTCAATCCGGGCGATCCCATCGTGTCTGCCGCAGGCAGTCACTTTGGAGTCACGTCCGTCGCTTTATTCCGCATCGTTGTCCTTTTTGGCCTCTTCCCGAATCCGCTTCATGTGCTCACGTATTTTCTGCTCATAGCCGTTGCCGGAAGGACGGTAAAATTCCTTTCCTGACAGCTCATAGGGAAGATACTGCTGTTCCACATAGTGATTCGGATAATCGTGCGCATATTTATAATCCCGTCCGTGTCCCAATTTTGCCGCTCCTTTATAGTGTGCATCCTGCAAATGGGTGGGAATCGGCAGATTTCCCGTCTTCTCCACCGTCTGCATTGCCTCTCCAATGGCGTTCACCGCCGCGTTGCTCTTGGGCGCGCAGGCCACATAGGACGCCGCGTGCGCCAGAATGATCTGCGCCTCCGGCATGCCGATGCGTTCCACCGCAAGAGATGCGCTCACTGCCACCTGCAGCGCCTGAGGGTCAGCGTTGCCCACATCCTCCGACGCGCAGATCATGATCCTTCTGGCGATGAACTTGATATCCTCTCCCGCATACAGCATCCTCGCAAGATAGTAAACCGCCGCATCCGGGTCGGAACCGCGCATGCTTTTGATGAAAGCGGAAATGGTATCGTAATGGTTATCTCCCGTTTTGTCGTACTTGATCACCCGCTTCTGAATACACTCCTGCGCCACATCCAGCGTGATATGTATTTTTCCATCATCGCTGCGCTGAGTCGTCATGACTCCCAGCTCCACCGCATTTAAAGCATGTCTGGCATCTCCGCCCGCAATGTCGGACAGAAATTCCATCGCATCCTCCTCGATCAGAGCATCGTAGGCACCCATTCCACGCTCCTGGTCGTAAACCGCGCGGCGGATCAGCACTTTAATGTCATCCTGCGACAAAGGTTTTAATTCAAAAATGACGGATCTGGAAATGAGCGCTCCGTTCACTTCAAAATAGGGATTTTCCGTGGTTGCGCCGATCAGAATGATCGTGCCGTCCTCCACAAAGGGAAGCAGGTAATCCTGCTGCCCCTTGTTGAAACGATGGATCTCATCGATGAACAGGATCGTTTTTTTCCCGAACATTCCCTGATTATCCTTCGCCTTTTTGATCACCTCCTCCATGTCCTTCTTGCCCGCCACGGTGGCGTTGATCTGCGTAAACTCCGCGCTGGTGGTATTGGCGATCACCTTTGCGAGCGTCGTCTTGCCCGTTCCGGGCGGCCCGTAAAAAATGATGGAGGAGAGCTTGTCCGCCTTGATCGCACGATACAGCAGTTTATCCTTTCCGATGATATGCTGCTGTCCCACCACCTCGTCCAGAGTTCGCGGCCTAAGGCGTGCCGCCAGCGGCGATTCCTTCTCCTTGTTGGTCTCTCTCATAAAATCAAATAAATCCATTATTCTCTTCCTCTCCGACGCGCCCTGCTCACTGCACCTTCATATTCGGCCACACCTTTTCCACCAGTTCATCGCTATAGTGCGCATCCAGAAAAGTCTCGATCACATTATCAGCCGCTTTTCCCTCATTTCGCTCTACATACCGCACCATGACCGCTGCGGAAAGCAGTGCATCGCATACCATGATCACGATGACCGCCCAGGTCGCAATTTTTGCCCTCAGGGCAGGCAGCTTCTCGATCCATCCGCTGATGACAGGATAGCAGATTTTCACCCACACCACGGACAAAAGTCCCCAGAAAATACAGTATAGAAGATTCGTTCTTCCTCCGATATTGAACGGCATCCAGCTATAGTCCCAGAATGTGGTTCCAAAGAAAACCTCCGTGAACACGCTGCACATATATTCATAGACACCGCCCAGCACAGCACCGGCCACGAAAACATACCGGTCTTCCTTTCCCGCCAGGCGCTGCAGCACCACAGTCAGCAGAACCGCTCCGATTCCCCATACGATGGAAAACGCGCCGTAAATCACACTGGAACGGCTCATCCAGACTCCTCCCGTCACCCGGCAGAACAGCGTTTCGATCAGATCCCCAAGAAAGGCGCAGATTATAAATACCCAGAAAAGCTTGTCCAGACAGATTCCCTTCGCAAACACATACCGCCCGTCCTCCGGATCCTCCATATGTTCCATTTCCGGATAAGCCTTATTCAGGCGGTTCCAGACCATATGATAGATCTTTGCGCCCAGCCTGCCCTGAACGGCAGTCTGTTCGTTCTGCTGCTTTTGCTGTGCCGCAAGCAGTTCTTCGCTGGTCCTGCTTTTTCTCACCGTATAAAGAACTGATGCAAAATCCACCGTCAGGATTCCCAGAATCACGCCGCAGACAATCTGCTGTACCAGCGTCGGGATCAGACATCCCAGCGTAAACACAAAGGGATGCAAAAGCAGCACCACCAACAGGACAACACCGGCCTTTATCATCGCCACCAGGCTTCCCTTAAATTCCCCTCCGAGTATATTGCCCTTTTCATGCTGCCATGCCCGCTTGCGCCAGATCCGCAAAAACAGTTCTCCCGCTATGAAATCCACCACGGACACCACCGCCAGCGTAACCAGATATTGAAGCAAAATATTTTCAGAAAGCGTCGGCAATGCGATGATCAGAATATCCGCCATCACGCCATACTGGGGACAGATGGGCAGATCAAAAAAGCCCCGGTTGCAGAAACGGCGCTCCCTTACGGCCGCGACGATCACCTCAATGCCCCAGCCCAGAAATCCATAAAAGAGCAGGTAAACGATAAGCTGTGTATAAGTGTACTCCATGAATAATCTCCTCCGTGCAAACGCTCCGCTTGTTGCGAAGTAGCGCGTAAGACCACCCCTTCGGGGTGTTCCTGGCGGTACCTTCGCAAACGCTCCGCTTGTTGCGAAGTAGCGCGTAAGACCACCCCTTCGGGGTGTTCTTACGCTTCATTATACCAATGTTTGGATAATTTGCAACAAAAAGCGCCTTGCTGCAGGCCGCCGGTCAATCAAACAAAATCTCCTCCACCGTCACGAACTCATATCCCTGCTCCAGCAGCTCATCCACGATTTTTAACGTCGCCGTCACCGTGGATGCATATTCATCATGCATGAGAATGATGGCATTTTCCTTCACCTTCGGCAGCACCTTATTGACCACGCATGACACATCGTCGGAGCACCAGTCCAGCGGATCGATCGTCCAGAGCACAGGAAACATGTTCAGCTCTTCCTCAAAGCTTTTATCCCAACTGCCGTAAGGAGGCCGCACATAGACGACCTCCTCCCCCGTAATCTCCCTTATGATTTCATTGGTTTTCACCAGCTCCGCCTTGAACGCCTCCCTGTTTTTTTTGTTCAGCTGCAGATGACTGTAGGTGTGATTGCCGATCAGATGCCCCTCCTCATACATCTGCCTCACCAGATCGGGATATTCCTCCGCATTTTTTCCCGTGACAAAAAAGCTCGCTTTCACATTTCTTTTGGAAAGCCCTTCCAGAAGCTGCGGAGTATAGACAGGATGCGGACCGTCATCAAAGGTCAGCGCCACCTTGCCCTTGTCCTCTGCCTTCGTCAGCGGCTGAGCCGACGCTCTCACCTGGATCTGCTCACGAAAAAAACTCCTGCCCCGGGCGGCCGACCAGCCAAGCCTCCCTGCACCCCATGCAAAAAGCAGCACCCCAAGCAGGAGCAATATGATAAACAAAAGAATATTTCTGTCTTTTTTCCACATGGCACTGCCCCGAAAAAATCCTTTGTCTTATCATATGCAGTCCCGCAGGAAATATTGCGCTGTCGTTTTGCTTGGATGCACCATAACGGTGTCTCCGCTTTCAGACACTGTACCCTGTCAGCGCCACAATATCTCCTCTTCCATCATTTCCAGAAAAGGGCCGTCCAGCACAGTATCTTCCATTTTATCAAAAAAGTTCTTCCAATTCTGATTTTCCATCCATTCTTCAGCATCAGATATGTCCTCTGCCTCATAGCGCTTCCCCTTGGAAGGCATTCCTGTCTTTTTCCCGCCGGATGTCTTTACAGCTGCCGTAATGGTTCCCAATACTGTTTCATCGCGCTCTTCTACCACATCGATGCATAAATCCATCCCGTCTTTTCCGGATTCCACATCTATCTGCATCCTATAGTCCTCAAGATAACCGTCAATCCTGCGCAGCGGACGGATCATCCTTCCCAGCTGCCTTTCCGGATACAGGGTAAAACTTCCGCCTAAATATCCATTCTTTGCCGCATCCGTATCAAAATTTTTCACTTCCAGCATCGCTGCTCTCTCATAATTATAGACCAGCTCAAACTCCCCGTTCAGCCGGGAACCTGACTTTTCACCAAAACCATTCAGGCTGACCGCAGTATCCCCGTTTTCAAAGGAAAATCTGCAGCCGAAATTTTTTCCTTTCCCAGGCATGGTCCAGGAAGCCTTTCTGTCATCACAGACAAACTCCCTTCCGATCACTTCTCCCCTGCCATTCACATAGAGGGTCATCGTGATGCTTTTTGCTGATTTTTCGATCTCATCCAAATGAGCCAGCCCGTACTCCACTTCTTCCATGAATGCTTCGTATAATTCCTTTCCATCCGGGCTGTATGCCTCAGAACCAAAAAGGAAATCCCAGGAAACATTTCCCATATCGCAAATTATCTTCTTCAGGGATTTATCCTTCTGCGCTTTCTTTAAGATCACTTCCGCTATTTCTCTTTCTGTCTCTACATCAATCGTCGCCACCAGTTCCGTGCAGTCCACGGAAATTCCCTCCACCCAAACGGTTTTCTCACTCTTTTTGACTTTATCAATACATTTAAGAGCCCGGGAAACATAGTCGTATAACAATTTTTTCACCAGCTTTTTATCCGGCATGTTTTCATAAATGCCTTCCACCATATCCAGCAGCGCTTTCGTCTCATCCGGATAAATTCCGATACCGCGCAGTGCTTTCTGCATTTCATCGCTTTCCAGTCCAAGATAGGTCCGGGATAATTCAGGAATACGCGTATAGACAGTTTCCTCATCCAGGTCAACAACCGCATCTGCCGAAAAAATTCTGTCCTTACCCAGTGAAAATTCCAGATTTCCGCCAATCACATGGTCTTTCACCGCCGTATTCACGTTAAGCTTCATATCATCCATCCAGTATGTAGGAACAGGCGAAATCCATCCCAGATATCCCCGGGCCGTATCGCTCAGTTTTATTTCAAGCTCTCCGTCTGCGGATTTATCCGCAAGGTTGATGTTGTTTTTTATAATATTCTGATATAAAGCTGCGGCTGTCTGTGCAGTTTCCTTCATCTCTTTTTTCTCAATATACTGATAATATTTTGCCGGAGAGAAAACGGTTTTCCTCCAGAAATTTCCCATAGGCACAGCGCTGCAAAGGATGACCAGCACCCAAACAGCGATGGCGGTAACTTTCCGTTTCTTTTTATCCGGTCTGCCCGCTTTCGCTGCCGGATTCCCGCATTTGTGGCAAAAGCTGTCTGCCTTCCCGATTGGATTTCCGCATTTTTCACAGTACATCATTTTCTTTCTCCCTCTCTCTTACATTCCTCAGTTTTTAATATTCACCATTTCGAAGTGCTTACCATTCAAATGCCGCCCATCTGGCCTCACATTCTGCTGAAGTTCCGCCATAAAAAACGATACACTCCGTGCCGTCCGGCAGCGTCTGCATAATGGATTCTCCCGCATGAAGCTTTTGTCCGTCCACAATGATATAGGAACCAATTTCGTCATACAAAACCTCTCCCAGCGCCTCCGGACTGTTGTCCACCGGGATTCCGGCCGGAATCTCCACACCGGGCTCCGGCACAACCCCAACGTCCGTCCAGCTCAAATCCTTCCAGGTTCTGGCCGTTTTCTGTTCCTGCACACCTTCAGCTTCTGTGGCTGCAGCTTCCGCTTCCACCGGATTTGGCACCTCCGCTGCCTTTACATTCAGATTTCCCGCCATCAACATCACCATTGCTGCTCCGATTGCTGCCATTGTTTTTGCTTTCATATTTTTTCTCCTTTTCGCATGGGTTTTCTTTTTGTCCCCTTTTACCTGTAAAGGGGCAGGTATAATTGAAAAAGTTGCAGTTAATATAAATTTTCTTTATTTTTTTTCAGATGACCTTCTGCCACCTCCTGCGCTTCCTCTCCGAAGGCGAAAAACAGCTCCGCCGCCAATAGCGGAAACTCCATCTTTTCTCCCTGCAGCCCGTAAATCTTTCTGCGCGCTTTTGCCAGGCTTCTTTTTACTTCCTCTTCCGTGATACGGTAGGTTTTTGCAATTTCCTCTACGCTCATCTGATTGTAACAGAAGGCGACAATATCACGCCGCTGTTCTTCGGAAAGGCAATCCACGATCTTACACAGGAAATGGAAATCATCCTCTTTTTGTCCTGCCAATTTTTGCACCCCCTTTTCCCTTTTGTCTGTTAAGGGGCAGCTTTCCCGGGAAAAGTTGCAGTTGTTTAAAAATTTTTTAAATCATTGCAAGAAAAGGATATGGAGCGAGAGGTTGAACGTGAACGATAGATTGGGGGAACTTCCCCCGGGAAACACTTTGTGTTTCCCGAGGGAAGTTGTCTTTTTGCCATAGTTGTGATAGGATAAAACAAATCGAAATTTGTGAGGTAATTCGTATGAAAAAAGGTATTTGTACTCTATACTACATTACAGTTGTAGCAAGCGCTTTGGTAGGACTGTGGCATTTTTTTGTGCCATGGATGTTTCAGTGGTATGATTATTTACCAATGCAATATGAAAACCTCGTGGTCGGGATAGATTATACAAATTACTGCTTTTCCTTGTTGCTGTTTGGTTTAAGCGTCATGCTGATTATTTTGGGTAAGCGGGCGTTGGACTTAAATAAAGAGGTAATTTACTTTTATTATTTTCTTACCGTAGTGTGGCTATTTCGTGCCTGCCTTGCGACATTTATAGAGCCTTGGCCGCTTGAACCTATACCAGCAGCGGCTATCGGGCAGTTAATAGCATCAGATTTACTTGCAGCACTAATGCTATTTGTAAGTGTTCGCTTTATCAAAGCGGTAAGGAGAAGATAACAACTTCCAGTTTGTAAAGATGATAATGTCAAGGGCGGGCTTGCCCGTTTATCTTGACCCTTGACATTGTAGCTAGTTAATACAATTTTTTGGGGGCTAATGGCACACCTTGCTATTAGCCCTTGATAATAATTTTGAAAATAAAAATCGCTTGAAAAAACTATGTTAATTTTGCACAAAAATATGCCTTGAAACTATATTTTAAAAATGCTTATAGTGTTTCAATTTCTCTTTTTATTGTGCATTTTGACGAACAATTAGGTAGGATGATTTTTAAATTGGTTTCAAGGGTTCTTACCCTTTGGGGCAAAATAAAATCAATTCTACGTGATTTTTCGTATAAATTCGTATAAATTGAAAATGATTGGAATAAGAAGTGCTTATTTTAAAGGATTTTTTAACTTTGTTTATATTCCCGACGATGGAAATTAACGAGGCCCACCGCGTATTTTATTTCACGGAATGAGGGCTCGATACCCCAGCGCATATGATAGAGTTTTTTGATCTCCGATATCGGTAATTGGAATCGATCAAGACTTGTTGCAATGGTTTCGTATGTATCTTCGGATATCTTGAAGCGAACAATGCGAATGGTAATGCTGCACGGCGATTCAAAATCCCATACCTGAGAAGATTTCTTCTTGCCGAACTTGGACGGTCCTGCGATATACTTCGCCTTTCCTGCTTTATAAAGCTGTTTGTCGATATTTCTCTGCGTTGTACGGATTTCAAAAGAAATATCCGTATCAAGCTCCTGTATGGGAAGGTTGGCTGTCTCAGTGATCCACCCTTCTTTAACGCGGATAAGGTAGTCCGGACCGTCCGTACGGTTGATGTGTTCCATCAGGTTCAGTGCGCCGTATCCACGGTCTCCAATGAGGATTGCTTTGTCGAATTTCTGCCGGAGGATCATATCTCTAGCAGACCGCACTTCGCTGTAGAGTGGGCGGGGCTCTATGATGGCATCAACGTATGTTTTGTTGCATAGGTCATACAGCGCATTCAGATGAAAGCAGTTATAGCCTGCCAGGCTGCCGTTCTCCACGTATGTGGGTGCACCAGGATTCGTCTGCAGGACGATATCGTTAAAAACGAATCCGGCATTGCCGCCGTAGATACTGATACGAAGTACCGGAATCTCGCGAGGGCGCTGAATGATAACGAGGTGACTGCGCGGGCATTTCAGCGCGTGTATGGGAATATCGAAAAAAAATAACACACCTGTGGGATTAAACCTGCAGGTGTGTTATTTCATGATTCGTTATGACTTTTCGTGAATAATATTTAAAGATGATTTCCTGCTTCATTTTTGACAAAGAGGACAGAGTAGTAGCAAGGTATAGACTGCTCAACATAATAGTTTGACCGCAGGCTATGCTTAGAAAGGAGTTTGCTTTTGGAAATTATACGACAATGTGTGATTACAGATCAAATCAGAAAACGTCAGTTCTAATTGCTTCCGTTTCCATAAGTTACTCATTTCCCACAATGTTATAGATTATTATCTTCTTCTATTTTACAAATCGGATAAACTCTTTTACGATATTGATAAAAGCTTCTTCGTCCAAACCATAGGAAGTTATTTTGACTGATATATCATGCAATCTGAAACTTGCCAAATATGCGGATTGATCCGCAGATGCGAGTATCATAGAAATACCATCGATCTTAGAACGTTTTATATCTCCATGGAAAGCATCAGAAAGATTCTCTGCTTTGGCAAAGGTGAGCGATAATGTCTTGCTGCTGTCATTGCTGTTGTAATACAAACTATTTGTATCACACAAAATGGTACCTGCTTGATCCTGATAAAGAACAAAATAGGATTGGTCCGCTCTTGTCAATTCTTCCCCCAAAGCATCGGGCAGCTGCTCCATTCCGTAATAAGCAAGTAATTCCTGATAGGTCATAGGAACGATCTTTGTGTTTTCATCTGCAGGAACAATAACTTTGGAAGTCATCGGTATCGAGATTTCGTTAATATAAAGAGTGTCTTTTTGTAATCCAAATAGAATCCCGCCGCAAATCAAACAAAAACAGGCTGCTATCCCGGCAATGCGATAAAGCACTTGTACATTGCGTTGTGATCCATAAGCCTCATTCGCCGCTTGAATCAGTTCATCATCTATATGACCGATTGCCTGATAAAACTCTTTTGCGCTCATATATGGTATCCCTCACTTTCAAGATGTTTCTTTAATCGTTTTCTTGTGCGAAAGAGTGTAGATTT
>Ga0129308_1003247_pt1 | contig 12036 bp, 9 predicted proteins | sample L827metagenome_FD_94440 | JGI IMG/M metagenome (GOLD analysis project Ga0129308, IMG submission 94440) | Ring-tailed lemur group fecal microbial communities from Wisconsin, USA - L827 metagenome | ecosystem: Host-associated > Mammals > Digestive system > Large intestine > Fecal | place: USA... | reverse complement strand
TGCTGCGATCATTAACGGTACCTTATCAATGAGCACCAGAAAAATCTCCCAAAGATCAATCGTATCCTCATCCCTTCGATTTGCCTGATTTTCCATCTCATCCCTGCTTTCTCTCAACTTTGTATTATAAACTGCATATTATAACTCTGTATCGGCCAAAATATATTCAGCGTTTTTCCACAGCAGCCGTTCCGCATAATCTGAACCGGCCTTTCTGGTAAGCCATTGCGCACATTTCCGCATCTGCGGCGTACGCTTGCCGCTGTCCCTGTGAGCATCGGTAGCAATAAAGTGCACCAAATGCTTCTCTATCAGCCTACCACAATACCACTTAGTTGCCCAACCGTTTTCACCCATCAGACTGCCAACATTCACTTGTATGTAGCATCCCATGTCAATAAGCTCCTGTATCCGCTCCGTCCTTTCATGAAATTGAACGTAACGCTCTACATGCGCTAAAATCGGCCAGTACCCGGCACAGGCCAACTCATAAATACCGTCCCTGATATAAATCCAGTCCTCATTTGGAAGAAACTCCACTAAAATATAGTGAGATCCGGCCAGCGTACACACATAACCGCCCGTCAGCCTCTCCACCAGATCCTTGCTGTAAAGCAGCTCACTTCCCGGGTACAGAGCGATATCCATATGCAGCCGCTCCAGTTCGCTCTGTAACTGCACAATTCTCTTTTCCATTCCGCTCTTTGAAACACATTTCCGGTCAGGTTTTTGATGAGGGGTCAGAATAATCTTGCAAATACCTTCCCGCTCTGCGATTCGCAGCATGGCGATACTTTCCTTCAGATCATGGGCCCCATCATCTACCCCCGGCATAATATGGGAATGGATATCTATATACATCGACATATCATTATATCATTCACTCTGAATACACTTTTTTCATAAAAAAGTTAATAGCTTGGTTACAAAAATACTTTTCTAACGTAGATATAATATACGTTTTAGAGGTACTTTGTCAACATATAAAGGCAAAAAAAATGGATTACAAATTTTACAAGATTAAGATGTAATTTTAAACAGACTATGTAGAAAATGCACAATAAAATGATATGTAATATGTTTTTTTGAGTGTATGATGTAAGATTTAATCAGCGAACTATTCCTGCCATAACCGATCCGTCAGATAAAACTATTGACCATATAGCAACAGATTCGATGCTTATGCAGCGAAATAAACTTTCGCCACCTGAGCACTCAGGTGGCATCAAACTTATCTTTTCTTATATATTTTGTGCTGACAAATGCATAAAATCCTGGGCATTTTATTTTCAATATTTTCTTTATTTTATCAATATATGTGGGGCTTAATAACAATAACATTTCATTCCAATCACCTCCCTCTTCCAAATCTTTGAACAGGCGCTCTCTGTTTCGATGTGGTTTTACCTGTCTTCTGGAATCAGAAGTAAACGGAAGTAATTTTTCAATTTCTCCCTCTTTTATGACAACAGCATCCTGTATTTTTCGCAAAAGCAGCCTTCCCTTTGTAGAATGCACAATTACGACAGAGGTACCTTTATCATCATCCATCTCCGGCATAAACTTATCAATCCCCCACGCATCTCCGATTGTTATATCCGAATCCCGATTTAGAGACTTGAACTTGCAATTATGACAGGACGGACGTAAGCAAATATTACTCAGGAACATTTGCATAAAAGAATCTTCTTTATAGCTTTGTTGATAAGAGCATTTGTTGTCAAAACAAAGTTCTACCGAGTATTTTTTCCATCCTAAATCCTTCTGTCTAAAACAGATATTCACTACCGCCGCTCCATATTTTTTCTCCTGCTCGGTCAAATACCTTTTCCATAGTTTAACGGGAGCTGCCCCATGACATAATACATCTACTGTATACAATTCCGGATAGTCTCTACCAAGATAGGATTTCAATCCTGAAATTTGACATGCCGTTCCTGTAAATAATACTTTTTTTCCTTCACTTAACGCCTCTTCCGCTTCTTTATAAGTATTCTCAATTCTACTTTGGATATATTTACTACCTCTCACCAATTCCAAAGAATCTCTGCTTTTAATTAAAATATGATGAACTTCCTGCTTTTCATCAAATGCCGCCCCAAACACTATCCCGCCGGAATTTAGTATTTCCTCCGCAAAACATGTAAAGAGTCCTCCCGATGAACTCTTTATTCTAACTTCTTCATCTATTGCAAAGGCTGCATAAGCCGCGATCACAGATTCATTTTTCTTTTCCACGTTTTTCATTGGGCACACTTTGATACATTGGTTGCAGCCAACGCAGGCAAGCCTATCAACCACAGGATATAAAAATCCTTCCAGATCATACTCCATTTTTATACATTGCTTCGGACATGCCTGCCGACAGGCACTGCAACCACAACATAACTCTTTTGACCTGATATCTATCATATACTTTTTAACCCTCAGATTTTAGATTTCCTCATAAGCCTTATCAAAGGCCCTGAAAATAATGCTTTTTCTTCCTTATTCATTCCGCCGAACCACATTGATACAGCAAAGACGGTTATATAAATGCCTATTCCTATTGCCAGCACCATCAAGTTATTAAACGAAAGAAACCTCATCATGATCGTCCCCAGCAGACATGGCACAACCAAAGCAGGAATAAATTTTAAAATATTCTTCCAAAAATGAATCATATTTAGTCCTATTCTACTGTGGTAATACCAATTAATGAATAGAATATTCCCGAAAACTAACGTTATCGCTGTTCCTAACGCTGCTCCTATGGATCCCCATAACTTAACTAGAGGAATGCTGATAAGCACATTTGCAATTGCTGTACAAAAATAAGCTGCTGAACGTACTCTATGCCGGTTTTTAGCCCTTTGAATTTCTATACCCAGATTTTGAATCAACGGAACTGTAACAGGTATAATCAGCAAAAGTGTAACATAATACGCAGCATCATATTCTTTTCCTGCCCAAAATCTCATAAATGGCCTGCCAAAAAAAATAAAGCTTGTTAAAATCAAAGACATAATAATAAACTGAATTCGTCCGACTTTAGTAAATAAAGTTGTCAGCTCGCCATCACTGCCTGATTCGGCAACGATTTTATTCACTTTAGGAATAAACACGCTTGAAACAGCGATTGATGTCTGCAAATACATAGAATTTATTTGTGACCCCACACCGTATACTGCAACAGTCGCCGTTCCAGCTAATCGACCTAATAATAATTTGTCCACATTCCAATTTATTTGATCTACAATTTGATTTAAAAAAATAAAAAAAGTAAATTCCCACATTTCCTTAAGCAACGAAAAATGAAGTTCTTTAAATAGAAAACGAATATGCAATCTTTTAATACAAAACATCATATCGCCAATCAATGTCATTACTGTCAAGATGGTCGTAATTACCACTATTCCTACCGATCCCATTCCCATAAGCAGTAGTGGGAACGTCAGAAATGGATTCAAAAGATTTTGAAACAAATCTAAAAACCGCTGAAAAAAAAATTTCTCATATGCAGTGATATAGCAATTAAAAATACTCTTAGGAAATGTAATAGCCAGATTTACAACCATTAATGCCATTAATACTCTGGCCCTATCCAGTTCAGTATCATTTAGGCCAGAACCAAAAATATTATTGATATTTCCCAGCATAATAAGCCCGCAAATAATGCATAGAACAGATATGGAACAGAAAATAATTGCAAACATTGCGTTTAAACGTGCAATGCCATTCTCATCCCGTTTCGCCTTATACCCAGAATAAAATCTCATGTAAGAACTGCCAAACCCTAAACTAAGCAGCCCCAAATAGGATACAACTGAATATACCAGTTGATAAAGTCCATATTCACTTTGCCCTAAAAGCCGAAGCATAACAGGAGTGTAAATCAAAGCCGTCAAAATCTTTACCAATTCTCCTGCATATGCTAATAATACACCTGCTTTTCTCTGATTCATCTTCATTTACGCCAATGCCCCATTAAACACATGATCAAGATAGTACCTTGCTTTCTCCCTCTCCTTTTCAAGCAGCAAGTGTCCTGAAGAATAATCGTTCGTCAAAATAGCCGGACTAATTATATCATTCTGAACAATACACCTTTCTAAATTGAATTTTTCAACAAAGGTCTGCAATCTGCTCCCCATATTTGCATCTTTTCCGAATCTCTCATAAATTGCAAGCGGTATATCATATAAAAAGGAAAATACGCTGGCATGAAAAGAATCTGTGCAAACCAGTTCCGCATTCTTAATCAAATAAATAAATTCTTTTGGACCAATATTATAAAACTTAGATGCTTTATCAAGTATATTGACTATTTTCCAACCATTATCTAAAGCTTTCTGCTGTATTTCTTGCTTTCTTGAATCCGTAATTCCTCCAAGAAAATACAAAAGAACATACCTTTCTTTGCACATATTGTCCGGTTCTTTGGCAATCTGATTCCACTTTTCTATATCATGCATCATGGTTGGATCAATTAAAACCTCAGCATCTGTTCTTCCGGTCAGTTCTTCAACAATACGCTTTCCAGCATCCTCTCTGACAGAAATATATTTTAAATTTTTCAATCCGGCCGCTACATCCTTCTTAAATTTATCAGGAATAGATTCCGTGCCAAAACTTGCTGCATAAGAAAAATTTCGATTATAAGGAGAAAATGACAAATAGTTAAATCCTCCATTACGCCCAATATTGGAATTCCAGATCTGATCACTTCCTGCACAATAAAAATCACACAAATCACACTTTTCTATTTTCTCTTCACATAATTGTTCATAACAATAGCACTTGTGAGACAAATAAATATACTGTCTGTTAAACGATAAAATTGCAGCTTTTCTTCTTTTTCCACATAACAAGTTTATACCCGGCGACTCTGCCAGACAAGATTTTCTGATGATTCTGGTTTTTAAGTCTTTTATATAAGGTTTATTTTTAATCGTAACAACCTCATCCGCATATTCTAATAAGATTTCCTGTAACGCAAAATTTTGTAATCTATTGCCTAAATTCTCATTATCAAAAATGGTGACGATTCCTATCTTCATCCCCGATTCATTTCTCCCTCACTCTTAATTAATAAACTCCTAAGCTCTTCAAATAAAGTATCCTGAGTAAAGCATATATTTTTAGAACTCCCCATTTCCCACTCAAAATAGTATTATACTTCATTTTTGCTAACCACCCTGCATTTTCAGGGCACTTCAGTTCTCCCATCATCCTCTCAAACTCTTTGATCCTTTTATCCGTTAATCTTCCGGCACAATACAAATCAGCTGCATCCGCATATATTGCATTCATTCTAATTAGTTGCATTTCATTCAATATCTGTTCCTTTTCAGGCCAATCCATTTTTTTCACCCAATCCCTTCTTTCATAATATCTTTTTTCAATACTGTACATCATACCATCGGGATCCTTTTTCCATCTTTCAATAGCTTGCCCTGCATTATAATAATATTCATAAACTGTTTGAGGGAGATACACAATCTGGGGATCCGATTTCAGAACAGCAAAATTGAAGTCAGAATCCTCACATTGTATACATTTGACATTAAACTTTAAATTATTTTCTTTTAAAAATGAAGTGCGATATACCTTTCCATGAACAAAACCAGCTTTACCAAACAAAAACATTTCCTGCAGCACTGACGACGGGCTCACTTTATCACTACATTCTTTTAAAGCCCTATTATAAACCTTTTCACTTCCCTTAATCATATAAGTATCACATAAGATGAGATCTGCCTCCAGCGCATACTCATCATGTATCTTTTTATATGCTTCTGAAATAATTACATCATCCGAATCTACAAAAATAATAAACTCACCTTTCGCTTCCCTGATTCCCATATTTCTTGCCGAGCTTACCCCTTCATTTTGCTTGGCTATGTAACGGCAGATATTCCCGTGTTTAGACACATATCCTTTACAATATCCTGCAACCTCATCCCGTGATCCGTCATCCACTATAATAACTTCATATTCTATACCAGATAACTTACAAACAGAATCCAGGCATCTATTTAAAACGCTTATCTCTGTATCATATACAGGAATAATTACTGATAAATCCAATCCATTCACTCCCATTTTCCTGTTCTCATATCAACTTATACATATAATAAAAAACTATCTATATTTGTGGGCAAGTAAAACGCTAACCGGATAAAGCAATATGCATATCCATCTTTTCCACCACTTATTAGGAATATTCACAGTTTCTTTGAACTTATTTCCTATAATGATATTATCTCTGTTCAATCCTACAAAAGCTTTCAGAAACAGAAAGGGCTTATAAGCAAAGTAATCAAATGTATCATTGATATAATGTTTCCATAAAAAAATATTTTCTTTGAATCTTGGAGTATTTGAATTTGTTAATGCATTTTTCTGATCCTTAAAATATTCTCTCAAAGCTATATCAATATACCGAGTCTTGTACTTACGAGCCATCTCCTGCCAAATTACTGTTTCAGGAAAAAACTTTAATCCCTTTGGCTCATCTGGAAACGGAAACTCTCTTAATACATCCGTTCTAAAAAGCATCCATTTTTCATAATTTATTTTCAATCTAAAATACGCGTCCAAATCATTACTATCAAAAACTGATGCCGGAAATTTTCCAATTTCTCTGCCTGTTCTGCTATCAATACACCGACAGATTATTCCTTTATATGCTTTCTTATCCTCTTCTGAGATCGTATCCCATGCATTAACCAGAATTTCCAACGCATCCTCTTTAAATGCATCATCTGAATCTGCAATAATAAATAATTCCGTATCTGTATGTTCTACTGCATAATTAGTTGCAATATGTTTTCCCTGATTTTCCTGATAATAATACTCAATAGACAGCAACCCTTCATCTATAAACCTTCTGACAACTGCTTTTGTTTTATCTGTAGAACCATCATCAACTATTAACCATTTAAAATCTCTATAACTCTGTTTTATTAAGCTATCATATACCCTGTATAAAACATCGCTTCTATTAAAAGTAGGCGTAAAAATTGTAATTCTAACCATTAAGGCACCTCAATTCATGTCAAATACGCATTGTTATCATTTTGTATTGCTTGTTCACTATTAAAGCAAAAAAACAAAAGATAATATATGATCCATAGAGATGGAGATCCTGCTCCCATCAAATGATTTACACACATTTCAGTAAAAAGATAAAAACAAAAGATAAAAGATACCAGATTTTTACGAGTCAACTTAAAAAAAGATATTGTAAATGCAGCTGTCCCGATAAAACCCATTTCCAAATATATCTTATAAATATCATTATGCAGGTTAAAATTCGTTTTGAGTGTCCCCTTATGATAAGAAATCAAATAATCGGTCAAAAAGGTGGTAACACTTCCCCATCCTGTGTTAATTTCATTTGAATTTGTCACTAATATCAATCGTTCAAACCGCCCTTTAGTAAAAGCAGAAATATTAAATCCAGTAATTGCATAAAAAGAATCAGCAAAACTGTATGTTAAAATAATCGGAATAATCATCGGCAATAAAATAAAAAAAATAATACTCAGATAAACATATATCTTTCTAACTTTTCTTCCATATATCTTCTTATGGCGCCAGAAAAACAAAAAAAAGAGATTCGCTACTGTTGCCATGAAAGCAACGCGTTTTAAAGTAAAATAGGAAAAAAGTACACATATCATTCCTTTCTTCCAATCTTTTCTATATAAACAATAAAAACTCAATGCGCAAAAAACAAATGCCATTCCACTTTCATAAGGCGAATAAGAAGTCCTTAATGAAATTGATTTGATTCCGCTCAAGGATAAAATGCTCCAATTCTCAAGAAAAAATCTAGTGATATAAATATAGAATATAATATCAATTATATGAAAAATATCTTCAGGTTTTTTTTGAAATTGTACATAGAAAAAAACCAAAAAAAGCGGTGTAATATAATAGATGCATTCATTTATGGCATATATGTTAAAGCCATATATAAGTTGCTTTATTATCGTCAATGTTAAAAACACAAATAAAATCATTAGCAACTGCTTAAACTCATAAAGAAACAGCAAATTTTCAGAAAAAACAAATTCTTTTCTTCTCAATAAAAGCACGAACAGCAATAATGCTGAAATTAGCGCAACACTATATTTCATTTGTCCCAAATCCACTAAAAACGAAATCAATGTTATAAGCAGGAAAAAATTGGCAAACTGCCTATCTCTAATTTTCATTTACTGCTCTCCCTACTATTTTCCAATCAATTTCTTGAAATAGTAATACTTTTTCAATTTCTCTATTAAATGATCTTTGATATGAATTTTAAAAAATTTCATACAGTGCTGTTCTAAATCATCGTCATTGATTTTCTTGAAGAAATGCTCTCTTGCGGGATTCCATTGTATAGAGTTATTAACCATAATTCCATCCAATTCAATAGCTTTCTGAGTCTCTGCCGGATATATTTGTAGCGCCGCAGCTAAAGAGTGGAGCAGCAATGCTCCCTTCTCCGACTGTACTATAACATTTGTATAGCCATTATCATCATCTTTAATTCCACACAATTCGGAAGCATGCCAACTATCATATAAAGTCAAATCAGAGCTATGTTCAGCCCCTTTAAAACTACATGCATAACACGACGGGCGGGAACACAAATCTTTAAAAAATGCTCTAAGAAATAAGTTTGTTCGGGCTGATGCATAATATTCTTTTCCATTATCAAAAACCAGTTTCATCGTCCCACTATGATAACCATAAGTCTTATTTCTGAATCTGGTATCAATTAGCCTGCCTCCAAACTTCTTTTCCTGATATTCTACATATTTTTTCCAAAAAAGTGGAGAAGCATTTCCCCTGCAAACCACGTCTATCGTAATTAAATTATCATACTCTTTTTTTAAATATGATTTCAGTCCAGCAATCTGGCAAGGCGTACCAGAAAAACAAACCAATATATCCTCGTCAAGGTCTGTCTTTACACAATGAAATATATCCCTAATTTCACTTTCTACATATTTAGAGCATGGGATTTTTTTTACTTTTTTATCTTCTATTGAATCTACTCTAATATGTTTGACAACATTATCTTCATCGATAATCACGCCATACACCGCACCGGATTTAGCAATTACATATTCCATCACAGAACTAAAAACTCCGCCCGACGTACTGTTTTTTAACACATCAACTCTTTTATCACGAACAACGAAAGTTTTAACTTGGAAACTATGTTTATAACTATCCGATAGTTCAGGACACACCGCCTCACACATACCACAATCCACACATTTAGAAAAATCTATAACAGGATAAATAAACCCCTCTTCATCCGCCTTCATTTGAATACACTGCTTCGGACAAATCGACGCACACGCTGTACAACCACAACATTTTGTTTTATCCGTAATCCTAATCACGCGGTTCCATCCACCTTTCTAAAAAACTCCATTAAAAGCTCTATCTAAATATTCCTGAGTAATCCTCTGTAACCTTTCAAGATTAATATATACAGAATTGTAGTCAATACTCTCCAGGATACTCATAATGTTATTACCATTATAACGTCTATGCTGCAAGTCAAGTTCAGTACATAACGAATCGATTCTGGAATTTTTAGAAATCTTTGATGAATCACAGTATCTATTAAAAATCATAAACTTTTTTCGATGAATTATCGAGAAACACATTCCATGATAAGAATCCGTACAAATATAATCAGCTCCGCGAAGAAGATTCAAAAAATCAGCTGGACTTACGTCATATAAAGCAATATCCCCAAACTTTTCATCTGCGGCAACATATTGATCAAGATGAGGTAAAACTACTATTTTTAATCCAGTCTTTGCTGCTAAATGATTTACAGACAATCTATGTTGCGGATTTGCTCCCAGAAAATAAGCAAAGATATATGGCTCATCCACCTTCTTATTAACTGGAATTAATTTTTTCCATCCACTCTCATCAAAGTTAAACACCGGATCTAGAATTGTTTTCACCTTTCTTCCTGTCAACCTTTCAACAATTTCGCTTCCGTGTTTTTCACGCATGCTAATAAAATCAATACGCTTTAAATAATCGGCAGTTCGACGGTTTTGATACCAGGGTATCTGTTCAACACCAAAACTGGATGCATATGAAATCTTGCGTATATCATCCGGAACAAACATTAAATTATAATAATTCGTAGGAAGGCCAGCCGGAGACCATAATTGATCACTTCCAGTAATAATAGCTGAATATCTATTAGAGTTCGCACAAAGTTCTTCATATCCTACATATACTGGTGATAATTTAGTAAAATTTTTATGTTTGAAATTTTCAAATGCACGCTTGCGTATAGCGTTATTTTCAGAAAACCTTGGATGTATTTTTTCTCCTATTTTTTTTACCAGAGCTTCCTTCTTATCATTCAAAAGAACACCATTAAGCAAACGCGGTATCAATTTTGCAATTTCTACAGGAGAACGTCTTTTCTCATATTGAATAAGTTCATAATTTAGGCCTCTGGCCTCCAACATAGAAATCGTTGCATATGCCTGTAACATTCCACCATAGTTTTCATGAAAGTATTTTACACAAACTCCAATCACGAGAATTCTCCTCTTTCTGCAACTAAATCCAACTTATATAATAAATATCCAAATTTCTCCCTTAACATTTACATTCAATCAGGCAAATGCACCTTATAAACGTAATAATAATATACGTTTTAAACAAGCTTTGTCAACTACTTATATTTTATAATAAACATAATGTCACTTTTTACCTGTTATGAAATATTGCAGAACCTGCTTTTTCTCATAACAGCAAAATAGCTCAGCATTTTTGCACTGCAACCATACACTCTGCGTCCCGTACGATACGAAAAAAATCGGGTGTGACCAAGTCACACCCGACTAAAAAGCCTATTCGTATAAGATTTTTCTCAGATCTGCGGGCCAGCGGAAACCAGTGCCTTACCAGCCTCGTTGCCTTCATATTTCGCGAAGTTCTTGTTGAATCTCGCTGCCAGATCCTTAGCCTTTGCTTCCCATTCAGAAGCATCTGCGTAGGTATCGCGAGGATCAAGGATTGCAGGATCTACACCAGGAAGCTCTGTAGGTACTTCGAAGTTGAAGTAAGGGATCTTCTTGGTAGGTGCATTCAGAATGTCGCCATTCAGGATTGCATCAATGATACCGCGGGTATCCTTGATGGAGATACGCTTGCCGGTGCCGTTCCAGCCTGTGTTAACCAGGTAAGCCTTAGCGCCGCTCTTTTCCATCTTCTTAACCAGTTCTTCTGCATACTTGGTAGGATGCAGTTCCAGGAATGCCTGGCCGAAGCAAGCGGAGAAGGTAGGTGTAGGCTCTGTGATGCCGCGCTCCGTACCAGCCAGCTTAGCTGTGAAACCGGACAGGAAGTAGTACTGTGTCTGCTCAGGAGTCAGAACAGATACAGGAGGAAGTACGCCGAAAGCATCTGCGGACAGGAAGATTACATTCTTAGCTGCCGGTGCAGAAGAAACAGGACGAACGATGTTCTCAATGTGGTTGATCGGATAAGATACACGTGTATTCTCTGTCACGCTCTTATCAGCGAAGTCGATCTTGCCTTCAGCATCCAGAGTAACGTTCTCAAGCAGAGCGTTGCGTCTGATTGCGTTATAGATATCGGGCTCGGACTCTTTGTCCAGGTTGATAACCTTAGCGTAGCAGCCGCCTTCGAAGTTGAACACGCCGTTGTCATCCCAGCCGTGCTCGTCATCGCCGATCAGCAGACGCTTGGGATCTGTGGACAGTGTTGTCTTACCTGTGCCGGAAAGACCAAAGAAGATAGCGGTATTCTCGCCGTTCATATCTGTATTGGCAGAGCAGTGCATGGAAGCGATGCCCTTCAGAGGCAGATAGTAGTTCATCATGGAGAACATACCCTTCTTCATTTCTCCGCCGTACCAGGTGTTGATGATAACCTGCTCGCGGCTTGTGATGTTGAATACAACGGCTGTCTCAGAATTTAAGCCCAGCTCTTTGTAGTTCTCAACCTTTGCCTTGGATGCGTTGTAAACAACGAAATCCGGCTCGA
>Ga0129308_1003246_pt1 | contig 12042 bp, 8 predicted proteins | sample L827metagenome_FD_94440 | JGI IMG/M metagenome (GOLD analysis project Ga0129308, IMG submission 94440) | Ring-tailed lemur group fecal microbial communities from Wisconsin, USA - L827 metagenome | ecosystem: Host-associated > Mammals > Digestive system > Large intestine > Fecal | place: USA... | reverse complement strand
TCTGGAATACATACTGCGTCCACATGGTTGACAGTGCCACCGCATTGACGGTATTCGGAAGATAAATAGCGGAACGCCAGAAGCTCTTCCCCTTCACACCGGAAGACAGGATCACCGCATAGAACAACGCAACAGAAAGCGTCAGAAATCCTCCCACGATCCAGATCCTCCATATATTTTTTAAGGAGGACAGAAAAAGACTGCTTTGAAACATTGCGATATAATTATCCAGACCAACGAATTTCCATTCCGACGCAGGGCTGCTGATCGCAGGAATCTCATAAAAGCTCATCAGGATCGTCCTCAGCATCGGATACGCAAAGATCACCACAAAACAAAGCAAAGAAGGGCCGAGATAAGCCGCCACAAAAAGCCTGTCGTGTTTTTTCATATCTTATCATCCCCAATCCGGAATAAAGGAATGGGGCCGTAAAGCCCCATTTCCTGAATCCATATTCAATTACTGAAGCTGTCCCTGCACTTCCGCCACAAATTCCCCGCTGGTAATATCGCCTGAGAGCAGTTTTGCGAAAGAAGCCCGCACAATACTCGTCACCTCAGAGTTCTGCTCAGGACAGTAAACCCACGGAACAACGTTGGTAGCTGTCTCCATCAGCGTACTGCAGTCTGCCAGAGCCTTCGGAAGCTCGATGCCGCCGATGACCGGAATACACTGGCATTTTTCCAGCAGATCCTTCTGCGTCTGCTCGGACGTGAACTCTGCGATCAGCTTTACAGCGCCTTCCGGACATGTCGAGGTCGTGGGGACTCCGTAGAACTGACATCCGGTCATATAAGTGGTATGCGGATCCTTCGCGCCGTCCGGAGTCGGGAAATACATAGCGCCCCACTCAAATTCGTCGCCTGTGATCTCTGCAATCTCATTCGGCAGCCAGGAGCCGTTAAAATACATTGCCGTTGTTCCCAGTGCAAATTCTCCATTCTGTGCCGCCGGGAATACAAAGGAGCCGGTTCCTTCCGTGAAATAACCCTTCGCAGCCATTTCCTCATACGCCTCTGCCATCTGCGTTACCGCGGGATCGCTCCACAGCTCTGTGCCCGTCTCGTTCATCAGCTCCGTCACCGCGTCTACGCCAAGCATTTCACCAAGGTATGCGCAGTAAAGCAGGTCAAGGTAGGCATCATCGCTGGTGATCGGCGCGTATCCGGCATCCACGATCTTCTGACAGCAATCCATAAATTCCGCCCAGGTCTCCGGAAGCTTCTCAATCCCCGCCTCCGCGAAAATAGCCTTGTTATAGAATATCGTCCCGATAAAGGGCTGTGCCGGAATGAAATACCAGGATTCCCCATCGCTTGTGAGGCTCTTGGCATAGAAAGCCATTCCCTCTGTAATTGCGGATTCCATTTCCGTTCCGGTCACGTATTCTGTGATATTCTGGCAGTATGTTTCGCCGAGCTGCTGCGGAACAGCCGCAGATTCCACCACATCGATCACGGTTCCGGCTTCGACACTGGTTCGCATGATATCACGCACATCCCTGCCGGCCCAGTTTACTTCAACCGTGTACTCCGGATTCGCTTCCTCGAACCGTGCGATCGCATCCTTGAGAACCTCCGCCTGCGTCTCGTTCTCGGACCACTGCGCCCAGTAAACGATCGTCTGCTTCCCGGCATCCTCTGCAAAAGCTGCCTGTGACATCCCCCCTGCCAGCATGGTGGCAACCATCGTCAATGACAATACTTTAAATAGTCTTTTTCCCATTTCTGTACCTCCCTTTTTTTATTTTTCAAGTTAAGTACAGTTTATTCCTTTCCCTGAATAAATTCTATACGCTCATTGCCAAAAACTTGCTCTCTATTGACCTCTTGTGGTAAAATTGCAGAAAAGCCCCGCAGACCTTTGCAGACACAAAAGGAGTGTACCATATGAAGCCTATTATTCTGAACGACTGGATGACCACGCAAAAGAATCCTCTGCATTCCATTATTACGGACAATGACGATGTGCTTCCCCATTACCATCTTTTTTATGAGATTTTCTATATTTTGGACGGCTCCATCCGCCATTCTGTAAACGGGACCGAGCGTATCCTGTATCCGGGCGATATTGTTTTTCTCAATCTTACCGATATGCACTGCTTTTACCGGGATCCGGGCACGACCTGCAGACATCGTGACATTGTGATCCGGGTGGATTTTTTTGAATCCGTATGCGATTTTATCGGTGCGGATTTCAAGCAGGCTTATATGGACAACCGTTTATCCAAGGTCGTCTCCCTTCCCCAGGAGCAGATGGAGCAGTATGAAAAAAATCTGTCCAACGCAGCCCTGTCCCTGGACACAAACTCCGTATTCAAATTAGCAAATATCCGTGCGCTTTGTGTCTCTCTTTTGAACTGCCTGATTACCAGTGAGGTTCAAAACGATATCGAATACTATCCCATATGGTTCAAGGAGCTGCTCAGCCGTTTCCATATGAATGATTACCTGCAGGCCGGTCTTGACCAGATCCTGGAGCCCTTTCATTTCAGCCGCTCCTACATGTGCCGCGCATTCCAGAACTACATGGGCTGTACGATGACCGACTACCTCAATAACATCCGTCTGCAGCAGGCTGCCTACCGCCTTCAGTACACAGACGACACCATTCTGTCAATCAGCAACGCTGTGGGGATTTCTTCCGTATCCTATTTCAACGGGATTTTCAAAAAGAAATACGGCGTTTCCCCGCGCGCTTTCCGCAAGCGCCGTGAAACGCCGTATCTTCAGAAGTCCGAAGATTTCCTGTGATTTTGCAGATCCCTCATCGCCCGCTTGGGGAAATCAATTCATGCAGGAGCTTACCCCACGCTGGCGCTGCTTTGCGGCCCGCGGATCAATCCCGTGCATACGCAGCAGCTTGTTGCGGCAGTGGAGAAACGCCGGGATCAGGAAGCTGTCCGCGAATACCCACGCGAGCACGCTCGCAAAGCAGATCCCGGTAAAGCCGAACAGCGGCACGAGCACGAGGCCCGCCAGTCCGCGCGCCACCATCTCCAGCACGCCGGATATGATTGCGAACACCGAAAAGCCCATGCCCTGAATCGAGAACCGCACAACATTCACGAGCGTCAGCAGGCAGTATCCGGCCGTCGTGGTCACGAGGAGCTGGTACGCGTATGCGACGACCTGCGCGTCCGCGGTATCGAGGAAAATCAGCGCAAGCCGCTTCCCAAAGAGCACCGCCAGACCGAACATCACGGCCGACAGCGCGAAGCCGCAGAGCGAGGCGGCCTTCACGCCCTCCTCGACGCGGTCAATCCTGCCCGCCCCCGTATTCTGCCCGCTGTATGGCGCCATCGTCGCGCCGAGCGACTCAACCGGACAACTGAAGAACATATTGATCCTCGATCCCGCCGTGACGCCTGCCACCGCGAGGGAACCGAGTCCGTTGATTGCCGCCTGCAGAATCAGTGATCCGATCGCCGTCACCGAATACTGCAGCCCCATCGGGATTCCGATGTAGCACAGGCGGTACATGTAGCCCGTCCTCGGCCTCCACTCGTCGCGCGACATGCGCAGGATCGTGTATTTTTTCTTCATATACCACAGGCAGATCAGGCCGGATACGCCCTGCGAGATCACCGTCGCGAGCGCCGGGCCCGCAACGCCCATATGAAATACGAGAATAAATGCGATATCCAGCGCGATATTGATGCACGACGACAGCGCGAGAAACACGACAGGCGTTCTGCTGTCGCCGAGCGAGCGGATGATTCCGGCCAGAATATTGTACAGAAACGTAAACGGAATCCCGCAGAAAATAATCACGATATACGTGTAAGCATACTCAAAAATGTCCTCCGGCGTATTCAGAAGCGTCAGGATCGGACGGCACAGCGCAACCACGGCGGCCGTCAGCACCGCCGAAAACCCGATACACAGCCACGCACAGTTCGCGACACAGCGGCGCAGCTCTTCCTCGCGCTTTGCCCCGAACATCTGCGCCACCGGCACCGCAAAGCCATTGCAGACGCCGCTGCAAAACCCGATCACCATAAAGTTCAGAGAGCCGGTCGAGCCGACGCCTGCCAGCGGCCCAACGCCGAGAAATTTGCCGACAATGATCGTGTCGACCATACTGTAAAACTGCTGGAACAGCATTCCCAGAAACATCGGGAACGCAAAACTGATGATCAGGCGCAGCGGCCTGCCTTCAGTCATATCCTTTGTCATGACACATATCCTCCTCTGTCACAGGCCGCAGTCCGCCTGTCACCCTACATTTACAAACTGGCTGTTGTAAAGCTGCGCGTAAAATCCGCCCTTCTCAAGCAGCTCCCGGTGCGTTCCCTGCTCGATAATGCTGCCGTCGCGCATGACCAGAATCACATCCGCATTGCGGATCGTCGACAGACGGTGCGCGACAATAAAGCTCGTCCTGCCTTCCATCATCGTCTGGAACGCCTTCTGAATGCGAATCTCCGTGCGCGTATCGATCGAGGACGTCGCCTCGTCGAGAATCAGCATCGGCGGCAGGCAGAGCATCACGCGCGTGATGCAAAGCAGCTGCTTCTGGCCCTGTGACAGGCTGCCGCCGTTCTCCCCGATCACCGTATTGTAGCCGTCCGGCAGGCGCTTGATGAAGCTGTGCGCGTGCGAAGCCTTCGCAGCCGCGATCATCTCCTCCTCGGTCGCGTCCGGCCTGCCCATGCAGATATTGTCGCGGATCGTACCGCTGCGCAGCCACGTATCCTGCAGCACCATGCCGAACGCGCTGCGCAGGTCATGCCGCGTCACATCCTTCACGTCGACGCCCTCGACGCGGATCGTACCGCTGTTCACATCGTAGAAGCGCATCAGCAGATTGATCAGCGTCGTCTTGCCGCAGCCGGTCGGGCCGACGATCGCGACGCGCTGTCCCGCTTTGACCGAGAGATTGAAGTCCTCGATCAGCTTCTTCTCAGGTGTATACGAAAAATAAATATGCGAAAGCTCCATGCTGCCCGGCCTCTCTGGCAGCTTCTTTGCCGGATCTGCGTCCGGCGTCTGCGGCGTTGCGTCGATCAGCTCAAAAACGCGGCCCGCGCACGCAAGCGCATTCTGCAGCTCCGTCACAACGCCGGAAATTTCATTGAACGGCTTCGTGTACTGGTTCGCGTACGAGAGGAACGCCGAGAGCTGCCCGACCGACAATGCGCCGCGCACCACTGCAAGCGCTCCCGTCAGGCCGACGCCGGTGTAGACGAGGCTGTTCACGAAACGCGTCGCCGGGTTCGTAATCGACGAGAAAAAGATTGCGCGCAGGGAGTATTTCTGCAGCCTTCCGTTGATCTCATCGAATTTCTCCTGAATCTGCTTCTCCTGTCCGTACGCCTGCACGACCTTCTGATTGCCGATCATCTCATCGATCAGCGCCGTCTGCTCGCCGCGCGTCTGCGACTGCAGCCGGAACATCGAGTACGTCTTCTGCGCGATGAATTTCGCCACGAACAGCGACACCGGCGTCAGCACGACGACGACCAGCGTGATTTTCACATTGACCGACAGCATGAAGCCGAGCGTGCCGAGGATTGTGACGACGCCCGTAAAGAACTGGGTGAAGCCCATCAGCAGGCCGTCCGAGAACTGGTCGACATCGGCAATCACGCGGCTGACGAGCTCTCCCGACGAATGCCTGTCCAGATAGTCAAGCGGCAGGACGCCGATCCTGCGAAACGCCCGCTCGCGCACCTCGCGTGACACATTGTAGACAATGCGGTTGTTGCAGATATTCATAATCCACTGGGCCGCTGCCGTCAGCAGGATTGCCGCGATCATCACGCGGATGATCCGGGAGATCTCAGCGAAATTCACGGCTTTCCAGAGGATATTGTCGATCACCTGCCCGGTCAGAACCGGCACGTACAGCGTCAGCGCGACCGAAACGGCCGCCATCACAAGCGAAAGCAGCACAAGCGCGCCGTGCGGCCGGATATATGAAAGCACCTTTTTTATAATTTCCTTCTGTCCGTCCTTTTTCATGCCTGCTCCTCCTTCGGAAACTGCGAATAATATATTTCCTGATAAACGCTGCAGCCGGCAAGCAGCTCGTCGTGCGTGCCGATCCCGGCGATTTCGCCGTCGTCGAGCACGATAATCTTGTCCGCATACTGGATGGAGGATGCACGCTGCGAGACGATGAAAACCGTCATGTTGCCGGGCAGCCTGCGGATCGCCTGGCGCAGTCTCGCGTCGGTCGCAAAATCGAGCGCCGAGGCGCTGTCATCGAGAATCAGGATCTCCGGATGGCGCACCAGTGCGCGCGCGATCGTCAGACGCTGCTTCTGTCCGCCGGAGAAATTGCGTCCCTCCTGCTCCACAAACGCGTCGAGGCCGCCCTTTCCGTCAAACACGACCTCTGTCGCCTGCGCCGCCTCAACCGCATCCCGCAGCTCCTGATCCGTCGCATTCCCATTGCCCCAGAGCAGGTTCTCGCGGATCGTTCCCTTGAACAGAACGGCCTTCTGCATGACAATCCCGATCTTCGCGCGGAGCTCCTCCAGCGGATAATCCCGGACGTCGACGCCATTCACACGCACGCAGCCCCCGCGCACGTCATAAAAACGCGGAATCAGGCTGACGAGAGACGTCTTGCCGGAGCCCGTGCCGCCGATGATGCCGACCGTCTCGCCCTTCCTCACGCTGAACTCAATATTTGAGAGGGAATCCGCTCCGGCGCCGCGGTATGCAAACTGCACGCGGTCGAACTCGACGGCAGGGACGTCCGCACGGCCGGAGCCCTTTTTCGCGCTGCCGCTTTGCGCTGCAGCACTCCGGCGCATGTCTCGCCCGCGCTTTTCTGCCGGCTGGTCTGCGCCGCCGCCCATGCCGGAAGCAGCCATTCCTGTCCGTACCTCCGCGGCCGCCCGGTCTGTGCCGCACTCCATCCCCGCCGGAACCTCCAGCACTGACTGAATCCGGTTGCCGCACGCGATCGCCTTCGTGACCGTGATAATCAGGTTGGCGAGCTTCACAAGCTCAACCAGAATCTGCGACATATAATTTACAAGTGCGACGACGCTTCCCTGGTACAGAATCCCGCCGTCCACCTGCTTCGCACCAATCCACAGCAGCACGACGAGGCCGCCGTTGACGACAACGCAGGTCAGCGGGTTCATCAGCGCTGAAATCCTGCCTGAGAACACCTGTATCTTCACGAGCGCCGCATTGTCCTCCTCGAAGCGCTGCTGCTCCTGCTCCTCCCTGCAGAACGCGCGGATCACGCGGACGCCCTGCAGATTTTCACGCGTCACCCCCGTCACCCGGTCAAGCCTGTCCTGCACACGTTTGTAGACCGGAATGCTCACCAGCATGATGCCAAACACGATCACGCACAGCAGCGGAATCACGACCACGAACACGAGCGCGGCTTTCACATCGATCGTGAACGCCATGATCATTGCGCCGAAGACGATAAACGGCGAGCGCATGAACAGGCGCAGGAACAAATTGACGCCCGACTGCACCTGATTGATGTCGCTCGTCATGCGCGTGATCAGCGTCGATGTGCCGATCCCGTCCTGCTCCGTGAACGACAGACTCTGGATGTGCGCAAACAGCTCATGGCGCAGCTTCGCCGCAAAGCCGACAGCCGCCTTCGCCGAAAAGTACTGTGCCGTGATCGAACACGTCAGCCCGATCAGACCGAGCGCCGCCATCAGCAGGCACATCCGCACAATATAGCCGATGTCCTGATTCTTGATGCCGACGTCAATGATGCCCGCCATCACAAGCGGGACGAGCAGTTCAAAGGACGCCTCGAGCAGCTTGAAAAGCGGCGCGCAGACTGACTCCTTTCTGTAGCCCTTCAGATATTTCAACAGTTTCCACATATTTCCTTACTCCATTCCCATTTTCATCCTGCGTCTCCGTCTGCCGTTTCCTCCGGTCTCTCTCACCGTGCATTCCTGCAGCCGGTCGGGCAGACTGATTCATTTGCCGTTTCCCCGGCTTTTCTCACCGCGCATTCCAGTCCACCGGCGTCCCGAGCTCGCCGAGCAGATTCGTCTGCATGATGCGCCGCACCTCGTCCGGATCACTGTACTGGCCGAGCGTCCACATCAGCTTCGTGACCGCCGCCTCCGTCGTCATATTGCCCGTCTCGATCACGCCGCAGCCAAGCACCTGCCGCCCGACCTCGTAGACCGTAAAATCGCTGCCCTCATACAGACACTGGCTGCCGACGGCAATCGTCATCCCGTTCGCTACCGCTTCCCCGATCGGCCCGGTCAGGCTGCGCCTCCAGAACGGCAGGCCGCCGATCCCGAACGCCTCGATGTAGACACCGCGGACGCCAAGCACTGCAAGCTGCCGGAAAATGTCAGGTGAAATCCCCGGAAACAGCTTCAGCAGGAAAAAATCAGCGCAGAACGCATTGCGCAGAACGCACACTCCATCACGATGTACCGGGACTGACGGGTTCACAACGAGGCCGCTGCTGTCGATGCGCGCCGCATACGGATAATTGATGCTCTCAAACGCGTCAAAGCTGCGCGTGCGCACCTTGCTGGCGCGCGTCCCGAGCATGATCTTGCGGTTGAACGCAACGTAAACGCCGGGACATCCGCTCGCTGCCATATGCAACGCCGCCCGGCAGTTCTCCGTCGCGTCTGCAATCGGGTTCTCAATCGACACCTGGCTGCCGGTCAGAACGACGGGAATCTCAATCCCCTGCAGCGCAAAAGAGAGCGCGCCCGCAGTATACGCCAGCGTGTCTGTGCCGTGCAGTACCACGATCCCGTCATACTCTCCCCGCCTGTCATAAATACGCGCAGCCAGCTCCGACCACTCCTCCGGCTGCATATTCGAGCTGTCCAGCATGAACAGTTCTTCTATATCAACATCAAAATTGTCTGTCAGCCCTGCGATCCGGCTCAGAATGTCGTCGCCGTGCAGCCCGGGACTCAGCCCCATCTCACTGTGCGACGACGCAAGCGTACCGCCCGTACTGATCATCAAAATTCTGCTCATTTATCCACTCCGTTCTGAAAAATTTTGCCCTCTGTGCGCAAAAACGGCCCTCCCATTCCGGCAGGGCCACACTGTTATCTTGTTCTCACGCGCCGACGCTCTCCTGAAGCTTACGGATCGCAGACGCCGTCACCTCATAATCGGCCGTCACCTCTCCGAGCAGCGCCGCAGGATCCTCGCCGGACTGTGCGCCCGGACGCAGCGCCTCCGCCATACGATGGCTCGACTCAAAGAGCCGTGTAAAGCTGAGATTCTGGCTGACACCCTTGAGCGTATGCGCCGCACGGAACGCCGTATCCATATCACCGTCCGCCAGCGAGCTGCACAGCTCCTCATAACTCTTATCCGCGAGGAACTTGAGCGCAAACTTTATCACACGTTCTTCTTTTCTCATGCGTGAAAGGATTCCCTCGTAGTCTCCTCCCATCGCCTCATAGCATTCCTTTACTGTCATTGTTTATTTCTCCTTTTATTCGCCGAACTGATTATCCGCCTGCGGCATGTCCCCGCGCAGAAAAACACTCCTGCCTCCCGGAGCATGTCCGTCAGCACCCGCGCAGCCCTGCTCCGCACCATACCAAAACAGCCGCTGCATATCGTATTCATCTTACCCTTTGTTGCTGAAATAGTCAACGGGTTTTCGGGGGATAACGCACGAATTTTCATCAAAAAGGAATGCACCTGTGTTATGATAATACAGAGGTGAGAAGAATGACGCAGCAATCTGTCAAAACGGGCTATCTGCATGAGGACTTCCGCGTATTTTACCTGGAGAGCCGGAACATGCAGGAATTTGAAAGCCATTACCATGATTTTCATAAAATACTGCTGTTTCTCGGCGGCAGTGTCAGCTATTATATTGAAGGGGAGACATACCAACTCCAGCCGTACGACGTCGTGCTCGTGCGGGCCGGGGAGGTGCACCACCCGGTGATACACGATGACTCGCCATACCGCAGGCTGATCCTCTATATCTCGGCGGATTTTCTTGCGTGCTATCTCAGGCAGGGCGTCGATCTCGGGCGCTGCTTTTCGCTGTGCGCTGCGCGCGGCTCCCATGTGCTGCGCATCCACCGGTTCCGCGAATGCCGCCTGTATCCGCTGCTCTCGGAGATGATCGCGACGGCCCGCGATACGGACACCAGGGTATCTTCTGCTGCTCTGCCTGGCATCGCCGTTCCATTGCAGATACCTGCACACAACACCTCCGATGCTGTACCGCAGGCAATCGCAGCAGCCACCAGCCCACATCCTCACAATATACCGGATTCTGCTTTACAGGAACACGCTGCTGCCGACGGCGCACGTCTGCACAACACCCCTGATCCGGCGCGCCAGCTCTACCAGCGCGCCGTACTCCTGCAGTTCCTTCTGCTGCTCGCACAGCTTAGCGAGGGCACGCAGGCGGCGTATCCGGCGGCCTCCGGGGCGAACCCGCAGATCCTGAAAGCGCTCTCCTACATCAATCAGCACCTCTCCGACGAGCTGTCCATCGACCGGATCGCGGCGGCCTGCTACCTGAACCGCTCGTATCTGATGCACCTGTTCCGCAAAGAGACCGGGTACACGATCGGCGCTTACATTGCGGAAAAGCGGCTTTTTGCGGCGCGCACTCTGATCCAGGCAGGCGTACCCGTCACGGACGCCTGCCTGCAGAGCGGCTTCCCCAGCTACTCCTCATTCTACCGCGCCTACCGCAAAAAATTCAAAGAGCCGCCAACCTCCCGGCCGGCAGCCCAATAGAGCCCTAAATGGCTTCACCACCACAGGAATACCCTGTGATTAAGAAGCCATTCAGAGCATAATTATCTATTCTGTACTTATCTGTAGAATACGGAATTCCACTTCAGCTCATTCTTGAAGCTGCGGATCGTCGTATCCTTGTCGATGTAGACTGCCTCGATACCCATCGCTGCGGCCCAGTCGCCCATCTGCTCTGCGGTCAGGTCATACGAGAACGCCGTATGGTGTGCGCCGCCTGCAAGAATCCACGCCTCTGCGCCTGTCGCAAGGCTCGGCTGCGGTGTCCAGAATGCAGTCGCTACCGGCAGCTTCGGCATCGGCTTCTCGACCTTCTTGCATTCAACATCATTGATGATCAGGCGGAAACGATTGCCGAGATCGATCAGGGATGTCGCAATCGCCGGGCCTTCCTTTGCCGTGAAGACAAGACGTGCCGGATCCTCTCTGTCACCCATCGAGAGCGGATTTACCTTGATGCTGATCGGACCGTCCGAGATCGTCGGGCAGACCTCAAGCATATGCGCCTGCAGGATGCCTTCCTTGCCCGGAATCAGGTTGTATGTGTAGTCCTCCATGAACGAAGTACCCTTCGCGTTCGGAACGTTCTGCGTCATGATCTTCATCAGACGGACCATAGCCGCCGTCTTCCAGTCGCCCTCGCCGCCGAAGCCGTAGCCCTTCTCCATCAGACGCTGGATTGCAAGGCCCGGAAGCTGCTGCAGGGAACCAAGATCGCCGAAATGCGTGACAATCGCCTGATAATTTTTCTCCTCAAGGAAGCGCTCGAAGCCGATCTCGATCTGCGCCTGTACCGCAACGTGTCTGCGGAACTCCGCCTCATCCCTGCCCTCAAGCAGGATCTCATACTTGTCGTAATACTCTTCAACGAGCGCGTCCGTGTCCGCCTTGGAAACAGCCTTGACTGCCTCGGCGATCTCATTTACCGGATATGCGTCGATCTCCCAGCCGAATTTGATCTGAGCCTCAACCTTATCACCCTCTGTCACGGCAACATTGCGCATATTGTCGGCGATACGCATTACGCGGATATGGCTGCTCTCCATAATACCGATGGCCGTTCTCATCCACGAAGCAATGCGCTCCTGAACGGCACGGTCGTTCCAGTGTCCGACGATGACCTTGCGCTCGATCCCCATTCTCGTCACGATATGGCCGTACTCGCGGTCGCCGTGCGCCGACTGGTTCTCATTCATGAAATCCATATCGATCGTATCGTACGGAATCTCCTCGTTAAACTGCGTGTGCAGATGCAGAAGCGGCTTGCGGAACTCCTGCAGGCCGAGGATCCAGGACTTCGCCGGAGAGAAGGTGTGCATCCATGTG
>Ga0129308_1003245_pt1 | contig 12046 bp, 6 predicted proteins | sample L827metagenome_FD_94440 | JGI IMG/M metagenome (GOLD analysis project Ga0129308, IMG submission 94440) | Ring-tailed lemur group fecal microbial communities from Wisconsin, USA - L827 metagenome | ecosystem: Host-associated > Mammals > Digestive system > Large intestine > Fecal | place: USA... | reverse complement strand
TTGTCTCTATTTGAGCGGCTATGGAGTTGCGGCTTTCAAGTGCGGTTATCCGGATGTGGGATTGATGACCATGAACGAATCTTTGGAAAACGCCCGGTTTACCGCACGAATTACAAATATCCCGGTGATCGTGGACATTGATAATGGATACGGCAACGCGATCAATATGACCCGCACGATCTCCGATTTTGAGCAGGCCGGCGTAGCTGCCGTACAGATCGAGGACCAGGTATGGCCGAAGCGCTGCGGCCACATGGAGGGCAAGGAACTGATTTCCGCAGAGGAAATGTGCGCAAAGATCAGGGCCGCTGCAGAGTCGAGAACAGATCCGGATCTGGTGATCATCGCCAGAACTGATGCAAACACCGTTTTGGGTTTTGAAGAAGCGATGCGCAGACTGAAAATGTACAGAAAAGCTGGGGCGGACATTCTGTTTTTCGAATCGCCGGTCTCATTGGAAGAGATGAGACAGGCCCCCGCGCTTATAGATGCTCCGCTGATGATCAATATGTCGGAAGGCGCTAAAACTCCCATACTGCGCAACGACCAGCTGGAAGAAATGGGGTATAAACTGGCCATCTGGCCTTCATCTGCCACATGGACCGCCGCCAAGCAGATAGAGATCATTTACAGGGAGCTGAAGAAAAGCGGGACTACGAAAGAGGAAGCGGACAGAATGTACATATTCCATGAATTCAACGAGCTGATAGGCCTGCCTCATATCATGGAGCTTTATGACAGATATAAATATTAGATGGACAGGTCTTTGATAGTTCGTCCGCCAGATCGTTTATACAGCGAGAGGGACGGAGTGGAAGACAGGGGACAGCGTTTATGGTATAATAACCGCAGGGCGGTTATTATACGATTCTGTGCGCGGCGGACGCCATGCGCGGATTATATCAAATTCTGTGCGCGGCGGACGTATGCGCGGATAATACCATGCCGGCCTGCGGCCAGCATGGTATTATGACCCCAGAGCAAGGCCGTGTCAGGTCAGGCACGGTCTGTTTTTAATGAGGCCACGAGGTAAGAATGCTAAAGATATACTACGGGAGAGAAAACCTGGAGAAGGATCGCTTTCTGTTCGATCAGGTAGGTGAAACGCTTAGATGCATGGAAGCGGCGGGCCGCGGTAAAACGGGCGGCGCCGGAGGAGCGGATACCAGTGGAGCGGCAAGCGAAACGGAGACGGGCAGGAACGGGATTTCCGACAGTCAGACGGTGGAGAAGACTGCTGGCACCGGCGGCCGACCGGCCGACGGGCAGCTGCCGGAGAAGATCCTGCTGATCGTGCCGGATCAGTTTACGCTGCAGGCGGAGCAGAATGCTTTCGCCTATCTTGGCGTGCCCGGACTCATCGACCTGGAAGTACTTTCGCAGAGCCGTCTGGGCTACCGGGTACTGGGCGAGGCGGGCGGAAGCACACGGCTTCACATCGATCAATACGGCAGGCACATGCTCATCTCCCGGATCGTAAAGGAGCTGGAGACGGAACTCAGCGCGTACCTGGGAATGAAAAAATCACAGAGCTTTATCGAGATGGCCAACGATTTTATCACTGAGCTGAAACAGAACAGCGTGGACCCGGATCAGATCGCGGATATCATGGAACAGGTGGAGGAGGGATCCCTTCTCTGGCGGAAGCTGGCGGATATACGAAAGATCTACGAGCGCTACGAGGAAGAGATGAGGGGGAAATACATCGATACGGAGGATTATATGGCTCTTTTTACCTCCCGGATCCCCGGATCCCGACTGGTGCGGAAAAGTCAGATTTGGATCTATGGCTTTGACTCATTCACCATGAAATCCATGCAGATGATCCGGGTACTGATGCGCTGCGCTTTGGATGTGAATGTGATCATGACAGGGACGACGGGCGGAGAAAAAGAGCAGGACAGAGAAATAGAGCAGGACAGGGACGGAGAACTGTTCTCTTTCACAGCGGATCTCATCTTCCGTCTGACTCGTATGGCGGCGCAGGACGGGGTGCTGTGGGAAGAACGGGCCATCCCCGATACCTATCGTGTTACAGCAGGCGTTGGAAATCCCGCGCCGGACGACGGCGCTTTGCTGAAGACACTGCCGGGGAATGAGAAGACGGCGGAACTGCAGCGGGGGAAAAGGGCGGACAGGCTGTGCAAAGCGCCGGAGCTGCTGCATTTGGAGCGCGAGCTTTACGCGTGGCCCTGCCGGCCTTACATTCCACCCAGCCCCGGAAACGGCTCCGGAACCGGGACAGGAACCGGATCTGGTTCTGGTTCTGGAGCGCAGCGGGCCCTGGGATTTTGCCGGGCGGCGAATCTGTACGCAGAGGTGGAAACAGCGGCGGTGCAGATCGTGACGCTCACCAGAGACAGAGGTCTGCGATATCAGGATATTTCGGTGATCTGCAATGACCTTCCCAGTTACGGATCGGTCATCAAGCGCGTGTTCGGCCGTTATGAGATACCGGTCTTCCTCGACGAGAAGCGCACGGTGCTGCACAACCCGGCGGTGGAGCTGACGCTGTCGCTGCTGGACGTGGTCACGAAGGGCTGGCGGCGGGAAGACGTGTTTCGCCTGGTAAAGACAGGACTGTTTTCACTGAAGACGGCGGAGTACGAGGAGCTGGAAAACTACGCGATCAAATATAAGATCCAGGGCAGGCGCTGGAAAAAGGATTTTCACTACGGCCAGACAGATTATGGGGAAACGGGGCTGGAAGCGCTGAACAGGCTGAGAGTGCGGCTGGCAGCGCCCCTTGCCGTCTTTGAAAAGGAATTTTCCCGGGCTGAGACCGCGAGAGAAAAAAGCGCGGCGCTGTACCGTATGCTGGCAGAAAGGCTGGAATTGCCTGAACGGCTGGAAGAACTGCTGACGGATCTGAACGACAGAGAGGAGTTTCTGGCGGCAGAGGAGATCAGCCAGATCTGGACGGTGATCGTCAGGCTGCTGGATCAGATCGTAGAACTACTGGGAGACGGGGCGATCTCCGGAGAGGATTATCTGTCCATGCTGCAGGCGGGCTTTTCCGCAGTGGAGATGGGACTTCTGCCCCCATCGCCGGACCGCATTATCGTGGGTACCATGCAGAGGACCCGGCGGGGCCGCGTGCGCGCGCTGCTGGTGATCGGCGCCAACGACGGACTGATCCCTGCGGACGCGGGAAAAGAGGATCTGCTTTCTGAGGCGGAAAAGTTTTACCTGTCGGAGAAGGACATCGTGATCTGCAAGAACGATGACTACCGGGCGGGGGAGGAACGGCTGGCGATCTACAAGAATCTGTCCAAGCCGGAGGAATATCTCTGGGTCAGCTATTCCGTGGCGGATCTGGACGGCAGGGAAAAGAAGCCTTCGCTGATTTTCGATAAGCTGACGCAGATCTTTCCTTGCGTGCCGGTGGAGAAGGACGTGATCAACGCGGAGTCGGATCTGTGCCGGGTGCAGAGGGTGAACGCGGCGCTGCCCCACATGAGCGAGGTTTTCCGCAGAAAAGCCGCGGGGGAACTGGAGGAGCTCTCCGACGTATGGAAATTGACCTATGATATTTTGATGGAAAAAAGCGATGGATCCCGTCTCACGTCTCTGCGGCGAGGCCTGTTTTTTACAAACAAGGTAAAGCGTCTGGAGGAAGATCTGGTGCGGCGTCTCTATAAGCGCGAGGGGATGGAGGATTTTGTGCTGAGTCCTTCCCGGCTGGAACGATTTGGGAAGTGTCCATTTTCCCATTTTGTGCAGTACGGCCTGAGACCGGAGGAGCGGCGGCTGTTTGAGGTGGCCGGCCGCGAAGTAGGCGACGTCTACCACCAGTGTCTCATGGAGCTTTCTCAGGAATTGACGCGGCCCGGCCAGGCGGTGACAGCGCCGGAATCTCTGTGGATGAATATTACGCAGGAGGATTGCGAGGCTCGTGTGGAGACCCTTATGGACCGCATTTCAGGCGAGTACAGGGAGGGTGTGCTGAAGCTGGGCGGCGCGGAGCAGTACCGCGGCGAACGCATGAAAAAGATCGCTCACAGCGCGGCCTGGGCGATGATCTCTCACGTGCGGCAGGGACTTGTGAAAGAAATATATTTTGAGGCGGGTTTCGGCGAGGGCGAGGACAAGCCTTTTCCGCCGGTAGTGATCGAGGCAGGCGGCCAGCGCGTGCGCATTGAGGGAAAGATCGACCGCGTGGATATTCTGGGCGGCGCCCAAACTCAGGAAGGACAGGAAGCGGAAGGCCCCGGCAGTTTCGTAAAGATCGTGGACTACAAATCCGGAAGCGAGCGCTTTGATATGGAGGAAGCCCGGGAGGGCATCCGTCTGCAGCTCATGCTTTATCTGGAGGGGGCCATGGGCGGCGTAAAGGAGAGCCGGCCGGCGGGGGTCTTTTATTTCGAGATCGCGGAGCCCATGGTGGACGCCAGCGGGCTGCCGGCTGAGGAGCTGGGTGTAAAAGTGGCGGAACAGATCAGAAAGAGCTTTAAGATGGACGGCCTGATGGTAGACGACCCTGCGGTGATCCGGGGCATAGCCGGGGATTTTTCCGGTTTTTCTGAGGTGGCTCCACTCAGAATGGGGAGCAAAGGCGTCTCCGGGACCTCCGAGGGCAAACTGCTCACGCCGGAGGATTTTGAGAGCTTCCGGGAAGAAGTGGGAGGCGCTGTGGGCCGGCTGTGCGCCGATCTGGTGGCGGGGGAGACCGCTGCCCACCCCAAAAAGACCAAGTACCAGAACGCCTGCCGATTCTGTCAGTTTAAGGGCATCTGCTTCTTCGATGTGGAATTCGAGGGGTGCAGTTACAGATAAAGGGATGAGTCGACGCGGAAAAACCGTTTTTACGAGCTTCTGGATCCGCCGGCTGTTCGGGATGTGGGCGGCGTTGAGGCGCGCGTCGTGGCGAGACACGATCCGAAATGCAAAATATTTGATCCCTGTTTCAATAATTTAAGAATTGAGCTTGCAAAGAAGTAAAAGCTGTGTTACAATAAACCTCGGTTCTGAAAAAAAGGGGCTATATCCGCCCCTTGTGTGCTTCCGTGGCTCAGCTGGTAGAGCAACGCATTCGTAATGCGTGGGTCGCCGGTTCAAATCCGGCCGGGAGCTCCATAAAACATTGAAAAATAGCCATTCTCAAAATAACTGAGAGCGGCTATTTTCTTTTTGTTTTTTGAAGTTTCCCACTTTCTTCCCACTTTTGTTTTCTGTTGAGGAAAAAAGTGTCCACCTTCGCGCAGTCCGGACAATAGCCCAAGCTGTTTCTGATACCCATATACCTTCTGTTTTATTGGCGCAGATGCTTTATTTATTCAAGTTTTGACATGCTTTCTTCTATGCGCTGCTTAATCTCTTCCTCGCTTAAATCAGATTTGGCCAGAAGTATTCCTCGGTTAGAGGCTATCATTGTTATGGCGTCTTTCGCCGCTTGGATATTGCTTTTGGAGTCAGCTAAATCACTTGTTTTTCCCGAATCTAAATACTTCATAAGAGCCTTTGCGGCTAGTTGGTCAGAAAGAGCCGCTGATCTAAATACAGATAGATAATCTTTTTCATCTTTAGTCGTTCCATAATCAAATCTAGTTGAAGCGTCTCTGAAGAATTCCTCTGCTTCTTGACACTTTTGATAGAAGCTCGTAGATGCTATTTTATTGTCTGAGTAAGACTGAACAGCCGCTAAAAAATTATTATGTGATTGGTATAATATTGCGAAATCATCCCAAGAACGATCATCAAATGCGAGTATTTCTTCGGATGTTTTCGCGGCGGCGGGAGCGTCGGAAGTTATAACGCCTATGAGCGCAGCTAAGATAACAACGATAAGAACAAGACAACCACATCCGATTTTTTTATTAGGTTGCACCCGAGTGGACGAAGGCCGCGCAGCTTGTGGGTCTGATATAGGGCTGGCTTCTGTTGCGCCTGCAGTACTTTCTGCGGGCGTACCACAATCAGGGCAAAAGTTTCCTTTGAATTCTTTACCGCATCGTGTACAAAACATAAATTATTCCTCCTTTGAGATACACACCATTCCTGCGTTGCCGTCCGCTGCAGAGTTTCATGTCACTGGCTATCTTCTCCTGCGGGTATGTTTAGCCGGTTGCCCGGAAACAGTCTTATTTATTTCATCGGTACATTTTTTCGCGGACTTCGATGTCTTTTTCAAAAATATCCATATACAATACAGCTCCTTTCTGATGAATGATCCGGCTGGACGATCCATAGCTTCATTTAAATGCGGAGTCCATGTGACGGGTACATGCCCGGCATTTGGGCGGCGTGTAGCAGCAACCGGCTGCATTTGTCTTGCTTGTCTCCCACATCCTTTTTTCAAATCCAATAACTGATTTCGACGTCTACAACACAATTTCCATTCTGTTGTGGGACGAAAACGGCGGGAGAAACGGCGAACCGGTTTGACAAGTCAAAAAGGAGGGCCCACATCCAAATGGGCACGCAGGGAATCAGACCGGGCGAAATTCGGGGACGTCCGGTCTGCTTTTCATGCCCGAAAGAGTGAATGTTGCGACAAAATCAGTGCAAAACTCTTGCTAATCCCCATCAGGCCCATGTATAATGTCAATATATGACGAAGGGGCACGCAAAATGGAACAACAGAATGGAAATTATGTGATAACCAGTCCCATGCGGCTGATCAGCCGGGCGTGTTCCGCGCCGCTTTCCGCGGTGTAGATCCGGGTCGTGTTGACGCTGGCGTGACCCAGCAGATCGGCCAGCCTGGACAGATCCTTCTGCAGCGCATAGAATACCCTTGCAAACAGGTGGCGCAGGTTATGAGGGTAGACTTTGGCCGGTGCTACCCCCGCACGTTCACAGAGACTTTTCATACTTCTCCACACGTTGGAACGATCAAGAGGCTTCCCGCCCCGCGTGATGAAAACCGCCCCGGCGGTTCTTTTTTTGCCCGCAAATCGCAGCAGAGCGCGGCACAGCTTATCAGGCAGAAACACGGCGCGGCGCTTACCCTTGTTGCAGACCTCTGCCCGGCCCGTCCGGGCGGCCTCCAAAGTGATGAATTGGAGTTCGGAAACCCGTATTCCCGTGGCGCAAATCGTTTGCAGGATGAGGGACAGACGGCTGTCGCCCGCGCTTTCAGCGGCCCGTACCAGCCGGACATACTCGCCGCGGGTCAGTTCTTTGTCAGCCCGACAGAATAAATTACGCTGGATCTTCAGGGGCTTTACCTTGCAGTCTGTCCAGCCGCAAAAGGTCAAAAAACCATTTGCAGCCGCCAGTATGGCGTTGACGCTGGCTGCGGCGTACTGTTCCTTCAAGTGTTCTTTCCAGCTGACCAGCGCGGCCTTTGAGATCTCGGTCCCGGCCATCCAGCCGCACAGGGCCTTCAGGTCGTGGGTGTACTTCTCAATGGTAGCCGGGGCTTTTTCCTGCTCCCGCAGGTAGACAGCGTAGCCGCTTATCAGCTCCGGGGTGATAGTTCGTTTCGCGTCTTCTTTTTTCATGGCTGCTCCCTCCTTTTTACATTACTGATATTGTACCGTAACGCCGCAGAGGACAGTGAACGGGATGTTTCGGATTGGTACAAGTTTTGCATTGATAAACTCTTTGATAAGTAGATCATTGTATAGTCGACCACAATGGCGAAAATGGAGGAGGTAAAATATGTATCTGTCTGAAAGACCGTTTTACAACGATATGAAGTGGGCGCTTAAATCAAAGAAAAGAACAATAGGAAGCTGGCTTCAAAGTGGCAGTTCAATTACCGCGGAAGCGGTAGCGAGATCTGGGCTGGACTGGGTGTTGATCGATATGGAGCATGGGCCTGGCGATATTATGGCATTGATCACACAGATTCAGGCGCTGGGGCGTTACAGTACAACGCCTTTTGTGAGGGCTCCGGGCAATGACGCGATAGCTGTGAAAAAGATTTTAGATGCCGGGGCTGCAGGGGTTCTGATTCCCTGTGTTTCCACGGAAAGAGAAGCAAGTGAGGCGGTAAGAAATTGTAAATATCCGCCGGAAGGAGTGCGCGGGATGGCCGGAAGCACAAGGGCCGCCGGATTTAATGTAGACGCGTCGTCCTATCTTAATAGCGTGAACGAGCAGATCGTTACGATGGTCGCCATAGAGACGCCGGAGGGATTCGAAAATCTTGATGCTATTTTGAGAACAGAAGATCTGGATGGTATATTCATAGGACCCATGGATTTTGCCACTTCCCTGGGGTACTTTGCAAACCCGCGGGCGAAGGAGGTGCAGGATAAAATCAAAGTGATCGAGGAAAAAGTAAAGAAAAGCGATAAATTTCTTGGGACAATTGCCGGCAGCTTTGAAGAAGCCAGGGGATTGTTTGATCGGGGTTATCATTTCATAGCAGCCATGTCCGACACGACGACGCTGGCGAAACACGCCAGAGCTCTGGCGGATGCCTTTCGGACCACATTTCCAGACCGATAAGTGACAGCATGACAGACAATAAGATTCGAAATAGGAAAAGAGGCTGCGACAGTACGACGGCAGCCTCTTTTCTTGATCCGCATCGGCATATCTACGTTTTTAATATTCCTCAAAAATGTGCAGTCGTTTCATCTTTCGCCACAGCGTGGAAGGGCTTATGCCTAATTCCTTCGCCGTCAGCCCGCGGTTGCCTCTGTTCCTTCGGAGCGCTTCGCGTATAATGGATTCTTCTGTTTTCTGAGGCGTGGCCTGTAAGGCAGCCATACGGGAAGCCAGCGAAAAGGGATCAATGAAATTTTCCGTTTTACTTTGACTCTGGGTTATGGCATGGATATTATCCTCATTTTGCTTTTCAAATTCATGAGAGCGGCATGCGCTGTTCAGTTGATTGATAATGTGCTCAGCCAATATGGTATGTTGGGAGGAGACCACCAATTTTTCGCAGAAGTTTCTCATTTGACGGATGTTCCCGGGCCAAGTATAGTTTGAGACGATCGATAGCTCGCTCTCGTATAAAAGGATGTGCTTTCCATATTTTTCTCCGTATTCGAGTAAAAACTTGTGGAAGAGAAAGGGCATGTCTGGAATGCGCTGGCGAAGGGGTGGAATGTCAAGGGACAAAACGTCTAGGCGGTAGTAGAGATCTTCTCTGAATTTTTGCTGCCTGACCAGTTCGCGAAGGTTTTTGTTTGTGGCCACGATAATACGAACGTCCACGGGGATGATCTTATCGTCTCCGATGCGCATGATATTACCTTCCTGCAGTACCCTGAGAAAACGCTGTTGGGAGGGGAGCGTCAGTTCAGATATTTCGTCCAGAAACACGGTGCCTGTGTGGGCGAGCTCAAATAGTCCCATTTTTCCTTTTCGATTCGCTCCTGTGAAAGCTCCTTCTGTATAGCCGAATAGTTCACTTTCAATGAGGTTTTCCGGTATGGCGGCGCAGTTTACGGTAACGAATGGATTTTCCTTGCGAAGACTGGCGTTATGGATGCTGTGGGCAAACAGTTCCTTCCCCGTTCCTGTCTCGCCGGTCAGTAAGACGGTAGAGTCGTGGAGGGCATATTGCCGCGCCAGCCGTTTCGCTTCATACATTACGCCTGATCTGGTGAGAATATCGTCGAAGGTATATCGAGCGACCAGCCCCTTTTGATGCAGTTGGCGCCGCATGTTGGTCTCCGTGGATTTTAGTTGCTTGTACTCCTGAATTGCGAACAAAAATCCTTTTGTGATGTTATCCACCACAGCGGGAGATATGCTCATGGAATAGACGGTGTCATTGATTTCAACCAGCTTGCCAAACAGTTCCCCATCAGACTGCAGTGTTTCCCGCAGCTCCGTCTCCAGATCCTGATGAAGAAAAGAACCAAGAAACGTTCCCTTGTCGCCGGAATGCAGAGCCAGGAGGTTTTGCGCCACAGGGTTGAATGCTTTAATCATCCCAGAAGCGTCTGTGATGACGATTGCGTTAGGCATGTACTGGAAGATAAGGGACTGCTCTTTCGTTTTGATCTTGACTAGATTCAGAACACTGCAGATTTTAGACGCTTCATTGAATGTTTTTCGCAGAGACAGTTCGCTGGCCACCAGCTGCTGCGTGGGAACGGGGCAGTCTTTTATATGCTGCAGCACGGTGCGGCCGGCGACGATGATCCGGCAGTTCGCGGACACAAGAGATTTCAACGTCTGTTGAATGGCAAAGGAATCTGAGATATAACGGATGTCTACGTTCAGCCCCAATAGCTTGCTGAAGAAAAGAAAAGCCTCCGCGTCCGTCTGATCGCTATAAGTGATGACGCCGATCAAATCGGAGGAATTTTCCAGCTTCTCTTGTGCTTTCAGCAGATTGAGCATCATATCCTGAGGGCAGGTTTCTGCTCGCAGTATGGGAATGGATGTGCCGCATCGGAGAAGCATCTGATATTGTGCAAGTCTGGCTATGATGAGATCAACATTTTTGCGTTCAAGTTCGCGAATAACGTCTCCGATATTGTCTTCTGTGATGACGTGAGTCTCCAACGTAAAATCATACTGTTCCTTCAAAAAGAATTGCACCGCTGCAGTCTCGCCTTCCGGCGCCAGATAGGCCACATTTTCCATAATTTACACCCGCCTTACAAGAAGATTTAAAATCTAACTGATGATACAATTATACCAGAGATGAGAAACCGTGCAAGGAATCGTGCACGAAGCTGAAAGGTTTTTTCTAACATGCAATAAATCTTTCAATGCCAAAGGAGTTTTTCAGAAGTTGTGTAAAGCGTTATCCTTTAGGAATAGGTGGTCATAACGGGATTTGAGCGAAATTTGATGATACAAATGAATTGGCTGTATAATGGCATGAGCATTGCATTTCATGAAGGTGTCGCGACTGAAAATCTATGAAATGGAGGAGCTTATGTATTTTTCTGATTTGTTAAAGGGTGCTGTGGATGTTCACCTCCACGTGGGACCTTCGCTGATCCAGCGGAGACTGGATGCCGTAGAAATGGCGCGGAAGGCCAGAGATGCGGGATACAAGGCCATGGTGATCAAGGATCATCATGGAATGACGGCCATGAATGCAGAGCTGATCAAAAAGTATCTGTTTGCGGAAGATGAGCTTCAGATTTACGGAAGTCTGGTTCTGAACAACGAATGCGGGGGGATCAATCCGCAGGCAGTAAAAGCCGCCATTGGTTTTGGCGCACGGATCATCTGGTTCCCCACGGTAGCCAGCTATTACCACATCATGGGCTATCGAGCCAGCGGTCATACTTTTCCCAAGACGTCGATCCCTATGGCGGAGCGACCGATCTTGCTGATGGACGGAGAGGACCGGCTTCTGCCTGAGGTCGTGGAGGTTCTTGAGGTCATCGCGGAGCATCCGGAGGTGGCGCTGGCAACAGGTCATATCAGCAGTGCGGAGATCGATGTTGTAGTGGAAAAGGCCTGTGAGCTCGGTATCAAAAAAATAATGGTGGATCATCCCACGTATATTGTGAACTCCACTGTAGAGCAGATGAAGCGCTGGGTCGAGCTGGGCGCTTACATTGAACACATCGCCTGCCTCAGCGCCCGGGCGTCAAATCTGGCGGCCATCGACATCGGCGAAATCGCGGAGGTCATCAGGGCGGTTGGACCGGAGCATACGATCATCAGTTCGGATTTCGGACAGAAGAGCAACGGTGACCCGGTGGAAGGACTGGATTCCTTTATGAAGGATCTGTTTGACAGGGGAATTACAAAAGAAGAGCTGCGGCTGATGTCTTCTGTCAATCCATCAAAACTCTTGGGGCTGGAAGATGGAGGTGAGAGCAAATGATTCAGGTGGAACAGGGAAACTTCCTGCGGGCGCCCTATCAGCCGCTGCGGGAGGGCGTGGAACGGGTGGTCTTCGCCATGGAGGCTCAAAGTATGTGCTGCTCCATGGCGCGGGTGGTAAACGGCCATGAAATCAAGCCTCACTCTCACCCCAACGAACAGATCGCCATGGTGTTGGAGGGTGTCTGTGACTACTATGTAGACGGGGTGCCTTACCGTTTGGAAGCGGGCTCCTGGCTGACGATTCCCGCCGGCGTGGAGCATTACATTCACGTATATGACAGCCCGGTCCCCTGCATGCAGCTGGATATTTTTTCGCCGGACCGGCCCCAATACAATGCAT
>Ga0129308_1003244_pt1 | contig 12051 bp, 14 predicted proteins | sample L827metagenome_FD_94440 | JGI IMG/M metagenome (GOLD analysis project Ga0129308, IMG submission 94440) | Ring-tailed lemur group fecal microbial communities from Wisconsin, USA - L827 metagenome | ecosystem: Host-associated > Mammals > Digestive system > Large intestine > Fecal | place: USA... | reverse complement strand
ATACAATTGATACATGATGCTATTGATGAAAAAGAGTTATCTGATGATATAGAGGATCTTTATTATTTTCAAGAGGGAAAAACATTTCATTAAGGAGGAAAAGGAAAATGTCAACACCACATAATGATGCCAAAATTGGCGATATAGCAAAAACAGTTCTTATGCCGGGAGATCCATTGCGTGCTCAATTTTTAGCACAAACATATTTAAAGGATGTCCATCAATTTAATGCAGTGAGAAATATGTTTGGATATACAGGAACATATCAAGGAAAAAAAGTATCTATTATGGGATCAGGAATGGGAATGCCTTCCATAGGAATTTATTGTCACGAACTTTATAATCAATATGGGGTAGAGTCCATTATTCGTATTGGTTCATGTGGCGCTTTACAAGCAGATGTTCATTTAAGAGATATTATTGTTGTGCAAGGTGCATGTACTGATAGCAATTTTGCTCATCAATATGAATTACCTGGAACTTACTCTGCTATTAGTTCATATGATTTGTTGGAAAAAGCAGTAACAAAGGCTAAAGAAAAAAATGTTGTTTATCATGTAGGAAACGTTATTTCATCTGACCTTTTTTATCATGCTGATCAAGGAGCAAGTGAAAAATGGGCTTCTATGGGTTGTTTAGGAGTTGAAATGGAGTCTTATGCTCTTTTTGCGACAGCCGCTTATTTTCATAAAAAGGCTTTGACTTTATTAACTGTTTCAGATTCAATAGTGACTCATGAGGAAACAACAGCTGAAGAAAGAGAGAAAACATTTACAGCAATGATGGAAATAGCATTGGAGATTGCTGAATGAAGAAGCCAGTAGCATTATTTGATTTTGATAACACGATTGCTCAAGGAGATTCTATTAAACGTCTTTTAATTTATGATTTAAAGAAATATCCATGGCATATCTTTTTCTTTATCAAAACAGGTATTTATTATTTAGGATATCTTTTGCATTTATGTTCGTTTGAATCAGCAAAATCGACTTTATTGTTTCCACTTCGCTTTATGAATGAAGAAGAATTAAAACATTTTTATGATCAATATGTTGCTGTTCATTATTATGATAATGTTGTAGAACAGATGAAAAAACATCAAGAAGAAGGTTGTTTTGTCATTATCTGTACTGCTTCTGTTGAAGCATATATGAAATATCATCAATTACCAGCAGATTGTTTGTTAGGAACAAAAATGAAAAATGGAAAAGTCATTGGAAAAAATTGTAAAAACGAAGAAAAAATCAATCGTATTTTAACATGTCTACAAGAACATGATATTGAGATTGATTATGATTCTTCTTATGGTTATTCTGATTCTAATAGTGATATACCAATGTTATCATTGGTTAAACATCAAAAAAGAGTCTTGTTAAAGACTGGAAAAATTGTTGAATTTCAAGCATAATGGGTATGAAAAAATCATACCCATTATTTTGTATCTAAATCCATAAACAATAACATAATATTAATAATACCAGCTATGCCTACCAACATATATATAATGGCACTAAGCATTGAAGTACCAAAAATCATTTCAACCAGATTAAAATTAAATAATCCAATCAAGCCCCAATTTAAGGCTCCAATAATAGTTAATACTAATGCAATTTTTTGTATAACGTTCATAGATAATCCTCCTAATGATAGTATAACCAAACATTGGACGTTTATTCATAAAAAAGAAAATCATTCATAAAATAAAGTAGGAGGAAAGATTATGAATAAGAAATATATAGCGATGATTGTTGCTGGTGTATTGGTTATTGGAGGTTTTTGTTTTTTTAAATTGAAATCTACATCTTTAAAGCAAGCATTGAAAACTGCTGAAGAATATACGAGTTATGAATTGGTATGTAATATGGAAATGCTTGAAAATGATGAATTAAAATCTTATCAGGTCACTTCAACATATGCATCATTAAACAATCAGGATTATTATAAAGTAGAACTTTATGATAAATCATTAAATCAATCACAAGTTATTGTCAGAAATAAAGATGGAGTCTTTGTATTAACACCTTCATTGAATCAGGCTTTCCAATTTCAAAGTGAATGGCCTAATAATTCACCAAAACCATATATTTATCAATCTCTCTTATCTTTTTTTAAAGACAATAAAAATGAAAAGGTCAAAGATGGATATATAGTCAGTGGTCAAATGAGTTATGAAAATGATGATAGAGTTAAATCACAAGAAGTGAAATTTGATAAAGAACTTCAACCCGTTTATGTTAATGTTTATGATGAAAATGGTACAGAAATTATTCAATTAACTGTAACGTCTTTTACAGCCAATCAAAAAAGTGAAGAAAGTGCATTTAATCAAGAAACGATTATGAAAGAATCGAAAAATCAATATACAAGTGCTGCATCTTCTTTACCACTTTATCCAGTTGCTTTAATGGGTTCTACATTAGAAAATGAAAAAGTTTCTACAATAGATGATATTACAAATCATATTTTAAAATTTACTGGGGATAAATCATTTACAATTGTAGAAAGTGCTGTTTCTTCTAAAGATACTATGAATGTTGTAACAATTAATAGCGAAATGATAGATTTGATTGATGGCTTTGCTTATCAAGAAGAAAACCAAATGACATATGTTTCATCAGGTGTTGTATGTTCGCTTTATTCAAATGATTTAACAAAAGAGGAAATGTTATCAGTGTTATCAAGTATGCAAGCTGCTAATGTGAAATAGGGAATGATTTCCCTTTTTTTCTTGAAAAAGATATATGATTAGATTATACTTAGAATATTGAAAAGAGGTGCTTGATATGACACAATATCGTGATACTTATGCAGTGGTTCGTTTGGATCATTTGAAGCATAATGTTGATGTCGTATATCAAAAGGTTCAAAAGCCAATGATGGCTATTATTAAAGCAAACGCATATGGGCATGGTTACCAACAAGTTGCTGAAGTATTGAAAGAACATTCTTCAATTGCTATGTTTGGAGTGGCAACATTAAAAGAAGCCATTGATTTAAGAAAAGCAGGAGTTGACAAAGATATTTTGGTTTTAGGGGCAATTCCTTTAGAAGATTTGGATATGGTTATTGATTATGATATTACATTGACGCTTTATTCACAAGAATATATGCAAGAAATTATTTATCTTTATCATCATCATAAACCTGTAAAAGTTCATATAAAAATAGATACTGGAATGAATCGTTTGGGATTTAAAACGAAGGAAGAATTTGAAAATATACTTGCAATGTGTTCATCTCATATTTTTCAAGTTGATGGTGTGTTTACACATTTTGCAACAGCTGATGATCCACAACAAGATGATGCATATTTTCAACAATTAGAACGTTTTTATCAAATTATTGGTCAACATCAATTTAAGTATATTCATTGTCAGAACTCTGCTTCCATGACTTATCATGATGCAACAAAGTCCAATTTAACACGTTTAGGTATTGCTATGTATGGCATTGATCCAGCTGGTGAAGAATGTGAAGATTTAAAACAAGTGATGTCTTTATATACAAAGGTTGCTATGATCAAGAAAGTAAACAAGGGTGAACATATTGGATATGGTTATACTTATCAGGCACAAGAAGATGAATTCATTGCAACATTGCCAATTGGTTATGCTGATGGATTTATTCGTGCAAATCAGGGAAGATATGTTTATATTCAGGGAAAAGAATATCCTATTGTGGGACGTGTTTGCATGGATCAAATGATGGTTAAGGTTGATGAGAGTGTCAAGTTGCATGATCAAGTTGAAATTTTTGGAGAACATATATCACTCGCAAGAATGGCAAAGGAATTAAAAACAATTCCTTATGAAATTACTTGTTTGGTTAGTGAACGTGTAGAAAGAATTTATAAGAAGTGAGGCTAGGGATAATCTAGTCTTTTTGTTTGTTAAAAAAATTATGATATTGATTGTATTTAAAGGGGATAAGATTTAAACTATAGGAAATAAGTGAAAGGATATTGTTATGATAAAAATAGATTTAATTACTGGTTTTTTGGGTTCGGGGAAAACAACGTTTATAAAAAAATATGCTCAATATTTGGTAAAAAAAGGTTATAAAATTGGGATTATTGAAAATGATTTTGGAGCAGTTAATGTCGATATGATGTTGCTTCAAGAGGCATTAGGAGAAAACTGTGATTTAGAGATGATTTCTGGTGGTTGTGATCAACAAACACACCGAAGAAGATTTAAAACGAAATTGATTTCAATGGGAATGTTAGGTTATGATCGTATTTTAATAGAACCATCAGGCATTTATGATGTTGATGAATTTTTTGATGTTCTTTATGAAGAACCATTGGATCAATGGTATGAAATAGGGAATGTGTTAGCAATTGTTGATGCAAAATTAGACAATGACTTATCAAAAGAATCTCATTATTTACTCGCTTCTGAAATTGCTAATGCTGGACGCATTATTTTAAGTAGAAGTCAAGAAGCATCAGAAAATGAAGTCAATAATACTATTGCTCATCTTCATCAAGCTATGCAACAAGTTCAATGTCAACGTCAATTTGATGATGCTATTCTTATTAAAGATTGGAATGAGTTATCAGATCAAGATTTTGAAGATATTTTATCTTGTGGATATGTTTCGGCTCGTTATACAAAGTTTCATTTTCAACAAAACGATGTATTTACTTCGCTTTATTTTATGAATGTGCATATGAGTGAAGAACAATTATGTCAGGCTGTAGAGGCTTTAATGAATGATCCATTATGTGGGAAAATCTTTCGTGTAAAAGGATTCATGCAATTATCAGATGGATGGATTGAACTTAATGCAACACATCATGATATATCAATCAAACCAATTCAACAAGGACAAGAAATTATTATTGTTATAGGAGAGGGGCTTATTGAAAAGAATATCAAGCAATATTGGAAAGTATAAAAAAGAGACTTCGGTCTCTTTAATAGTTTTCTTTAATGAAATCATATAAATAATAATATTGCATAGCGCCTTCTTTTTTGGCTGTGACTTTTCCATCTTTAATAATTAATGTTGCAGGATATGACACATTAATATTAAAAGTTTTTTCTACGTAGCTATTGAAATCTTCATCTTCGCTAGAATCAACATAATATAATGGGGTATCTCTATTTTGTGTTGTATATTTTGTCATAACTTCTTGGTATCCAGCCACCGTAGTATTGGTAGAGTCTCCAAGTACAACAACAAAATCTTCTTTATTTTCAACCATTTCAGTTAGTTTTGATTCACTAATTGTTTGATAATCTTTAAATGTTAATTGACGATAAGTAAATAAAGCTATAAAGATGACAAGTACAAGCCCAAAAACACTAATCTCTTTAGCAAATTTTTTTATGAATTCCATGATTTTGCCTCCTAATGCTCATATTTTAACAAATTTAATCATATAAAACAATAATAATATTATGTGAAAGTCTTGGATATTATATATAATCTTTGATATAATGTGTCAAAGGAGGAATTGAAAATGAAAAAAGTTGTTAAAACAGATAAAGCACCTGGTGCAATTGGACCATATAGTCAAGGGATTGATTTAGGAAATATGATTTTCTTTTCTGGTCAAATTCCATTAAATCCCCAAACTGGAGAAATGCCTGAAGGGATTGTCGCTCAAGCAAAACAAGTTTTTGAAAATGTGAAGGGATTATTAGAAAGTCAAGGTTTAGATTTTTCTCATGTTGTGAAAACAACTGTATTTTTAGATGATATAGCTGATTTTAATACTGTGAATGAAATCTATGCACAATATTTTGTAGAACCATATCCTGCAAGAAGTGCAGTTGAAATTGCTAAATTACCAAAGGGAGCTCTTATTGAGGTAGAGGTCATTGCGGTTAAATAATGAAACTCTTATAATGGTTGAATATGATAAAAAGCATCTAAGATTACATTATGCTGATGGACATTATGAAATTGTTCATGGTACAATTCGTGATTATATGATTAAAAATAGAAAGGGATATAAAAATCCTATATTGATTCATAATCACTATTTATACCCAACAAGAAATATACAAGATATATCATGCAGATGGATCAATTTAGAGCTTTATGAAGAAAACAACTATTACTATCAGTTTTTATTAGAAAACTATGACTTAGAAAGTAAAGCATTGAATATGTTTTTAAAACAAAAAAAGAATATATTCGATAAATAAAAAGGGAATTTCGCAAGAGTTCCCTTTTCTAAATGATAAATAATGCTAATAATCCCATAATGAAACAATAGATTGAAAAAACATTCATTTTACGTTTGTTTAAGAAAGCAAACAAAAGATGTAATGCTAAATATGTTACAACACCACTTACAACAAAAGCAATAAAATAAGGTAACCATAATGTTGCAAGAGTAGGGCTTGAAATAAAATCTTTTAATTTAAGAATAATAGCTCCTAAACTCACAGGCATAAACATAAAGAAAGAAAAGTCTCTCGCTGTTTTTTGATCCAATCCTCCCATCATACCACCTGTAATTGTTGATCCGCTTCTTGAAATTCCGGGTAATAATGCAACAAGTTGGAAACATCCCATACGAAGGGCATCCCACAAATTAAGATTTTTTGCTGTCCTTTTTCCTGAATACCCATATATATGAATCAACATCAAAAAAACAGAAGTTACCAACAAAGTACAACCAACTAATTTAACATTAGAGAAAGCAGATTCAATATAATCATTCAACAATACACCACCAATAGCAGCTGGAATAGTAGCAACAATCAATAACATACAATATCTAAAATCTCTAATTTTTTGTTTTCTTTTTTCAGCTTTAAAAATATATGTAAAGAAAGATGTGAATAATCTAACGATATCCTTACGATAATAAAACATAATAGCAACCAATGAACCAGTATTTACCAAAACTTCAAAGGTAATATCTGTTGTTGGGAATTGCCAACCAAAATTTTCAAAAATCGTTTTAAAAATAACCAAATGTCCACTACTTGAAATAGGAATAGGTTCACTAAATCCTTGAATTGCCCCTAAAATCGCATAAACCAATATATTCTTTAATAACTCCATCACATTCACCCCTTTCTATCATTATATATGAAAAAACAAAAAAAATATATAATGAATTATAAATAGGTCTTTTTAAGGAATAATAATCATACAATAAAATGATAGGGGGTTAACAATGTTTTTAGTTAATTTTGTGTATGATGATGAAGAATTATTAGAACCCTATGAATGGCAAGATGATGATGTCTATCAGGAATTTTACTATCTTCCTATTTATCGTGTCCATTATCAGATGTTACATGATTTTTTGTATGGAAAATTATATATTGAAGAAGAAGAAAATTCTCTTTTTATTGTTGGTGATGGTCATTATAGTGTTGTGATTGAAATGAAAAATCACGTGATATACAAAAGGGGAACAGTGACATTTGAACAAAGGAATCAAATTAATAAAATAATCATGACATTACCAATCACCACATTTCGATATCGTATTTTAGAAGAAGCTTATGAAAAAGAGTTTGGTCTTACACGCCAAGAGAGAATGCGAAAGATTTGTATAGAAGAAGTGATTGATGAAATTTTTGTGGTTCACTATGAATTGTTTCAAGAAATATGTCAGCAATTAAATATACAAGAAGAAAATCCAAGTGAGCAATATCTAGCTTTAAAACATAAAATAGAAAAAGGATATTCATCATTACATGAATTATTGTATCAGGAGTTGATAAAAAAAAGATAGTGCGAACTATCTTTTCTTTATTGTTATACCAATTTTTCTTTCAACCTTAGCAAGTTTTTTACGAGCAATGATTTTTGCTTTTTGAGCACCTGCTTCTAATACATCGTCTAAATAATGTCCAGTTGTGATTTCTTTATATCTTGTTTGGATTCTTTCTAATTCAGTACCAACGATTTCAGCAAGATCATTTTTAAATTCTCCATATCCTTTACCCACATATTGTGCTTCAATATCTTCAATTGTACGATTTGATAAAATCGAATATATTTCAAGTAAATTAGAAATACCCGGTTTATTTTCTGGATCAAAATGAATATTGCTTTCACTATCAGTTACAGCTGATTTGATTTTCTTTTTAGATACATTAATATCATCTAAAATATAAATACATCCCTTATTTGTTTCATCAGATTTAGACATCTTTTTGGTAGGATTTTGTAAATCCATGATTCTTCCTCCCACCTTAGCAACCAAAGGTTCAGGAATCTTAAATGTTTCACTATAACGAGAATTAAATCTTTCAGCAATATCTCTACATAATTCAACATGTTGTTTTTGATCTTCACCAACAGGAACATAATCTGGATCATACATCAAAATATCAGCATTCATCAAAGAAGGATAATTGAAAATTCCAGCTCCTATATTTTCTCCTTTAGCGACTTTATCTTTGTATTGAGTCATACGAGATAATTCACCCATACCAACCATACAATTCAAGTACCAACCAAGTTGGGCATGTTCTAAGACATCAGATTGTAAGAATAATGTACATTTTTCTGGATCTAATCCAGCTGCAATATATAATGCAATCAAATCTTTTGTATTCTTTCTTAATTCTGCGGGTTCTTGATAAATTGTCATTGAGTGTAGATTAGCAATAAAAATAAACATTTCATACTCATCTTGATAAGAAACAAATGGCTTAATAGCGCCAATATAATTTCCTAAAGTCACTCGTCCAGTTGGTTTAATACCACTTAACATTCTTTTCATTTTCTTTTTCCTCCTCATTAATAAAAAAACGTCCTCTTAAAGGACGTTATAAACGTGGTGCCACCTTTATTCATATCTTCTGATATGCTCTTATATCTTAACGCGATCAACGATAAAAGACTCATGCCTTTTATAACTCCAGAATCCCAATTTCATTTATCAAAACGACTTGTTTTCATCAACCACAAGTTTTCTAAAACATTTTCATAAATTACTTCATTCCTTCTTCGTCTTTATTGCTATTATAAAATTCTTCTCATGAAAAATCAAGATAATGTGAAAAAAAGAATACACAAAGAGATAAAATGATGTATAATATGTGCGTAAGGAGATGATGTTATGATTCGAATTTATACTGCACCAAGTTGTGCTTCTTGTCGTAAGGTCAAAGCTTGGTTAAAAGATCATCAGATTCCTTATGTAGAAAAGAATATTTTTTCTACATTATTAAGAGAAACAGAACTTAGGGAATTGTTAGAAAGAAGTGAAAATGGAACAGACGATATTATTTCTCAAAGATCAAAAATTATTAAAGAGAATAAAGTCAATTTAGATGATATGTCTGTGAATCAGTTGATACATTTTATACAAGAAAATCCATCTATATTGAAAAGACCAATTATTATTGATGAAAGAAGATTTCAAGTTGGATATAATGCTGAAGAAATTAGAGCTTTTATTCCTCGTGAATTAAGAAAACTTCAAGAATGTAATAATAGTGATTATTGTCCTCAATTTGTTGATATACGTAGTGATATGAAAAAAGAATATTATAAGGATAATGAACTTTGTGATGATGGATGTACTGATGATTGTGATGAAAGGTAAGTCATTACCTTTTTTCTTTATTGAGAATAATTTAGGAATTGACACATATAATGATGTGACTTAAAATGAATGTGTAAATAAATAAGAAAAGAAGGGAAAATATGAAAATATTCAAGAAAATATTGAGTAGTATGATTGTTATGATAATGGTTATAACAAATTTAACAATTGTCATGGCAGATGATCAATCAAACGAGCCTCTTTCCATTGATAAAGAAACGATTGTTGATCAATATCAATATACTTTTTCAGTACGTGATTTAAATAGTCAATATGAATGGAATGGGGAAGCGATAACGCCGACGATTACATTATGGCAAGAAAAAGTAGATTTAGAGAGTCAAGAAAAAGAAGAACAAGCTCTTGAGGTAGATAAAGATTATACAGTTGAATATAAAAATAATTATCGTGTTGGAACAGCTGAAGTCATTATCAAAGGTAAAGGTGATTATACTGGAACGATTTCGGCTTATTATCAAATTGTTCAAAACCAGTCAAAGATGACTATTACAGATATTCAACCAACTTCTGCAAAGATCCAGTTTAATGCAATAAAGGGTGCTAAAAATTATACTGTCCAATTAAAAAATACATCTGGTAAAGTTGTGAAAACTGTGAAAACAGAAAAAAACAGTGTCACATTTTCACAATTGGCATGGGGTAGAAAATATAGTGTAGAAGTGAAAGCAAATGCTGTAGATAAAGATGAAAAAAGCTATAGTTATACTATTGCTTCATCAACTTTTACAACATCTAAAGCAACAACAAAAATAACATTTTCAAATGTCAAAACAACATCAGCCCAAGTGAAGTTTACTGCTGTTAGTGGGGCAACAAAATATGTTGTGAAACTTAAAAATTCATCTGGTAAAGTGATCAAAACACTCACTCTCACAAAGCCAAAGACAATCAGTTTTTCAAAATTGTCAAAAGCAACAAAATATACTGTTGAGATAAGTGCCTATGCAAAAGATGAATCTCAAAAAACATATAGTGCAGTGGTAGGAACATCAACATTTTCAACACTACCAGTTGTTGGAAAGGTAACCATTTCATCTGTTAAAGGTGGAAATGAAATGGCACAAGTCAACTGGAAAGCTGTTAGTGGGGCAAGTGGTTATGAGATTTATCGTTCAACAAATGCTAAGAGTGGTTTTAAGAAAATCAAAACAGTTTCTAATCAAACAAAATCTTATACAAATTACTTGTTATCTACAACAACTTATTATTATAAAGTAAGAGCATATAAAAAAGTGAATGGAAAAACAGTTTATGGTTCATATAGTGCTGTGAAGTCATGTAAGACAAAAAAACCAACCAATACAACTTATTATTTAAGAGTTAATACAAGGACAAATGTCACAACTGTTTATGCTAAAAATTTTAGTGGAAAATATGTGGCAGTTAAGTCATTGACAACTTCTTGTGGTGTGAGTGGAAAGACAAAGGCTATTTTAGGAACACATTATACTCAAGCAAAATATAGGTGGAAATTTATGCATGAGGATTGTTATACACAATATGCCACACGTATTACTGGGCATTATTTATTCCATTCCATTCCATATTCACAACCAAAGCCTTATACAATGTGGTATAATTCCTATAATAAGTTAGGTAATTTTGCTTCAGCTGGTTGTGTTCGTTTAAGGGTAGTTGATGCAAAGTGGATTTATGATCATTGTCCAGTTAAGACAAAAACAGTTGTTGTTTATAGTAAAACTGATCCATTAAAGAAACAAAGCATTTCAAGAATTAATACAAAGAGTAAGAATAGAGGATGGGATCCTACTGATCCTGATCCAAAAAATCCATGGAAGAAATAGGTTTTGACCTATTTTTTTCATTTAATGGATAAAATCCATTGACAAATAATTGATAATTTAATAAAATACTATCAACATAACTACTGATATAAATACAGTGAAAAGAAAGAGTAGATGATGGAAACATTTATAGAGAGTTCTTGGCTGGTGGAAAAGAACAATGGTTAGTCATTGAATTCATCTTGGAGTAGACGGTTGAAATGAAAAGTAGGCTAGTCCGGGAATGCCCGTTAAAGCATAAGAGTATGAACCTAGTTGTAGGCGTACTTGATAAGGTTTATATAGTGATATATAAATGAACTAAGGTGGTAACACGAAGATAATCTCTCGTCCTTATTGGGCGAGAGTTTTTTATTTATATACAGTAGGAAATAAATAAAAAGGAGAGAAAGAAAAATGATTATTGTATTTAAACCAAAAACAAGTGAAGAAGATGTTCAAAAAATTGTAAAACAAGTGGAGGATAAAGGATTATCTACCCATTTGGTTGTTGGAGAAGATGTAACAATTTGTGGTATTATTGGAGATACAACAAAGGTCGATCCAAGACAAATTGAAGTATCTGCATATGTTGAAAAAGTAATGCATGTAGGAGAACCATATAAGTTAGCCAATAGAGCATTCCATCCTGAAGATTCTATTATTGATGTTGCAGGTGTCAAAGTAGGTGGAGATCATTTGGCATTAATTGCT
>Ga0129308_1003243_pt1 | contig 12054 bp, 11 predicted proteins | sample L827metagenome_FD_94440 | JGI IMG/M metagenome (GOLD analysis project Ga0129308, IMG submission 94440) | Ring-tailed lemur group fecal microbial communities from Wisconsin, USA - L827 metagenome | ecosystem: Host-associated > Mammals > Digestive system > Large intestine > Fecal | place: USA... | reverse complement strand
TGATTACTTCTACGGCAACGAATCGGAGCAATTCAGCTACTACCGCATCCTCAGGCTGCTTGTGACCGGCGCTCAATTCAAGAGCCTGTCTGCGGACGCCAAGCTGCTGTATGGCCTCATGCTTGACCGGATGGGGCTGTCAGCAAAACATGGCTGGTACGACGGCCTGGGCCGGGTGTTCATCTACTATCCGCTGGAGGAAATTCAGAATGCAAAGAATCCTGAAGTCGGGAGATTTGCTTCTGGATGCGAAAAAGCCCTTTTATATCCCCCCAGAATTTGAAGGCCCGTATTCCGCAGTGCCGCCACGCACTCCGACAACTCCGTTCTCTACGGCGACAGCGGCAACTCCAACGAGGTTGTCCTGACCTAGCGTCGTTCCAGCAGCAGGAATAATGTTGTCATCACCAGCGCAGGCGGCTTTTCCTCCGTGGCAATGCCTGAAAACTATATAATCGACTGGATGGGATAGTGGTTAAAGCTAATAAAGAGCGAAGCATTGCCACCAGCGCAGTCCAACTGGAATATAACCCTTGGCACCTCCCTCTTGGGAGCTATTCTATTGAGCAGAAATCCGCTATGTCATAGATATGATGATAGCATATCTTTGCTGTTTCCTTTAACAAGCTGAACACCACGGCTGGGAATCCGAATCGGGTTTCCAGCCGTGGTATTTTGTGCTCACTATGCTAAAGAGTACAAAAGAGGACGTTGTCACAGTTGCATCACGCAGCCGATCTTGTCCAGCTGCATTTGTACCCATGGACGCTCATAAGTTCCATCTTGCAGAATGTGCTCCATAATCGCCGCTTCCTTCTGCTCCACCTGCCGGACGGCGTCTGCAACCGCAGGCGCGTCGGCCGGACGGATAAACAACACGCCATCAGCATCGCCCACAACGATGTCGCCCGGGAAAACGATTTTCCCGCCGATAACAACGGGGACGTTGATTTCTCCCGGACCGTTTTTATATGGCCCGTTCGGTGTCACGGCGCGCGCATAGACGGGAAAATTCTGCATCTGGGCCAGCGCAGCGGAGTCGCGCACAGCACCGTCGCAAACAATACCGCAGATTCCGCGCGATTTACAGTAGGTAGCCATCAGTTCACCGAAGATAGCGCGGTCTGCAAAGCCGCCCGCATCAATGACGATGACATCTCCCGGTTCAGCCAGGTCCATCGCTGCATGAAACATCAGATTGTCTCCCTGAGGAAGACGGACGGTAAAGGCGGTGCCGAGCATCTCTCCCTTGCCGAGAGGCCTGATTGCGGCATCAACCGCCGCCATCCGATTCATACAATCGTCGATATTGGCGACCGGCATGCCCCGGAACAGAGCGACAAGCGCGGGGTCCGGGCGTGTAATTTCTTTGATAATCCTGCATCCAACCGGCATGTAGATTCTCCTTTCAGGTTTCCTTTTGCGGCGCAGCGCTGTACTGCACTTGTCGCTCCAGGAGATAGATGGCCGCAGAAGCGCCAAAGGCCAGTGCAGCGCCCACCACACAGACACAGGCCGCCACAGTCTCCTCCTGCGGATGAAGTACGTAATAGACGGCGGAGGCAAGCGTCATTCCCACCAGTGCCAGCGACAGAAGCCCAGACGAGCGACGCAGCGCCAGGACGGTGTGGCGGTATTCATAGTTTTGCAGAGGCCGCAGCTTTGCACAGTAGCCCGCTAGATCCACCGCTTCAAAAATCATCAGGACAACTGCAGCGCACTCGAAAATCAGCACATAGGCACACCGGTTGCTTCCGGCCGGATAGAGACCGGCAAACAGGAACAGCGCAACGGTGCAGAGAAACAGCAGGGTATAGCTGATCCGCTGGAAAATCTGGCGCTTCCGCGAAAGCATCTGCTTGTGATATACACCCGTATAACGATATTCCTGCCGGAGTGAACCATCCACGCCGAGAACAGTATACGCCTCGAAACCCTCAAATTCCCTATCCAGCCTGGTGTGCTTCGGCACGGAATCCTCGCCGAAGCGGGAAAACTGACGGAGCCACGCAAAGCCCTTTTCGTTGTTCGCCATAGTGCTTCTCCTTTGCTGTCAGCCGAGGCGACGTTGATAGGCCGTCTCTATTGCGCCAAGCGCCTGTGCCAAACGTTGACGCGGGCACGCAATGTTCATGCGCATAAAGCCGCTGCCCTCTGTTCCAAACCAGAAGCCCTTGTCCAGTGCGACAGCCGCCTCCCAGGTAAAAAAGTGGTCGAGATCCTCATTGCTGAGTCCCATCTCACGGCAGTCCAGCCACATCAGGTATGTTCCTTCCGGATGAATGAGGTGGATACGGGGCATCCGTTCACACAGAGTGCGGTCCAGATATGCGATGTTTTTCTCCAGATAGGGCACAAGCTCCTTGAGATATGGCTCACCTGCGCTGTAGGCTGCCATATATGCTTCCAGACCGAGGACAGACGGAAGCGCTGAGCGGTTTCGGTTCAGCACCTGACTGATCCGGACACGCAGCTTCGGGTTGGAGATAATCATGGCGCCGGTGCGCATACCGGCCAAATTAAAGGTCTTACTCGGCGCGACCGCCGTCACCGTATTCTGCGCAATCTCGTCGCTGATAGAGGCAAGCGGCACATGGACATGACCAGTATAGACAAAATCCGCGTGGATCTCGTCGCTGAAAATTACAACCCCGTGGCGGCAGCAGATCTCTCCGATGCGCATCAGCTCCTCACGTGTAAACACGCGGCCAACCGGATTGTGCGGATTGCATAGCAGCATCAGCTTGACTGCAGGGTCGGCAGCCTGCCGTTCCAGCGCATCAAAATCGATCTCATAGCGTCCGTCTGCCAGTTGCAGCGGGCAGTTTTCAATAATCCGCCCCTGCTGTTCCACGGCGTGGGAGAACGGATAGTAGACCGGGCGCTGGAGCAGAACTTTGTCTCCAGACTCTGTAAACGCCTGTACAGCGGAAAACATTGCCGGGATAACGCTTGTCACATAGACGACGTCCTTTGGCTCGACCTGCCAGTTGTGTCGACGGCGCTGCCACTGGGCCGTCACCTCTGCGAACCGAGCTGGGACGACCGGATATCCATAGACACCGAACTGTGCTTTCTTTACAACCGCGTCGATTACCGGCTGTGGGCAGCGGAAATCCATGTCTGCAACCCACATGGGCAGCGCGTCCGGATTGCCGATCCGTGCGCCGACGTTGTCCCACTTGGAGCTATCTGTATTCTTCCGTTCAATCAGTTCATCAAAATTATAATTCATGGCTTTCTCCGTTATTGACCTCTGTTCTTTTACCATGCATGGGTCATTTTCATCCGGTAAACATTACTTCAGTCCATTGATCTCTCTGGCATGATGGCAGGCGACGAAATGCTTTGGTAGAAGCTCTTCCATTTCGGGCGTCTTTTCTGCACACGCGGCTGTTGCATATGGACATCTCGGAGCGAACCGGCAGCCGGGTTTGGGGTTAATCGGGGAGGAAACCTCGCCGCGGATCAGTTCACGCTTCGTTCTTGCACGAACCTCCGGAATCGGGATGGCTGCCAAAAGCGCCTTTGTATACGGGTGCAGCGTGTTTTCAAACAGTTCCTCTGATTCGCACTTTTCGACCATCTTTCCGAGATACATGACAAGGATATCGTTGGAGATATGCTTTACGACACTCAGATCGTGCGTGATAAACAGGTATGTCAGCCCCATGTCCTCCTGCAGATCCTGCATCAGGTTCAGAATCTGCGCTTGGATGGAGACGTCCAGTGCAGAAACCGGCTCGTCGCAGACGATGAATTCCGGTTTCAGCGCCAGCGCACGGGCAATACCAATTCGCTGGCGGCGACCGCCATCCAGCTCATGCGGGTAGGAAAAGGTCAGTCTCTCTGCCAGTCCGACACGATCCATCAGCGCCCGCACACGCGTGTGCAGTTCCTCCTCCGTCTTACATACCTTATGGACGCGAAGCGGATCGGCAATTGCGTCGAAGACACAGATCCTGGGATCCAGCGAGGAAAACGGGTCCTGAAAAATCAGCTGCATTTTCCGCCGCATCTCCACAAACGCTGGACCACGGTTGACATTGGTAATATCCTGACCGCGGAAGCGTACCGTACCGCTGGTCACCTCTGTCAGGTTCAAGATGGCGCGACCGAGCGTTGATTTGCCGCAGCCGGATTCGCCGACAATGCCCAGCGTTTCGCCCGCATTGAGGGAAAAGGATACATCATCCACCGCATGGAGCAGACCTTTCGGCGTACTGAAATACTTTTTCAGGTTGACAACCTCCAGAATGTTAGCCACGGGCAGTTCCCTCCTCGTACATCATACAGTTTACAAAATGGCCAGGCCGCACTTCAACGTTTTGCGGCGCTCTGGTTCTGCAGAGCTCTGTCGCGTGGGAACAGCGCGGGTGAAACGGGCATCCCTGCGGCAGATTGGACGGGTCCGGCGTCAACCCTTCGATTGGATTGAGCCGCCGCGTTTTTCTTGTCAATCTGGGAATCGAATCAAACAGGCCCAGCGTAAAGGGGTGCATTGTGTGGTTATAGATCTCGTCCAGTGTGCCGTATTCCACAATCTGCCCGGCATACATAACCGCAACCTTGTCACAGATTTCTGCAACAACGCCGAGATCGTGCGTGATGAGAATCATTGCAGTGTGGAACTTCTCGCGCAGCTCCTGCATCATGGCCAGCACCTGTGCCTGAATGGTAACATCGAGCGCTGTGGTCGGCTCGTCTGCAATCAGCAGCGCCGGATTGCAGGCAAGCGCAATTGCAATCACAACGCGCTGTTTCATCCCGCCGGAAAACTGATGCGGGTATTCCTCGAAACGTTCGGCCGGAATGCCAACGATTTCGAGCATCTCCATCGCGCGTTTCTCCGTTTCCCTCTTTGACATTTTGGGATTGTGCAGTTTGACGACCTCAGCAATTTGGCTGCCGACCGTCAGAATGGGATTGAGTGCAGTCATGGGGTCCTGAAAGATCATTGTGATTTTATTGCCGCGGATTTTTTGCATCGCCTTCTCGCTGCGCTTCATCAAATCTTCGCCCTCAAATTCCACGCTGCCCTGTAGAATTTTGCCGGGCGGGTTTGGAATCAGGCGCATAATGCCGAGTGCAGTTGTTGTTTTTCCGGCGCCCGTTTCACCGACAAGGCCCAGTGTTTCGCCTTTTTCCAGACTGAAGGTAACACCATTGACAGCATGGACAATTCCCTCGTCGGTCTTGTACTGGATCACAAGATCTTTTACGTTTAAGATACTCATCGTATCGTCTCCTTACTTCAGTCTGGGGTCCAGCGCATCGCGCAGACCATCGCCGACCAGGTTCATGGTCACGATAGCCAGAACGATTGCCATTCCTGGGAACATGATAAAGTGCAGACTGCCATGGACATAATCCTTTGCATCCGCGAGGATACTGCCCCATTCTGGGGTCGGTGGGGCGACGCCGAGACCGATAAAGCTCAGGCTGGCGCATGAGAGAATACCAGTGGCAATGCCGAGCGTTGCCTGTACGATAATTGGTGCCAGCGAGTTTGGAATCAGGTGCTTGAGGATGATCTTCCCATCCCGTTTACCCAGCGCCCTTGCAGCCTCAATATACTCATTTTCCTTAATTGACATCACAGAGGCTCTTGTGACCCGTGCGTATTTGGGGATACCAGTAATGCCGACAGCCAGCATGCAATTGATGACCCCAGTGCCGAGCATAGCCGAGATGGAGATGGCCATCAGCATGCTTGGAATTGCCTGAAATACGTCGAGAATTCGCATAATAATGAGGTCAGTTTTTTTCCCGTAGTAACCCGCGATTGCACCGAGGGAGCAGCCGAACAGGCAGCCGATGCCAACCGAGACAAAACCGACAACCAGAGATATTCTTCCGCCATAGACGATCCGGCTGAATAGATCACGTCCATAGTTGTCCGTGCCGAACCAGTGCTCAGCAGAAGGGCCCTCCAGCACTGCATTCAGGTCCATGGTTTCTATGTCGTATTTTGTAATGAAATCCGCGAAAATCGCCATTAGCGCCATGATTATGATAATGATTGCGGAGATGACAGCGGTTTTATTCCTCATGAAGCGGCGCATTGCGCCTCGGAAATTCGAGTTTTTCTTCGTTTTTTTTGCAGACTTTGTCTCATGCATCACGCTGCGCCTCCCCTCTTGCTTCGCTTTCAGTCCGCCGGGAGTTTTTTCTCTTTTTGGAGCTGTACTGCGATTTGATCCGCGGGTCGATAAACGCATAAATGATGTCGATAATCAGGTTGATTAGCCCGAAGGTCAGGGCAATCAACAGAACACCGCCCTGCACAATTGGGTAGTCACGCTGCTTGATTGCATCAACCATATATTTTCCAAGGCCAGGAATGGAAAAAATCGATTCTGTCATCACAGAGCCACCGAGACAGTTGCCCAGCCGAATGCCGATAACGGTAATTACCGGGATCATGGCGTTTTTCAGCGCATGGCGGCAGACTACCTGGTTTTCCGACGCGCCCTTTGCCCGGGCTGTCCGGATATAGTCCTGACGGATAACCTCCAGCATACTTGATCGGGTGGTGCGCAGGATGCCGCCGGTCATCTCCATACCAAGCGCCAAGACCGGGAGCACCCAGTACTTTGGCCCATAGAAGCCAGAGGGTGGCAGCCACTTCAGTTCCACTGCAAACACCAGCATCAACAGCAGGCCCAGCCAGAAAATCGGCATGGAAACCCAGATGAGAGACACCAGCCGGCAGACTGTGTCAAGGAGACGATTCTGGTGTGTGGCAGACAGGACGCCCAATGGAATTGCCACCAAAATTGAGAGCGTCACACTGAGCAGAGACAGCTTCAACGTCGTCGGGAACCGGCTGAGCAGGTCCTTCGCCACGGGCATTCCGGTCATATAGGACTTGCCAAAATCGCCGTGCAGAACATTCCAAATGTACCTGCCGAGCTGGACCAGGTAAGGCTTGTCCAGTCCAAGGTCCGCCTGAACCTCCGCATAGGACTCCTCTGTCAGTTCATCTCCCAGGATCGTCAGAACCGGGTCGCCTGGGGTAAAATACAAAAGTGTAAAGATCAAAACGGTGACTGCAAGCAATACCGGTATCAGCAGCACGATCCGTCGGATAATGTACTTGAGCAAGAGCTTGCTTCCTCCTTTTCTGTCGTGTGCATCAGGATTCTCTTCGTTTGTAAAGAAGGCAGAACGGCAAATGGAACTGCACCGCCTGCCGTTCTGCCTTTTGGTTTACAATGTCGGGGAATGGCAGCCTTCCGGCTGCTGCAGCAAATTATTCGTAAATATCAAAGCTGCTATAGTCCAGGATGTAACCGCTCTCCGGCAGATCCAGGCCCTGAATTTTTGCTGTGTGCATTACCATGTTTTTGGTGAACACAAGCGGAATGCAGGTATAGTAGTTCCAAATATATTCCTGAAGCTCTTTGTATATCTCCGCGCGCTTTTCGGTGTCGAATTCCTGCAGGCCCTTGTCCAGCATTTCGTCAATGTAGCTATCCTTGAGCTGCAGCGCGCCGTTCCAGGTGCTTCTGTAGATTTGGAGCGAATGGCCGGGATCACCGGTCGAGGTTGTATAGTCTGTGGTTGTAATGCGGGTCTGGCCTGTGGCGTTAAGCTCAGTGACGGCAACCTGCTCCATAATATCGATCTTGAGGTTGATGCCGACCTGCTTCCACTGCTGCTGTGCAATTTCAGCCATCTTAACGAGGTTGGTAATATCCGCAATGGACATCGTGATATCGATGCCATCTTCGTAACCAGCCTCTGCCAGCAGTTCCTTGGCTCGCTCCGGGTTATACTCGTAGGGGCCAAGTTCTTCAAAGGCAAAGACGTTGCTGCTGAACAGGCCGGATGCCGGCGTACCATAATCACCGTAAACAGCTTTGACAATTGCTTCCGTGTCCAGCGAGATGCAGAGCGCCTCGCGCACGCGAATATCGGAAAGCTCCGGCGTAGTGGAATTGAGCTGGAACCCCTGATGGGACAGGCCGTCCTCCACAATGGCGACAAGGTCGGGATTCTCTTTCAGACGGTCAAAGTCGTTTGCGGAGAGGTTGAACGCGATATCAATGCCGCCGGCCTCCAGCTCCATGGCCCGGACGCTGTTCTCAGTGATAATACGGAAGCGGATGGTCTTGTAGGAAGGAACCTTATCCTTGTCCCAGTAGTCGTCGTTCCGTTCAACCACGATGGAGTCGCTCTGCGTCCAGGAGACGAATTTGAACTGGCCAGTGCCGACCGGAGCCAGGTTGTAAGCGTCAGCGCCCAACTCTTCATAGGCCTTCTTGCAGATGATGCCGCCGCGGCTGGCGGAAAGGTATGCAAGCGCCGGGGCAAACGGATACTGAAACGCGATTCTGACCGTTGTCTCATCGATGGCCTCCGTGCCCTCGGGATCAAACGCAGAGAAGAAGGAACGGTTGTTCTTTGTCGCGCAGCTTGTCTGGATCGTGAACGCAACGTCCTCGGCTGTCATCTTTTCGCCGTTGTGGAAATAAACGTCGTCGCGCAGATGGAAGACCAGATGTGTGTCATCCTCCCATTCCCAGGAGGTTGCAAGGCGGGGTGCAAATTCGCCGTTTTCGTCGGCAGGATAGATGAGCGTGTCAAACAGGGCGTTGCCGATAAGCATTTCATTTTGCATCTTCGTGTCAGACATGGAAAGGCTTTGGGGATTTGAGTTAATACCAATCACAAGCGTATCACGCAGTGCGCTGCCGCTCTGTTCCGCGGGGTTTTCCTTGACTTCCTCTGCAGAGGATTCCGTGGGTGTCTCTGCAGCGGGTTCTGTGGAGCTTTCCTTGGGTGCCTCTGCAGAGGATTCCGTCTTGGAGCAGCCGGCAAACAGGCTGACAATCAGGACCAATGTCAAAAGCAATGCGATCTGTTTTTTCATCTTGTTCATTTCTCCTTTACTCTGTTTTTATGAAAGCGGATCATGCCGTTCCGGCGGAACCGCGTTCATGGACGCAAAGAAACCGTCAATATCTTCTGGGAAAGGTTCAAATACCAGCGGCTGTGTATCCTGCAGAAACTCCAGCGCATATGCGATATACATCATCATTCCGTAGATCAGAGCATCCTCATCAATTTCAAAACCGGGGTGATGATTGTTGTAAATAACTCCTTCTGCATCGTTGCGCGCGCCGATTACGCCTCTGGCGCCTGGATAGTAGGCTGTCAGGAAGGCGAAGGTTTCAGAGCCAAGACGCGGCTCACGGTCACGCACATTTTCAGCCGGAAGGAATCGTCTGGCCGCTTGCTTGGCCAGCGCCGAGCAGTGTGCTTCGGTAACTGCGGGTGGACAGCCCTCCCGGAACTGCAGGTATTCCGTACAGCAGCCATAGAAGGCAGCGCATGTGTCGACTGTCTTTTTCAGATATGCGCGGAAATGGTCGCCTGTCGCGCGGTCGAAATACCGCGCAGTACCGGAAAAACGCAGCGTATCGGGAATGACGTTTGCAGCCGAACCGGACTCCACCGTACAGACGTCGAAAGTAATTGCCTGAAACGGATCTGTGCAGCGCACCCGGAAATCGTTCAGCAGGTTCATGATCGCCACAAAGCAGTGTATGGGATTGTTCGCCCGATCAGGGCGTGAGCCGTGACCTCCTTCGCCATGCAGCACAATATCAAAGCCAAACATGGCAGCGTTTGTCGGGCCGTTTGCAATGCCGACAACGCCTGCCGGGAAATCAGCGGTAACATGGTTGCTGTAGCAGCCATCAACGGCGATGTTCTGCTCCTGGATGTACTTCATCACATAGTAGATGCAGAGGCCGCCTTCCTCCCCGCGCTCGAAAAGCAGCAGGATTTTACCGCTGAACGCATCGCGGTGCCGCATAAGGATACTTCCTGCCGCCAGCAGCATGGCCGTGTGCGCATCGTGGCCACAGGTATGCGCCACGCCGGGAACCTCGCTGACGCAAACCTTTTTCTTTTTGGCATTCTGCTCCGCCTCCTGCATCCGCAGCGCATCGCAGTCGGCGCGCAGCAGTACAGTTCTGCCAGGCCGTCCGCTGTCGATCTCTGCCAGAATCCCGCCGTCGGGAATCGAAACGAACGGGATCTTAAGCGACTTCAGATGTGACGCAATATATGCGACGGTTTCCAGCTCATACGACGACGGCTCGGGGTGTTTATGCAGGTGGCGTCGGATTTCGCGGGCGTATTCCAGTTGTTCACAGCTTTCCTGCAATACATCGAACATTGTTCAAACCTCCGGCTGCATGACCGGATGCGCTTGCCCGACCCAGAGCGATTCATTAAAGGCGGCCAGATGCTGCTCGCTGTAGAGTCCAGGCAGGCCGCCAGTGTGCAGGAACACAACCGTAGAGCCGGCAGGGATCCGTCCCGTTTCAATCAAATACAGCATTCCTGCAAAACCTTTGCCAGTGTAGCAGGGATCGACAAAAACGCCCTCGCTTCTGGTCAGCCGCTGGATCACAGCAAACGTCTTCTCATCCGGCGCATCGTATGCGGTTCCGGCGCACTGTGTACACAGCAGCTCCAGTTCCTCTGGGCTGGCAGTGATGTCCAGATCGAAGAAACGGCTCGTCTCGTTGATAAAGCTCGCCATCTTTTCCACATAGACCTGCCCGTGCGGACTGACGCACGAGCCGATGACCTGGAAAGGCGCATGAAAATACCGGCTGCCAAGCCAGAGTCCCGCATATGTGCCGCATGAACCACTCGGACAAACAAGATATTCTGCCGTCTGTCCCATTTGCTTCAACTGCTCCTGCATTTCCTGGACTGCGTAAAAATATCCAAGACAGCCAATCGGTGTGCTGCCGCCAGCCGGCATCTCATAGACCTTTTCACCATGCGCTTCATATTCGGCAATCACCTGATCGGCTGCCTTGCGGCGGAGCTTGACCGTCTCCGCCTTAATCTCATCCGGTGACAGGCCGCAGTTCTTGAGCGCCGAAACGTCCAAAAAGCGGACGTCACAGCCCAAAATCTCATCAAGCAGCAGATTCCCGCTGAGTCTCTGCGGCGGCTGTGCCCCATCCAGGGAGGCAATAATGACGGACTTCATGCCGTATTTGCAGGCCACGGCGGCCGTCTGTCGTCCGTGATTTGTCTGCACTCCGCCGAAAGTCAGCAGCGTGGTGCAGCCCTGATCGCGCGCATCGCGGACCAGATACTGAAGTTTCCGGATTTTATTGCCCGAGAAGCCAAGCCCCGTCAGATCGTCGCGCTTGAACAGAATGTTGCAGCCCAACTCCTCACTGAGCCGGTCCATGCGCTGCAGCGGGGTTGGAAAGCAGCCGCAGTTCTCCATCTTTCGGACTTCACTGAGTTTCATTGTGTCACTCCTTTCGTTTCCTGGCCCACTTCGCGCTGCTCCAGCGCATCGCGGTAGGTGATAATTTCATGATAGCTCTCCGGTCGGACCGCAAATTTCTGATTGTAGCCTTGGCTGGAAACCCAACGCATCTTCTCCAGCGTGGCGCGCGTCATAATGTCGTTCTCACCCATAGAGCCCAGCGTCAGAAGAACCTCTTCCATCTCGTGGCCAAGGCGCTCCGAATGTGTAGCCATGGTGCACAGGAAGTAGTTGCAGCACTCTTCGAACGTCATCTCAACGGTCATCATGTGCTTGAGCGCGCCCAGCGTCTGCTCCGTGATACCGTAGCGCTCCGCAGCGAACACCGTCTCTGTCAGCAGTGCTATAAAGCCCTTGAAAAGTACGCTTTTGATCATTTTCATGGCCGACGCCGCGCCAATCTGCTCAGAGAGCACCGTAAAGTTCATTCCGCAGGCATTCAGCCGCTCAGCCAGTGCCTGCGCCTGGCTGCCGCAGACATAAACGGGTACCTTTGTCCGGTTTGCCGGAACGGAGGCCATCACTGCAGCCTCTACAAAGACTCCCTTGGCATCGGCCAGCGCCGCGTGGATCTGCTCCTTCGTGGCCGGCGCCGTTGAGTTCATATCCACATAAATCTGCCCCTCGCGCAGCAGCGGCGCAATCTGTCTGGCAATCGGCAGCGCCGAGTTTGCGCTGGTCAGGCAGAGGATAATGTCACTGGCCCGAAACAACGCTTCCATTGAGGGCTCCATCGCCAC
>Ga0129308_1003241_pt1 | contig 12055 bp, 9 predicted proteins | sample L827metagenome_FD_94440 | JGI IMG/M metagenome (GOLD analysis project Ga0129308, IMG submission 94440) | Ring-tailed lemur group fecal microbial communities from Wisconsin, USA - L827 metagenome | ecosystem: Host-associated > Mammals > Digestive system > Large intestine > Fecal | place: USA... | reverse complement strand
CGCGAGTTCGCCGAGACCGAAGTCAAGCCCCTGGCCGAGGAGATCGACGAGGAAGAGCGCTTCCCCATGGAGACCGTGGAAAAGATGGCCAAGCTGGGCATGATGGGCATCTACTTCCCCAAGAAGTACGGCGGAGCCGGCGGCGACGTGCTGTCCTACGCTATGTGCGTGGAGGAGCTGTCCAGGGTCTGCGGCACCACCGGTGTTATCGTATCCGCCCACACCTCCCTGTGCTGCGCCCCCATCTATGAGCACGGCACCGAGGAGCAGAAGATGAAGTACCTGCCCGACCTGCTGTCCGGCAAGAAGATCGGCGCCTTCGGTCTGACCGAGCCCGGCGCTGGTACCGACGCCTCCGGCCAGCAGACCACCGCTGTCCTGGATGAGTCCGGCGAGAACTACATCCTGAACGGCACCAAGTGCTTCATCACCAACGGCAACGTGGCCGACACCTTCGTGGTCTTCGCCATGACCGACAAGTCCCTGGGCAACCACGGCATCTCCGCCTTCATCGTGGAGAAGAGCTTCCCCGGTTTCTCCACCGGTAAGCACGAGAAGAAGATGGGTATCCGCGGTTCTTCCACCTGCGACCTGATCTTCGAGGACTGCATCGTTCCCAAGGAGAACCTGCTGGGCAAGATCGGCCAGGGCTTCAAGATCGCTATGATGACTCTGGACGGCGGCCGTATCGGCATCGCTGCTCAGGCTCTGGGTCTGGGCGAGGGCGCCATCAACGAGGCCATTAAGTACACCCAGGAGCGCGTCCAGTTCAAGAAGCGCCTGTCCCAGTTCCAGAACACTCAGTTCCAGCTGGCTGACATGCACACCCGTATGCAGGCCGCTCAGTACCTGGTCTACGCCGCTGCCATGAAGAAGGAGCTGCACGAGCCCTACTCCATGGACGCCGCCATGGCCAAGCTGTTCGCCGCTGAGGCCGCTTCCGACGTGACCCGCCGCGCCGTTCAGCTGTTCGGCGGCTACGGCTACACCCGTGAGTACCCCGTGGAGCGCATGATGCGCGACGCCAAGATCACCGAGATCTACGAGGGCACTTCCGAGGTCCAGCGCATGGTCATTTCCAGCCACCTGGGCGTGAAATAAGTAAGGAGGCAGATTGAAATGAAAATCATTGTTTGTGTCAAGCAGGTTCCCGATACCTCCGGTAAGGTGGCCGTCAATCCCGACGGTACCCTGAATCGTGCCTCCATGGCCGCCATCACCAACCCCGATGACCTGAACGCCGTCGAGGCCGCTCTGACTCTGAAGGAGCAGACCGGCGCCGAGGTGGTCATCGTTTCCATGGGTCCTCCTCCCGCCGAGGCTATGCTGCGTGAGGTCCTGGCCCGCGGCGCTGACCGCGCTGTTCTGGTTTCCGCCCGTGAGTTCGGCGGTTCCGATACCTACGCTACCTCTCAGATCCTGGCTTCCGCCATCAACAAGATCGGCGTGGAGAAGGACGACATCGTGATGTGCGGCCGTCAGGCTATCGACGGCGACACCGCTCAGGTCGGTCCCCAGATTGCTGAGAAGCTGGGCCTGCCCCAGGTCTCCTACGCCGCCGACATCAAGAAGGACGGCGACACTCTGACCATCAAGCGTATGCTGGAGGACGGCTACATGACCATCAAGGTCAAGACCCCCTGCCTGGTCACCTGCATCAAGGAGCTGAACGAGCCCCGCTACATGAGCGTGGGCGGCATCTTCGAGTGCTACGAGAAGCCCTACGAGGTCTTCAACTACGAGACTCTGAAGGACGATCCCCTGATCGACGCTACCACCATCGGTCTGAAGGGCTCTCCCACCAACATTCTCACCTCCTTCACTCCTCCTCAGAAGGGCGCCGGCATGATGCTGGAGGGCGCTGACAAGGCTACCTGTGAGAAGCTGGCCGGCATCATGGCCGCCAAGCACATGATCTGATAGAAGGGAGAATTGAACAATATGTCTACTTTCAATAGTGCTGCGATTGAGGAATTCAACGGCGGCGTTTGGGTCTTCTGCGAACAGCGCCAGGGCCAGATGATGCCCACTTCCTTCGAGCTGATCTCCGAGGGCCGCAAGTTGGCCGACGAGCTGGGCACCAAGCTGTACGGCATCCTGCTGGGCTACAATGTCGAGGGCATTGCTAAGGAGCTGGGCGGCTACGGCGCGGACGGCGTGTACGTCTGCGACAACCCCCTGCTGGAGAACTACACCACCGACGGTTACACCAAGGTGATCTGCGACGTCATCGAGGAGTACAAGCCCGAGATGATGCTGATCGGCGCCACCAACATCGGCCGCGATCTGGGCCCCCGCTGCGCCGCCCGTCTGCACACTGGTCTGTGCGCTGACTGCACCCACCTGGATGTCGACATGGACATCTACAAGGACTTCCTGCGCGAGAGCTCCACTCTGGCTCCCGAGAAGATCGACGGCGTCAACACCGCCATGGTCCTGGGCCAGAAGCATGACGTGTCCCGCGACCTGAAGATGACCCGTCCCGCTTTCGGCGGCCACCTGATGGCCTCCATCATCTGCCCCCGTTTCCGTCCCGCCATGGCCACCGTTCGTCCCGGCGTTATGAAGAAGGCCGAGTTCAATCAGGCCAAGGCTGACGCCTGCGAGATCATCAAGCCCAACTTCTCTCTGACCCAGGCCGACATGCAGACCGAGGTTATCGAGGTCGTCAAGGCCGCCAAGAAGCTGGTCGACCTGATCGGCGCCGACGTGGTCGTCTCCGTGGGCCGTGGTATCTCCAAGGACGTCGAGGGCGGCATCAAGCTGGCCGAGGAGCTGGCTGAGGTCCTGGGCGGCGTCGTGGGCTCCTCCCGTGCCTGCGTTGACTCCGGCTGGATCTCCGCTGACCACCAGGTCGGCCAGACCGGCAAGACCGTCCACCCCCGCATCTATGTTGCTCTGGGCATCTCCGGCGCTATCCAGCACAAGGCCGGCATGCAGGATTCCGAGTGCATCATCGCCGTCAACAAGAACGACACCGCCCCCATCTTCGAGGTGGCTGACTACGGCATCTGCGGCGACCTGTTCAAGGTCGTTCCCATGATGATCGAGGCCATCAAGGCTGCCAAGGCTGCCAAGTAAGAAGGGCTTCCCTTATCATACAAAACCCCCGCTTCCAGATTGGAAGCGGGGGTTTTTGTCTTCTTGACGGCTCTATGGAACGCCCAGTGTCCCTGTGTGGCCGTTCCGTTCCGTCCAATATACAAAAATCAGGCCCCCGGAATTGCCGGGGGCCTGACTGCTGTGCTTTGATTTTAGTTGCCGGCGTACTTGACCAGAGTGCCGAAGAAGGCGGCAAAGTCCGGGTTCTCCTTGGCGTCAGCTTCGGGATGGAACTGGATGCCCAGGGTGAACTCGTTGGACTGGTACTCCACGGCCTCAATGACCTCGTCGGGGCCATAGCTGGTCACGGTCAGGCCCTTACCAACGCGTTCAGGGTTCGCAACCTGGTGGTGCCAGGAAGCTACATTCTTCATGCCGTCATTGCCGACGATCTCGGCTACCCACTTGGAATTATCGGTCACGGTGATGTCATGACGGGCCCAGTCGGGGCGGTTCCGGTGGACCTTGTAGCTGGCGTCGTCGGTGCCCAGATAGGTGGGCAGGTCCTGGATCAGGCCGCCGCCGCACACCACGTTCAGCATCTGCATACCACGGCAGATGGCCAGCATAGGCACATCCTCGTCCACTGCGGCCTTGATCAGATTGTAGTCGGAGGTATCCCGGATATCACGGTATTCGTTGTTGTCCTCCAGCAGGGGGCTGTGCTCCTCGCCGTACAGGTCTGGATTAATGTCCTCACCGCCGGTCATGATGATGCCGTCCACGGTCTTCAGAGCCTCCACGGCATCCTCGTAGGAAGTGATCTGGGGCATTCTGACGGTCACGCCGCCCAGCTTGTCGATGATCTCGTGCATGTCAACGTAGTCATAGGGATCGCCGCCCCAGGAGATGCCGATCATGGGTTTATCCTGGTTGGCAGCGTAGTAAACCAGAGTCTTGAAGAAGTTCATGCAGGTGTCCACGTCGGCCTTGGCGTCCTGGCCCAACGCGTCGCGCTCAGGATGGAACTGAATACCCAAAGCGAAGGTATTGTCGCGATACTCGATGGCCTCAACGACATCCTCGGGACCGTAAGCAGCAACGGTCAGACCCTTACCCACACGCTCGGGGTTGACAGCCTGATGGTGCCAGGAAGGTAGGTTCTCGACCTTGATAACATCCTGAACGGTGTAATTGCTCAGGATGTCACCCAGCCACTTGGAGTCCTCTTCCACAGTGACTTCGTGGCGGGCGTAGTCGCCGCTGGCGCTGTAGCGGTGGGTCACATAGGTCTCGCCGTCCTTGTCCAGATAAGTGGGCAGGTCCTGAATCAGACCGCCGCCGCAGACCACGTTGAACATCTGCATACCGCGGCAGATGGCCAGCATGGGCTCGTTGGCATCCAGAGCGGCGCGGATCAGGTTGTAATCAGAGGTATCCCGCACATCGCGGTGAGCGTTGTTGTCCTCCAGCAGGGGATCGTGCTTCTCGCCATACAGATCGGGGTTGATGTCCTCGCCGCCGGTCACGATAATGCCTTCCACGGCGTTGACTGCGGCCTTGGCATCCTCAAGATTGCTGATCTGGGGCAGCTCCACCGCCACGCCGCCGGCCAGGGCGATGATGTCGTGGAAGCTGCTGTAATCCTGGGCGTCGTTCTTCCAGGAGATGCCAATGAAGGGCTTGCCGGCCATGGCGGCGGCGTTGCTCATCATCTGGCGGAAGACGGCCTCGGTCACCTGCCCATTGGCGTTGTAATCCACGCCGGCCAGCAGACCGGTGCTGTCCGCGGCGGTATTGAAGGAAGCGGGCCATGCCTTCAGCACTTCACCAGGCACCTTGGCGCTGCGCAGAATAACGGCAGCCGCCTCTACCTGGGTGGTCTTGGCATCGGGACTGAAGCAGCCGTTTCCGGTACCGCTGACCAGACCCTTTTCGTAGGCCAGATTGATACAACCTTTATAAGCGCTGCTCTCGGCAACGTCCTTAAATGCACTGGGCTTTGCCTGGTAGGAGGCTACCTGCTCAGACAGGCCGGCCCCCTCCACCAACAGAGCGGCCATCTCGCCGCGGGTCAAGGTAGGCTCCGCCGCATGTGCGGTCACCATCATGCCGAATAGGAGGGAAACTGCTGTGATCAAGGACAAAACTTTGCTCAGACGGTTTCTTTTCATTACTAGACTCCTCTCTCGTGGCAAAATTGACAAAAGCGCGCCGTTCTATCCGCCGTGACACAGCGCTATTGCCAAATTCAGTATACAAGCTTTCCCATTTCTTGTCAAGAAGAACCAGCCTCGGCACCAACGCCCCCGCCGCCGCATAGGCTGACGCAGAACGATGTGGGAGGGTTCGCCATGAAGCACGAAATGAACGTTTGGGTGATAGGCGGCGACATGCGTCAGGCCAAGCTGGCACAGCTGCTGGCCAAGGACGGCCACACCGTCCACACCTATGCTCTGGACCCGGGGCCCGAGGAAATCCCCGGCCTGATCCAGGAACAAAATCTAAACCACGCCTTCCGGGCCGACTGCGTCGTCCTTCCGCTGACCGTCTGCTCTGGAAACGGACTGCTCAACGCCCCGCTGTCCCTGTCCGAGCATCCCCTGGCTCCCATTCTGGACCGCCTCTCTCTCCGGCAGTTCATCTGCGGCGGCCGGGTCGATCCGGAGACCCAGGCCATGGCCCAGGAGCGCGGCCTGACCATCCACGACTACTTCGCCCGGGAGGAGCTGGCCGTGGCCAACGCCGTCCCCACCGCCGAGGGGGCCGTCCAGCTGGCCATGGAGCACCTGCCCATCACCATCCATGGGGCGCGGGTGCTGGTAGTGGGCTTCGGCCGGGTGGGGCGGATGGCCGCCCAGCGTTTCGGCGCCCTGGGGGCCAAGGTCAGCGTGGCCGCTCGAAAATACGAGCAGCTGGCCTGGGCCCAGACCATGGGCTTCGGTACCGAGCACCTCAGTCAGCTGGCCGGCTGGCTGTGCGGCTATGATCTGATCGTCAATACCGTCCCCGCCCAGGTTCTGGGCCGGGCAGAGCTGGAAGACCTCCAGCCCGACTGCCTCATCATCGACCTGGCCTCCAAGCCCGGCGGGGTGGATCTGGCGGCGGCGGGAGAGCTGGGCCTCACTGTCATCTGGGCCCTGTCCCTGCCCGGCAAGGTGGCCCCCGTTACCGCCGGGGCCGCCATCAAAAGCACCATCTACAATATGCTCCGTGAGCTGGGCCTATGACGGCCCGGAAAGGAAGGGTTCTCTTGGAAGACTTGACCATCGGATTCGCCATGTGCGGGTCCTTCTGCACCCACTATAAAGCCATGTCAGCCCTGGAGCAGGTCCGGGCCCGCTGGAAGAACGTAGTCCCCATCGTCTCAGAGTGCACCGCCGACACCGATACCCGCTTCGGCAAGGCCCACGACCTGATGCGGGAGATGGAGCGCATCTGCGACCATCGGGTCATCTCCACCGTCAAGGCGGCGGAGCCCATCGGCCCCCAGAAGCTGCTGGACCTGCTCATCATCTGCCCCTGCACCGGCAACACCCTGGGTAAACTGGCCTCCGGCGTCACCGACACCAGCGTCACCATGGCCGCCAAGGCCCACCTGCGCAATGGAAAGCCGCTGCTCATCGCTCCCTCCACCAACGACGGTCTGTCCGCCTCCGCCGCCAGCATCGGCGCGCTTCTGCCGCGGAAATACATCTACTTCGTCCCCTTCGGCCAGGACGATCCGGAGCGGAAGCCCACCTCCCTGGTAGCCGACTTTACCCTGGTGGCCGACGCCGCCCAGGCCGCCCTGGAGGGCCGCCAGCTCCAGCCCTTGCTGCTGGGGCGCTGATTTTTCCACAAAAATCCCCCTGACCGTGGAAAACTTCCCGGTCAGGGGGATCTGTCTCGTCTTTATGTCACGAAACTTAGCGGTTCTTAAAACCGGCCAGCTTCTCCTTGTTGACGAAGGCCTTCATGGCGTCCTTCTGGTCCTCGGTGGCGAAGCACAGACCGAAGGCCTCGCTCTCGTAGGCCACGCCGGTGTTCATATCGGTCTGGAGGCCACGGCGAATGGCGGCCTTGGACTGGCGGACGGCCACCTGGGCGTTGGCGGCGATGGCGTTGGCCAGCTCCAGAGCCTTGTCCATCAGCTCCTCGGGGGGATAGACGTAGCTGACCAGACCGATGCGCTCGGCCTCGGCGGCGTTGATGGTCTTGGCGGTGAGGATCAGCTCCATGGCCTTGGCCGCGCCTACAATGCGGGGCAGACGCTGGGTGCCGCCGAAGCCGGGGGTAATGCCCAGGCCCACCTCGGGCTGGCCGAACTTGGCCTTCTCACTGGCCACGCGGATGTCGCAGGACATGGACAGCTCGCAGCCGCCGCCCAGAGCGAAGCCGTTGACCGCGGCGATGGTGGGCTTGGTCAGGTTCTCCAGCTTCAGGAACACCTGGTTGCCCAGAACGCCGAACTTCTTGGCCTCGGCGGCGGTCAGGGTGGACATCTGGCCGATGTCGGCGCCCGCCACGAAGGAGCGGCCCGCGCCGGTGACCACGGCCACCAGGATCTCGTCGTTGTTCTCCACCTGGTCCAGGACGGCGTCCAGATCCCGGAGCACCTGGTCATTGAGAGCGTTCAGCGCCTCGGGGCGGTTCATGGTAATGACCCCGACGGGGCCCTTCTGCTCTAAAGTAACGAAAGACATTGGATTATCCTCCTTTATGTTCGGTGCCCGCTCCCAGCGGGCGTTTTTTGCTCTTGGTAGTCCTCATTATATACCAGACCGGCCCTCGGGGCAAGCAGAAAAGCGCTTTTCCCGTTTTATCCGTGAAACGTTCCCCCACCCAGGGCATCCCACAGACCTCCTCAAATCTCGTTTTTTTCCCCTCATACTCCCCTCTCTTCCCGAATAGAGTAACGGAGAGGGGGGATGGCGTTGGCTGAAAAAATGTTGTCCGCAGGGCGGGGGGTGCTGCTGCTCACGGCCCTCGGTGCAGTGTCCCAGGTACTGGGCTTCGTCTACCGGGTGGCCCTGTCCCGGCTCATCGGGGCGGAGGTCATGGGGCTGTATCAGCTGGTCATGCCGGTATATTCCGTTCTGCTTTCCCTCACCGCCGTGGGGCTGACGGCGGCGGTGTCCAATCTCACCGCCCAGCACCTGGCCCTGGGCGACCGCCGGGGGGCCGACCAGACCCTGACCACCTGCCTGCGGGCCTTCCTGCTCCTGCTGCTCCCCATGGGGGCGGTGGTGATCGGAGCCTCTGATTTTATTTCTGTAACCTTTTTGGGGGACGCCCGGACCCAACTGGGGCTGATGCTGCTGGTGCCCTGCGTGGCTCTCACCGGGGTGGAAAACTTCCACAAGCACTTCTTCTACGGGGCGGGGCTGGTAGGGGCTCCAGCGGTGGTGGAGCTGCTGGAGCAGCTGGTTCGGACGGCGGCGGTGCTGGGACTGCTGGTCTGCTTCCTTCCCCAGTACCCGGAGCGGGTAGTGGGCCTGATCGTGGCGGGCATGGTGGTCTGCGAAGTGTTCTCCTCCCTGACCCTGGTGACGCTGTACCACCGCAGGTTGGGGCGGCTGCCCCTGTCCGGCCCCGGGGAGGCCGCTGGGGTACGCCGCCGCCGGGTGGCCGCCATTGCCCTGCCCATGGGGGCTAACGCCCTGCTGGGCAACCTGATGGGGGCGGCCAACGCCACTCTGATTCCCCAAAAGCTGGTGGAGGGGGGCATGGAGCGCAGCGCGGCCATCTCCCAGTTTGGCGTGGTCTGCGGCATGACCCTGCCCATGCTGGCCCTGCCCACCGTGTTTTTGGGGGCTTTGAACCTGATCCTGGTCCCCCGGCTGGCCCGGGCCCACGCCCTGGGCCGGTCCGGCGAGGTCAAACGGCTGGCCGCCCGGGCCATGGCGGCGGTATCCGTCCTCACCCTTCCCTCCATGTCTCTGATGGTGGTGCTGGGCCCCGACCTGGGCCGTCTGATGTTTGGCCAGGAGGGAGTGGGGGAGCACCTGATGCCCCTGGCTGTTACCATGGGACTGAGCTGTTTCTGCTCCGCCCTGGCCGGAGTGCTGAACGGGGTGGGACGGCAGCGGTCGGTGGCTTTGGTATCCCTGATGGGAGGCGGAGTGCAGCTTGTATTCACCCTGGCCCTGGTCCCTCTGCCCGGAGTGGGCATGGCCGGCTACGTGGCGGGAGCGGTGGTGTCCACCGCTCTGGAGGCTGTATTTCTCCTATGGCTGGCCGTCCGCCACGCGGGACTGGAGCTGAAGCTCTTCCAATGGCTCACCGCTCCTGGACTGGCCTCTCTGCTGGCCGCTCTGACCACCAACCTGCTGTTCCGAAGCCTGAAGGACAGCGGACTGGACCTCCTCCCCGCCGGTGGAGCCTCTCTGGCCTTCGCCCTGATCCTCTATCTGGCCGCCCTCAGCGCCCAGGGCGTGCACATCGGAGAGGTGCTGCGAGTGCGGAAGTAACCGTGTGCCTGGCAGGCGCGCTTGGGGCGTCTGTACTCCGGCCCAGTCTATGCGTCTTTCATGAAGGCGCAAAAAAAGCGCCCAACAGGGCGCCGACAACACAATATTCCATACAATAGAAATGACCCTTGACTGTCCGTTTTGTAATCCGTTACAGTCAAGGGTCATTTCTGTTCGCTCTTGTTATCTAGCATCATTTTGGCTACCTCTCTTTCTGCGGAATCACCACATCCCACATACTCATCTCAAGCTTTTGGAATCTTTGATTCTCAACCGATTCTGCGGCCGCTTTTGCAGCTCTACCCTCATACGTGAGGTCCTGGATGTTGGAATGTTCCCCTTGAGTTTTTTGTGGTCTGCGTGTAACCTGTGTCAAATGGCCAAGGTCTGATCGGATGCGGCGCTCGTTCTCCTTTCCTGGGGCTCAGGTCCTGGCTTCTCAGAGTGAGCGTTTTTATTGGCCATGGGGCCCAACTGTTTGTCGCATCTGAATTTTGATCGTACACATTTTAATGGAAGCTGTGACTTATATTTTGATTTTTCCGGCATCAAACCTTGCATCCAGACATCAGGTGCTGGGGCTTTTCTTAGTACATGGGACTCATCCTTTCTGGCTATAATGTACCACTTTGTCCCGTTATTGTCAATAGGTTTTGTGAGGATTTTTAAATTATTTTTGTGGCATCTTCCATATCCTGCAAGGGATTTTATTCCAAATTGCACAAAAGCGCCCCGGAGGCTGTCTCCGGGGCGCTTTGCTCTGTTTTATGGTTCGGCGGGAGGCGGGTCCCCCGCCAGGACCTGGAGGTACTGATAATAGGGCACCAGGAATCGGAAGCCCTCCACCACCTGGTCGGCCAGCTGGGGGGTAAACAGCGGTCCCTCGCAGTTGTGGTCGCTGGACAGCGCGATCTGCCTCCGGTTGTACCAGGGATACAGCAGGGGCCCCGGGTCCCCCTTGGGCCGCTTGTACTCCCTGCCCTCCAGAACGAACTCGCACTGCTTCTCCAGCCGTCGGGCCAGCTTCTCCAGGGGCTTTGGGTCCCGGTCGATGCGGGCACGCAACTTGGCCATGGTCAGGGGCGTGGGGTCGTAGCAGCCCATGCCGTAGCTGTAATACTCCGGGGCGATCTCGAAGTAGAACCCGGGGGTGCTCCCCTCGGACTCGGTGGGGCGGCGGAGGCTGAACCACAGGTGATCCTTATAAGGTCCTCGGCCGTGGAGCCGCCGGGCGTCCCGGTAGATGCGGCTCACCTTGACCTCCAGCCCCAGTTTGGGGAACTCCTCCCCCATCTGGGCGGTCACCTGGGCGGCCAGCTCCCGCAGGGGGGCGTCCACCAGGGTGAGAAATTCTTCCTTGTGAGCCAAAAACCAGCTTCGCTCATTGTTGAACCGCAGATTCCAGAGAAAATCCACGGACTCCTGGGAAAATCCTTGAAACATAGCTGCCTTCCTCTCCGTCAGGCGGTCTGGCTGGTTTCGCCGCCGGTCTCCCCCTGGCCCGCGTCGGGCGTGACGGGTGTCTCCGGCTCAGCGGGCTCCACGGGAGTCACAGGCTCCGTCGGGGTCACAGGCTCCACCGGAGGCGTTACCGGCTGCTCCACCACGGGCTTGGGGGGCACCCCGTTGGGCCAGGAGGAGGGATCGCCATCCAGGGGGTTGTAGTGGTACAGGTGGGGCCGCATTTGATACTTGCTGACGCCCATGTTCTGCTTCTCCAGCAGGGTGCCGTCCTTGGCGTAGATGTAACGGTAGGTCTTGGCGCTCATGCCGGTGTAGGCGTACTGCTTCTTATCCAGTACCAGGGTGCCGCGGGGCACCGTATTGTCCGCCTGGTACTTAGTAGTGGGAGTCACCTTGTCATAGACCGTGCTCTCGGGAACGGCGCGGACGCCATTCTCATTGGTGCCGTAGATCTTGACGGTCAGCTTGCGCTTGCCGCCCTGGTCATAGCTCTCGGTGACAATCTTGACGGGGTAATTGGTGTTGTTCTTAAACCGGAAATCCAGGGAGCCATAAAATACCGTGGCATCCATACCCGGATCCACATAGCCGGTGTTGAACTGGTGGTCGTGGCGCTCCACGATCTCCAGACTGGTATGCAGCACGGCGTAGTAGATGGTGGAAGAGGTCTGGCAGATGCCGCCGCCAATGTCGTCCACCGACTGTCCCGCCTGGTAGATGGGGGCGGAGAGGTAGCCCTTGTCGGCGGACCGGCTGCCGGTAGTGTTGTTATAGGAGAACACCTCTCCGGGCAGCAGGATAACCCCATTACAGGCTGCGGCGGACAGTTTTACGTTGGTCTTTCGGTTGGAGGAGCCGCCCACATTGGTGGTACCCTGGCCCAGCAGGTCCTTAAAGAGCTTGGCGCTCAGACTGGCCTTGGTCTCCTTGGGCTGGGTGAGGGTCAGGGGGATGGTAAAGGTCTCCCCCTCCGCCGCCTGCTCATAGGCGGTCTTCAGGGCCTCCACATCGAAGTCCACACCCACCACATGGTCGGTGATCTGGTGGGTCTCAGCGGACATCTCGGCGCTTTTGGCCTCGGTGTACAGCTCCTGGTG
>Ga0129308_1003239_pt1 | contig 12058 bp, 9 predicted proteins | sample L827metagenome_FD_94440 | JGI IMG/M metagenome (GOLD analysis project Ga0129308, IMG submission 94440) | Ring-tailed lemur group fecal microbial communities from Wisconsin, USA - L827 metagenome | ecosystem: Host-associated > Mammals > Digestive system > Large intestine > Fecal | place: USA... | reverse complement strand
GTATGGAGAAAAAACGCGTTTTTCCGTCGGCTCCGTAACAGTCGCCGCCGGGGACCCGACGTCGGTCTAGCGGCTTCTTCCGTGTTTTTGCCGCAAGCGGCAAAAGCCACACCAAAGCCGCATCCCTCCTTTTCCCCATCGGGCAGGCCCGATGGGGTCCCCAATCATTCTAAGTTTGATTTCTCGCCGAAGATTTTTCGGTGCTTCGCAATAAAATCTTCGGCTGTACGTCGTACTGCTTCCGACGAAGCGCAGCCCCTCGTCACCCTCGTCAGAGGGATGCCTTAGGCGATCCGGTTCAGGCGTGCTGTCGCTGGCGCGGCTCAGTCGCACCGCTCTGTCATGATGGACAGGATCGTCTGGTCCGTCTGGCGCATGCCCTGCCGGGCCAGAATGCCGACGTTGGCGATGGTATTGTCCACGCCCTTTGCCACAATGCCGTCGCCGCCCTTGAACTCCTGGTGACGCCGGTACATCTGGTAGCCCAGAATTCCCGCGTCCACGCTCGCGGCGATCTTGGCGGCGCAGGAGGGCTTGGCGCCGTCGCAGATTGTGCCGCTGAGGATGGCCACCGCGTTGACAATGGTGTGGGAGACCGCCGCGTAGCTGCCGTCCAGCAGATAGGCGATTCCGGCCCCGGCGCCGACCCCGGCGCTGACCGCGCCGCAGTAGGCGGAAAGGCGGCCGATGCCGCTCTTTTGGTGAATCGTCACCAGGTCGCTGACCAGCAGCGCACGGTACAGCGTTTCCCGGTTTGCCCCAAGGTGTCCGGCGTACCGGATGACGGGGACGGAGGCGGTGATTCCCTGGTTGCTGGAACCGGACAAAATGACCACCGGCAGCTCACAGCCGCTCATTCTGGCGTCGCTTCCGGCTGCGGCCCAGGCCTTGGCCTCCGTCTTTCTGTCGCCGGGCCCCTCTGCAAGCAGCACGGAGCCGACATTGGCGCCCCAGTCGTTCCGAAGTCCCTCCTCGGCAATCGCCGTGTTGCAGTCGATCTGCTTTTGCAGCAGCGGCGCGAGTTCTTCCAGCTCCGCCGTGTTGGCAAATTCCAGGATGTCCGCCACATTCAGGATGCTCTTGTCCGTCAGACTGTCCTCGGCGGAGTCGGTGACCGGCTTTTCCAGCAGGATTTTCCCGTCCTTTTCCTCTCTGACGATGTTGCTGTGGCTGTTTGCAATGTGGACCAGGGCGGTGTACGGTCCGGCCCAACCCGTCAGCCGGATGTCGAGCATCCGGCTGGTGCCGGCGCAGGCAATCTCGATGGGAACGCGCCGGGAATAGGCCGCGATTGCTTCCTGCTGCTCCGCCGGGACAGAGGCGATGACCTGCAGGACGCGCTCCGCCGCGCCCGCCACGACGCCGGCGGAGATGGCCGCCCGGATTCCCTTCAGGCCGCCGGAGTTCGGCACAACGACGCTTTTCACATTTTTTATGATATTGCCGGAGACCTCGGCCAGAATCCGCTCCGGATTGGCCCCGAGAATGTCCCGAAGCCGTGCGGCCGCGTAGGCAAGGGCGATCGGCTCCGTACAGCCCGTGGCCGGGACCAGCTCCTCCCGGAGAATGGATTGATAGGCGCGTCTCTTTTCCTCTGTCAGCATGGTGTTTCTCCTTCCTTGACAGGCTGCTCCGGCGCAGGCGGCTCCACATAGGTTCTCCCACGGGAAAAGCCCTGCCCCCGGACCTCCTTGATCTGTGTGATGGTCAAAAATGCGTTGGGGTCCACAGCTTGAATCAGCGATTGCGCGGCGTACAGCTTCCGGGGCGGAATGACGCAGAGTACGCCCTGCTGCGCCGTCCGGGTCCTGCCGGTTTCAATGCTAATCATGGTCGTCCCGGCCTGCAGCTCTCTCAGGCATTTCTGCCGAATCTCCTCATGCCGGTCGGAGATCACGAAGAGCTGAATCTGCGACTGTCCAAAGAGCATGACCCGGTCCAGGGCGATGGTCTCCACGACCAGCAGGACGAGGCCGTAGAGAATCTGCTCCATGTTGGAAAATACGGCCTGGGCGACCAGAATGACGATGTCGGTCAGATAGAGCGCGGCAGAGACGGGCATATGCGTCCATTTGTGCAGGACGAGGTTCAGCACGTCTGTTCCGCCTGTGGAGGAGCCGACGCGCACGACCAGCCCCACGGCAATCCAGATCAGCCCGCCGGCCAGAATCGCCGCAAGCAGCGGATCGCTGGTCAACTGCCCGATGCCGGGGATTCTCTGCGCCGCGCCCAAAAAGAGGGGATAGAGCAGCGAGCTTGCAATCGTCATCAGGACAAAGCGCCACCCCAGAACCGCCCAGCCCAGCGCCAGCGCCAGCAGGTTCGCGATGAAGACGATGACCGCGGTGTCCAGCGGGATGAACCAGGAGAGAACGATGCCGATCCCTGTGGCGCCGCCCATGATGGCGCCATGGGGGAGGACAAACGCCGCCACGGCAAATGCGAGAAGCAGATTTCCCGCCAAAATGGAGAAGCAGGTTTCAACCGCCTTTTTATTCCATGCGTTTTTCAGCTTTTCCATGTCAGAGCACCTCCACGCTGTCAAGCAGACCGGCGCAGGCCTCGATCTGGCGCTGCGGGCCGAGGACGCAAACGGAGCCCTCCGCCGTCAAGCGCTCCACCTGCGCTGCCAGCGCGGCCAGATCCTCCGCGGTCGCGGAGAGCATTTCCCGGCGAAGACGGCAGCGATCCGCGTGCGTGACTTTGCGCCAATGGCAGGCGTCGGCGGCCTCTCCCTTCCTGCGGACCGTCAGAAGCGGGTCGGACTCGGCCACCGTACCGATGATGATGCCGGCGAGGTTGTCCATGCCAGCGGCGCTCCGCAGAAAATCTGCGGAGGCCCGGTAGCACCCCAGCGTCCGGGCCGCGTTCGGGTCCCGGTAGGAGTAAAAGCCGGCGAAGCCGGTATTGCGCAAGACCATGCCCGTGCCATAGGCTCCGCCCTGAACGCGCACCGCGCTCCACAGATGCTCCAGAGAGAGAACGCGGCCCAAAACCCTTGCCGCTCCGGTCGAGGCGGCGGGGAAGCCGCCGCCCATCGCCGCAAAGGAGACGTCGGCGGGGATGACGATGCCCTCCCGCCTGGGGCCCCAGGGCTTTATGGCGCAGGCAGCCGGCACGGCGGGCGTGCCCGTCGGGAGGTCCAGCAGCCGGACGGCCTTCTCCGCGGCGGCAGCCTCCTCCGAGGTGACGCTGACGGTCATGCGCGCGCGGCAGAAGATTCGCCGCGCAAGAAGCCGCAGCTCCGCCGCCAGCGCCGGGTAGCGCGTCGGAAACGCCTGCTCCAGCTCGCTGAGCCAGCGGTAAAAGGTGATCCCGGACGTCTGCTCCTGCACGGCGCCCTCGGCGGTGGAACAGGCGAGGACCCGGGACAGGGCGGCGCTGTGTCCCTCCATGACGAGCTCCTCCGCCATGGCCGTCCGGCGCTGGCGCAGGAACGCAAGCACCTGCTCCTGATTTTCCCAGCGCTGCCGGGTGAGGAAGGACGACAGGAACCGCATCGCCTGCTCCAGCTTTTCATTCAGAACGCTGCAGGCGGCGCACAGGAAGGTCCGGCAGCGGCCGGGGGTATCTTGCTGCCCATAGGCCTCCACCGCGAACTGAATCTCCCCGAACAGGGACCGCATCTGCCGGTGAAGCTCCGCCAGCGCGGCGGATTCGGTGTCCAGATAGCCAAAGAGCTGCGCCATCAGGGACGCCTTTGTCAGCTCCTCCGCCGTGAGATCGTCCAGGGCGAAATAGAAATTCAGATAGGCGACCGCCCCGGCCGGCAGGTCATGGCGCAGGACCGCCACCCCGTCGACGGTGAGCGCCTCCAGCGGAAGCGGCTCCGGCTCCGCCGGAATCTGATCGAGGCGCAGCCTGGGAATGGAGGCGAGCGCCTCCGCCGTGTCCGGCGCGGCCTGCCATGCGGCGATTGCCTGCTGGTATTGGCGAATCCCGGCGGCGTCCTCCGCGCTCCACCCGGCCTGGGCGGCGCGGAGCCTGGCCGCCTCCTGCGCCTGAAGCTCCTGACCGGCGGTGTGGGAGGGGCGCATCACCACGCGGCAGCGGTGGGGATTTTGCAGGAGCGTCCGCTCCAGCAGCGTCTCAAAATATCCCATTTCGCACTTTTGACGCAGATCGTCGAAGCGCGTTCCGACCAGAAGGTTTGCCTCCGGTTCGCCGCCGCAGAGCCAGCTATCGAGCACCTGGAAGCCCAGGACCAAGCCCTGCGGCGTCGGGCCGTAGTCCCGCTGCCGGGCCTCGAATTCCAGCGTGTCCAATGCGGCGAGGATGCGCCGGTGGTCCAGTCCGCCCTGCACAAGCCGCTCCAGCTCCTCCCGGAGCGCGGCGGACACTTCGCCAAGCCGGTCTTCCCCGACATCCAGCGCCTCCAGCGTGATCCATGGCTGCCGGATTCCGCCGTGGAGATTCAACTGGACGTCCTGCGCCAGCCCGCGCTCCAGAATCCGGCGCTTCAGCGGGGCCTGATTGTCCCCGCAGAGGGCGTCCGAGAGGGCCTGCAGGGCCGTGAGCGTCTCCTGATCCCGGCAGGTGCAGGCCACGAACCCGTCAGCCAGCCGGAACCGCCCCTCCAGCGCCTCCTGCCGGGACAGCGCATAGACGACCTCCGCCGCGCCGCCGTCCACCGGCCGCTGAAGCGGAACCGCCTCCGGCGCAGGGCGGCGTTCATAGGCGGAGAGAAATTCCTCGTCCAGAATTTGGAGAACCCGCCCGAGGTCCAGCTCACCGTCCAGGAACAGATAGGCCCCCGAGGGATGATAGAAGCGCCGGTGGGCGTCGAGGAACTGGGCGTAGGTCAGCTCCGGAATATGGGCCGGGTCTCCGCCGGAGACGAAGCGGTAGCAGGTGTCCGGGAACAGGCGGCGGGTCATCTCGCGCTCCAGCAGCGTGTCCGGCGAGGCGAAGGCGCCCTTCATCTCGTTGTACACGACGCCCGTACAGGCCGGGGCGCCGTCCTCGTCCAGCGCGTAGTGCCAGCCCTCCTGGCCAAAAATTTCCGGCCTCGCGTAGATCAGGGGATGCAGCACCGCGTCCATGTAGACCCGCAGAAGGTGGATAAAGTCCTGTTCGTTCCGGCTGGATACGGGGTAAAACGTCTTGTCCGGGAAGGTCATGGCGTTGAGGAAGGTCTGGAGGGAGCTTTTCATCAGCTCCACAAAGGGCTCCTTCACCGGATACCGGTCCGAGCCGCACAGCACCGCGTGCTCCAGAATGTGAAACACCCCGGTGTCGTCCCAGGGCTGCGTCCGGAACGCGATGCCGAAGGTCTTGTTTTCCTCCGGCCGCTCCAGCCATACCAGCCGCGCGCCGGACTTCTCATGGCGCAGCAGATGGAGGACGGCGTTCAGCTCGTCCAGAGCGCGGCTGGAGAGGACGGTAAAATTGTGGATGATCTCGTGTTGTTCCATACGGCATCTCCTTTGACTGCGAATTGGACTGTTTACCCCATTATAGTGGTTTTTTCGGGCCGCCGCAAGGCGGCTTGCTCATTCTGTCTGTTTCTCTGCTCATTTGTCCGGTTTCCGGCAATTCGCCGCCGCGGACGGCCTCCCGCCGGAGAATCTCTTCATCGGTGCAAAATGGACCGGTTTTGGGGCAGAATAAGCAGAGAGACTTGATTCTTTGAAAAAATGATGTATCGTTGCAGCAGAAGAAAGGAGACGCTTGGATGCATGATTTGTTGATTATTGGAAGCGGCCCGGCGGGCGTTTCGGCCGCGCTGAGCGCAAGCGCAAGGGACTTGGATTTTCTCTGGTTCGGGCAGAGGTCCCTCAGCCGGAAAATCGAGAGGGCCGGGCGCATCATGAACTATCCGGGCCTGCCGGCGGTCACCGGCGCGGAGATGCGCGACGCCTTTTTGCGCCAGATCGACGGCCTCGGCATTTCCATTCTGGAGGAGCGCGTGAACGCCGTCTATGAGATGGGCGGGTCGTATACCGCTCTGGTCAACGACAAGATGTATGAAGGAAAAACGGTCATCCTCGCCACCGGCGTATCCGGCAGCCGGGAAATTCCCGGCGAGAGCCGCCTGCTGGGGCGGGGCGTCAGCTATTGCGCCACCTGCGACGGGGCGCTGTACCGGGGGAAGCGGATCGCGGTGGTCTGTACGGAGCCGTCGCTGGAGCGGGAGGTCGAATTTCTGGCGGGGCTGGCCGCCGGGGTGCTTCTCTGCACCAGCTATCAGGATTGCTCGATCAACCGGGACAATGTCCGGCATGTGGTGGGCTATCCCACGGAAATTCTGGGAGAGAACAGAGCGACCGGGATTGTCTGCGGCGGCGAGACGGCAATGGTGGACGGCGTATTCTGCCTGCGGTCCAGCGTGGCGCCCGCGGCGCTGCTGCCGGGACTTGCGGCGGAGGGCGGACACATCCAGGTGGACCGTCTTCAGCGGACCAATCTGCCGGGCTGCTTTGCCGCCGGGGACTGCACGGGGCGGCCCTATCAATATGTCAAGGCCGCCGGCGAGGGAAATGTGGCGCTGCACAGCGCGGTGGACTATCTGAAGGCGATGGAGCGGCCGGCCAAATAGAGGAGGAGCGGCAATGAAATCAAGAGTATTGCGGAGCAAGGACTACCGGGAGCTGACCGTGGAGCTGAAGCCCTTCGAGCCGGATGAGGCGGCGCTTGCAGCGGAGCTGCGGCGGCTTGCCAACCCGTACATCCGCTGGGAGGCCGGAGAGACAGTTTCAAAGGGCGACCAGGTAGTCTGCCGTCTGGCGTCGGACTGCCCCAAATTTCATCGGGAGCAGCTTCGGTTCGTGGCCGGGAGCGGGATGTTCCACAGAGAGCTGGAAGCCCTCTCCATCGGTATGACCGTGGGCGAGACGAGGACGGCGGCGCTGCCGGAGGGCAGCGTGGCGCTGACGCTGACCGGCGTGATGAACCGCGTGGTCCCGGCGCTCAGCGATGCGATGGTGGAAAAGCTGGGCCTGGAGGGCGTCCGCACCATCGCGGACTACAGGGCGCGCCTGCTGGCCGAACAGAAGGAGGCTGCCTTTCAGGAGAGCAGCTACGAGCCGCTGAACACGCTGCTGGACGAGGTTATCGGCGGCTCCGAATTCGTCCTCTGCAGGGAGGACTGGGCCGCGGTCGTGGAGCTGGAGCTGAACCGGTGCAGGGCGCTGTGCCGCCAGGAGGGAATGGTCCTGGAGGAGATGACGCCGGAGCAGTTTGAGGGCCGCATTCCGGTGAAAAGCTACTATGAGCTGGTCGCCATGGTCCAGGACAACAGTTGGGACAGGCTTTGCCGGTATCTGCTGGGGCGGCGGTACGCCGAGGCGGACGGTTTTCAGACCGGCGAGGCGGACTACGAGGAATTTCTTGCGGAATACGTCCGGGACTGGCACGTCTCCGAGAAAGAGGCCCGGGAGGCCAACACCTACGAGAATTTCACCTTCAACCAATATGCCAACCATGTCTACGACGTGCTGGCGGCGTATCTCAGAACATTCTATTGAGGAGGCTACATATGGCAATCCAAATTGCGGACAAGACCAATTTCAAGGAGCTGATCGGGAAGGACTTCGTCATCGCGGACTTTTACGGCGCGACCTGCGTCCCCTGCAAGCTGTTTTCCAGAATTCTGGAGGACATCGAGGCGGAGATTCCCTTCCTGGACATCGTCAAGCTCAACACGACGGAGAACCCTGAGATCGCGGAGGAATACCAGATTACCGCGGTGCCCACGGTGCACTTCTACAAGGACGGTCAGCTCGTCGCCAGCCATGTGGGCGTCATGCAGCCCCAGGCGGTCAAGGACGTGATCGCGCAATATCTGTACGCATAAACCGGTACAGAATGTGCGCCCTTTCGGACAAAATCGACAAGGCCGCTTTCCCGGCGCTTTTCTTTGTGCTACAATTTTTTCATCCGAACAAGAAAGGGGATTTTCCCATGAAAACGCTCACAAAACGGATCCTTTGCGCCCTGCTGGCGCTGCTTCTCGTGTGCAGTCTCTCTGCCTGCGGCGGCGCGAAGACCGTCGATCCGGCCACCTGCACCTATGACGAAATGGTCGAATATCTCACCGCCAAGGGCTACATCGCGAAGGACGCCGCCCCGGTGGACATGCTCACCACCGAGGGCTACCTCACCGACAACACCGGCGGAGATTTTCCCTTCGGCGCCTTTGCCGACCGGGCGGAGGACTACGGCGGACTGTGGCTGATGTGGTGGGATTCCGCCACGCCGTCCGAGGCCTACAGCTCCTGCTTTGCGTACATCGACATGAACGACGGCGTCGTCGTCTACATGGGCGGCGCGGCCACCCTGGAAACCGCCGCGCACAACGGCAGCTTTGCCATCGCGTTTTCCGAGGACTACGCGGAGAAGGACGCCGTGATTGCGGACTTCAGCGCCCTCACCGGCAAATAAAACCAAGAGACAAACCCCGCTTTATTCCCTGTCAATAAAGCGGGGCTTTTCCGTTATTCCCGACAAAGGAGGAAGGAAATGGATTCCAGTGCGATTTTCCGGTCACGATACGGCAGCTTCCGGCGCTTTTTCTCCATGCTGGGCAAGGCCCGGCTGCCCTACCTGTGGATCGCCGGCTATCTGGCTGCCAGCGCGGTCATCGCCAACGTGGGCGTCAGCGCCACAGAGTACAGCGCCGCGCTCTTTGCCGGCAACGTGGGCCTGACGGCCGTGGTGCTGCCCTATCTCTTCTATGCAATCCTCAGCCTGCTCATCGGCTCCGTCAGCGGCCTTTTGAGCAATCTCTGCCAGGCGCGCATCGACCGGAACCTGCGGCAGATGGTCTGGCGCAAGACGGTGCGCCTGCCCCTGCGCTTCTATGAGAACAACAACCCCAAGGAGCTGCTCAGCCGGATTACCACGGACATCTCCAGCATCAGCAGCCTCGTCATGCAGGTCTTCCTCGAGGTGCTGACGACGGCCTACTCCAGCTTCGTCATCCTGCGGAGAATTTCCAGCTATGACGGCGCGCTGATGTGGTCCCTTGTGGCGGTGCTGCCGGTGAACATCCTCATCAGCTTTATCATGGGCCGCCTCCAATTCGGTGTGCAGGACCTCATCAACCGCCGCAACGCCCAGCTCACCGCCTCCGTTGCCGAGCGGACCAACAACCTCATGCTCATCAAGTCCATGGGGACCGAGGAGAAGGAATGCGCGGCCGGAGAGGCGCAGTTCCGCGCCAACTACAAGGCCGCTGGCATGAACATCTGGATCAACGGCCTCTCGCTGCCCATCAACGCCATCGCCGGGGCGCTGCAGATCGCCGTCATCATCCTCGCGGGCCGCGGCTTCTATGCCTCCGGCGCGCTGGAGCTGACCCAGTGGATCGCCTACTACGGCTTTGCCATCCAGCTCACCAACATTCTCAGCGCCTACTGCGGCTACTGGACCTCCTTCAAGCAGGCCCAGGGCGCCGTGGACCGGGTGAGCGAGATCATGAGCGAGCGATCCGAAGACCTCGATTCGGGCGAGACGGCGACGTCCTCCGCGGGCGGAATCGGGCTGGAGGACGTGGACTTCTCCTTCGGAGAAAAGCCGCTGTTCCGGGGGCTGCGCCTCGACATCCCCGGCGGGAAGATCACCGCCATCGTCGGCCCCTCCGGCTCGGGAAAGACCACCCTTCTGAACCTGATCGACCGGCTCTATCCGCTGGATGGCGGCGTAATCCGGATCGGCGGAAGGGACACGGCGGACTACTCCCTGGACAGCTTCCGCCGCACGCTGGGATATGTGACCCAGGAGAGCGTCATGTACGCCGGGACCATACGGAGCAACCTGCTCCACGGCCTCGGCCGCGTTCCCTCCGAGGCGGAGCTGGACGAGGCCTGCGCCGCCGTCGGCATGCTGGACTTCGTCCGGGCCCAGGGCTACGACGCCCCGGTGGGCGAAAGCGGGGCAAGCCTCTCCGGCGGACAGCGCCAGCGGCTCTCCGTGGCCCGCGCGCTGCTGAAAAGGCCGGACTGCCTGCTGCTGGACGAAGCCACCGCGGCCATGGACATCGGCGGCAAGGCCGGCGTCTGGGCCAGCATCCGCGCCGTCATGGCGGGGAAGACCGTGGTATACGTCGCCCACGACGCCCAGACCATTGAAAACGCGGACTATGTGGTCGTCCTCCGGGACGGACAGGTGGAGTGCGCCGGGGAACGGGAACAGGTCCTCGCCTCCAACCCCTTCTGCATAGAGATGATGAAACACGGAGAGGAGGCGTGACGGTATGCGGAAAAGCGGCGAAAAGAACGAAAAAAAGAAATTCTCCCTTCGCGCCTATCTGACCTTTTTTACACGGTTCCCCATCCCCTGGTGGCTGTTTCTGATCGCGCTGGCGCTCAGCATCGTGAACACAGAGGTGGTTCTGGCGACCTCCAGGTATGTCATCCGGATCAACAAGGGCGAACTCTACAACGGCGTCATCATCGGCTACGCCCTGATGACGGTGCTGACCGCCGTCATCTCCATGGCCGGCAACATCTGCAGCGAATACGGCGCGCAGAAGGTGACCTACCGGGCGAGAAGGCTGCTGTGGCGCAAGATCCTCCATCTTCCCATGCGGGAGGTGGACCGCCGCCAGCCCTCTTCGCTGATCTCCGGCCTGGTCAACGACATCGCCCAGTCCAGCCAGGTGATCTACATGGCCTTCAGCGCTATCTCCTCGATCTACGGCTTTGTGCGGTGCTGTGTGGAGATGGCCCGGTTCAACGCCCGGCTCTCCGCCTACATGCTGCTGCTGGTCCCGCTGGCCGTCGGCGTCTTTTTCCTGGTGGGCAGGCTGCAATACACCATGATGCTCCGGCGCTATGACAGCCTGAACACCATGACGGAGTTCTTCTCCGAGCACATCTCCGCCGTCAAGCATGTCAAGGCCCAGGCCATGGAGGAGCCGGAGATCGAGGAGGGCCTGCGGGCGATTGACAAACGGTACAAGGCGGATTTATACTATGCCTTTATGGAGGTCGTGCAGACCCTCTCCAATTCGATCTATACGGTCGCCGGGAGCATTGCCATCGCCCTGTTCGGCTCCGACATGATCCGCAAGGGGCAGATGCCCGAGACGGGAATCAACGACTTCAGCACCTACAAGTCCAGGATGGACCAGTATCAGGCCGAGGTCCTGACCCAGTACCAGACCCTCAAGGGCACCCAGGGCGCCATGCAGTATGTGGGCGTCCTGCTGGACGGCCCGGAGGAGGACCCGGAGGCCGGCTGCAGCCTGCCGGAGACGGCGGCGTGCGGCGACATCGTCCTCGACGGCGTTTCCTTCGGCTATGAGCCGGCGCAGCCCGTGCTCCGCGACCTCAGCCTGACCATCCCGGCGGGGAAGGTCACGGCCATCATCGGCAACAACGGCTCCGGCAAGTCCACGCTGCTCAAGCTGCTCCTGGGCATCTACCCGCCGGACAGCGGACGCATCTGGCTGGGCGGAGTCCCGGCGGAGACCGTGAAGCCCTCGCAGCTCCGCCGGCAGTTCGGCTACATTTTGCAGAACAACCCCATCTTCTCCGGCTCTGTCCGCGACAACATCGCCTACGGCTGCGCCGGCGAGGCGGATGACGAGGCGGTATTGCGGGCGGCCAGACTGGCCGACGCGGACGGCTTTATCTGCGGGCTGGCGCAGGGCTATGATTCCGATGCCGGCGCGGGCGGCGCGCTGCTCTCCGCCGGACAGCGGCAGCGGGTGGCCATCGCCCGGACGCTGCTGACCGAGCCGAACTACCTCCTCATGGACGAGGCCGGGGCCAGCCTCGACCACAAGAGCGACATGGCCATCTATCACGCGATTCAAAAGCACATGCGGGGGAAGACCGTTGTGGTGATTGCCCACGACATGCGCACGGTGCTGGAGGCGGACTACGTCATCGTCCTGAATGACGGCGCGCTGGAGGCCGCCGGGACCCACGGCGAGCTGCTGGAGACCAGCCCGACGTACCGGAGCTATCTGGAGCTTCAGGGCTTTGCTCCGGCCGGAGAGGAGGCGGCGCGATGAAACGGTTTACGATTGTGTTATCCATTCTTCTGGTGCTGGGCTTTGCGGGGCTGATGATCTATGTAAACACGCTGCCGGAGTTCACCCCGCCGGGGG
>Ga0129308_1003238_pt1 | contig 12058 bp, 10 predicted proteins | sample L827metagenome_FD_94440 | JGI IMG/M metagenome (GOLD analysis project Ga0129308, IMG submission 94440) | Ring-tailed lemur group fecal microbial communities from Wisconsin, USA - L827 metagenome | ecosystem: Host-associated > Mammals > Digestive system > Large intestine > Fecal | place: USA... | reverse complement strand
TTTGATGGTGTTATTATACCATATCTTGAACCTCTATGGTAGTGCGGATTAAATCAGAGGTTCCCTAATTACAATTCACCAAGGAGACGCATATATGAGCTATATTGAACACAAATCTGAAGAATCTCTGGAGGATTACTTAGAGGCCATATTGATTTTAAGCCAGAAATCCTCTGCTGTGCGCTCCGTAGACATTGCCGCGGAGCTTAACTATTCCAAGCCCAGCGTAAGCGTTGCCATGAAGAAGCTCAAAGGCCGGGGCTATATCTCCGCCTCGGAAGAAGGGCATATCACTTTGACCGAGGCCGGGCGGGGAATTGCGGAAAAGGTGTATGAGTGCCATCGGCTGCTGACGGATTGGCTGGTGCATCTCGGCGTTGACCCTAAGATCGCCGCCATCGATGCCTGTAAGATGGAGCACGACATCAGCCCCGAGAGCTATGAGGCCATGAAAAAGTGCATCCTGTCTTTTTTGAAGGCGAATGAGTGACAACAAAAGGCTGATTCATCCATGTTGATGAATCAGCCTCATTCATTTATACTCGATGAAAAGAACACGCCGGCACCCAGATTTTCGCTGCGTACCGGTGTGTTTTGCCTTAACGGAGGACGCCAAGCGCTTCCTCCGCTATTTCAATAAAAGCGGCCGTTGCATGATACTTGGGCTTTTCTTCTCTGGGGCATTTCTCCCAAGTGTTCCGGCGCGGTCAGACAAGCTCCAGCGGGAAGCCGAAGTAGCGGACTGCGTTGTTATAGCCGATGCCCTTGACGATCTCGCCCAGGGTATCCCAATCGGCGGGATAGAGGCCGTCCTCGACCCAGCCGCCGAGGAGACGGCAGAGAATCCGACGGAAATAATCGTGGCGCGTATAGGAGAGGAAGCTGCGCGAGTCGGTCAGCATGCCAACGAAGCCGGCCAGCATTCCGAGATTTGCGAGAGAGGTCAGTTGCTCTGTCATGCCCTGGAGATGGTCGTTAAACCACCAGGCGGAGCCATGCTGGAGCTTCGCGACCGCGGAGGAATCCTGGAAGCAGCCGATTACGCTGTCGATGGCGGCGTTGTCGTTGGGATTGAGGCTGTAGAGGATGGTTTTCGGCAGCTCGTCCGTCTCGTTCAGCGCGTTCAGGAAGTCGACCATCTGTGCCGCAGGCGCGCTGGTGCCGATGCAGTCATAGCCGGTGTCCGGGCCCATTTGGTTGAAGCGCAGCGTGTTGTTGTTGCGCTTGCAGCCGAAGTGGAGCTGCATCACCCAGCCCATGCGGTGGTATTCGCGGCCGACAAAGAGCATAAAGGCCGTGTAGAACTTCTGGCGTTCCTCCTCCGTGGGCAGCACACCGGCCAGCCGGCGGGCAAAGATCGCCTCGATTTCCGCCTCGGAGGCCGGCGCGTACATCACATATTCAAGGGCGTGGTCGCTGACACGACAGCCGGCGCTCTCAAAAAATGCCATCCGCCGTTCCATTGCGGCCTTCAGGTCGGCAAAGGTGCGGATCTCAAGGCCGGCTGCCGCACCGAGTTTTTTCAGATAGGCGGGGTATTCCGGCGATTCAATCGCCTTGGCCTTGTCGGGGCGCATGGCCGGAAGAACTTTGGTATCAAAGCTGCTGTCAGCGGCCAGCTTCTGATGCCAGATCAGGGAGTCGGCGGGGTCGTCGGTGGTGCAGATCAGCTTGACGTTGCTCTGGCGGATGATGCCGCGCACGCTCAGGTTGGGGCTGCGCAGCTTTTCTTCGCAGAGGTCATAGACCTCGTCGGCATTTTTGGCTGTCAGAGGCATGTCATAGCCGAAATATTTTTTCAGCTCCATATGGCTCCAGTGGTAGAGCGGGTTGCCGATTGCCTTGCTCAGACACGCGGCCCACTGGCGGAAGCGTTCCCTGTCGGGCGCCGTGCCGGTGATCAGAGACTCGTCGACGCCGCAGCTTCGCATGAAGCGCCATTTGTAGTGGTCGCCAAAGTTGCTGCCGCCGACGCCCAGCCAGAGCTGGGCCAGGTTGGGGTACTGCTTATCCTCACAGATTTCCTGCGGGTCGATGTGGCAGTGGTAATCGATGATCGGAAGATCGGCGGCGAAGTCGAAATAGAGCTTCTTTGCCGCCTCGGTGTTCAACAGAAAATCCTGATCCATAAAGGGTTTCATTGTGCTCACTCCTCGAATTTTTCACGGTTAATCCAAAGTCCAAGCGCCGGGTTGGGAATGAAGTAAATTTCCTCTCCGCCCACTGTGTTATAGCCATATTGGAGCTTTTCGGGATCGTATTTTTTTGTCAGCTCCGCATAGCTGGCAGGCGTGAAGCCGACGCCGGCAATTTCCTCCTGCGGGATGTCCCGGACAGCGTAGGTGATGGAGAACCGCCCGTCGCTGGAGCCGTGAATCAGATGGGCCGCCGTGCCCATATTGTCCCGCAGGTCCTGACTTTCCGGCTTGTTGAACTCTTCCAGGGTGTGCAGCCGGCCGCGGTAGCCGTATTTGCGGATCAGCCGGTCGCAGGCGGCGTCTTCCCCGAACTTTTCCACGCCGGGGGCCAGGACAATCAGCTCGCCGCCGTCGGCCATGGCCATGCGGGTCCGGTAGACCGCCTTGTTGCCGAGCCAGGTGCTCTTGAATTCGCTGGGATCAAGATAGACGACGCATTTTTGAAGGCCGTGGTCCACAAAATCAATGTTTTTCTGCTGGGCCAGCTTGACCGCCTCGGTCAGACAATTGCGGCCCTCACCGAGGAACAGACCATGGGTGCGGATGACGCCGCCGGGGGCGGTCGTGACGGTCAGAACGAACAGGATCGGCCGCTCAGAAAGAAAGTGCTCCATGCCGTAGTCGAAAATCTTCCGGACCGGCGTGTGGTCCTTGCCCATCATGCGCTCCATGCCGTAGACCGCGCCGACCATGTGGGATTTGTTAATCATGTCGCTGCCGCCGACGCCGACGAACAGATTCTTTGCATGGTTGGACATGCCGATGACCTCGTGCGGGACGACCTGTCCCGGGGAGATGATGAGGTCATATTTGGGGTCCATGACCCGCCGGTTGATCTCCACGCTGACCGGCTTGTTCCACAGCCCCTCGGTGATCTCCGAGAGATAGCTTGCCGGGACCTCTCCCAGCTTGACGACGTCGTGCCGCCAGTCGTGGACCAGCATTTTCTCATAGGGAATGTCCCCGAACATGCTGCGCCACTGCGCCTCCGAGACCGGGACATGGGTGCCAAGGGCGGGGAGGATGTCCACATGGACGCCGGCGTCGGTCAGCGCATGGTAGTAGACGTTGGTGATGAAGCCGGCGTTGGAATGAAACCGTGTGTAGTCGGGCGGGAGAATCAATACATTGCGGAGCGCACGGCCCCGGATGCTCTCCAGCAGCGCCCCACGAATCTGCGCGGCGCTCAGACCAGCCTCGGTTTCTGCGGTGAGGAAAATATCTGCCATAGATCAGACCCCGCTGTAGGCGTTGAAGCCGCCGTCGATCGGCAGGACCACGCCGGTGACGAACTTGGAGCAGGCGTCGTCGGTGAAGTACAGGACGGCGCCGATCAGCTCCTCAGGCTCACCGAAGCGGCCCATCGGTGTGGCGGCGAGAATCTTGCCGGTCCTGGCGGTCGGCGTGCCGTCGTCGTTCCAGAGCAGCTTGGCGTTCTGCGCGGTGGAGAAGAAGCCGGGGGCGATGGCGTTGACCCGGATTCCGGTCTTGGCAAAGTGGACCGCCAGCCACTCCGTAAAGTTGGACACGCCGGCCTTTGCCGACGAATAGGCGGGAATCTTCGTCAGCGGCGTAAAAGCGCTCGCTGAGGTGATGTTCAGAATGCAGCCGTGGCCGGTCTCCACCATGTCGCGGGCGAAGGCCTGGGTGGGCAGCAGGGTACCCATGATGTTCAGGGAGAAGACCCGGGAGAACGCCTCGGCGGGCAGGTCGAAGAAGCTCTTCTTCCTGCTGTCGAGCAGCGTGTCCATGGAGAACATCTCGTCGTCGGCAGTGGCGGCGGGATCGTTGCCGCCGGCGCCGTTGATCAGAATGTCGCATTTGCCATAGGCGGCGAGAACGGCCTCATGGGCCTTTTCGACGCTGACGGCGTCGGTGACGTCCACCTGCACGGCCAGCGCCTCGCCGCCCAGCGCGCGGATCTCTGCCGCGAGGTCCTCGGCCCGGGAGAGCGTCCGGTTCAGAATGGCGACCTTTGCGCCGCAGAGGGCCAGGGCCTTGCAGAACTCCCGGCAGAGTACGCCGGCACCGCCGGTGACGACAGCGACTTTTCCACTGTGGTTTGGTTTGAAGGGGAGATTCATAGTGTCCGCATCCTTTCCGTACTTTTGTCAGGCATTGTAGGTGGTAGCCGCGGTGTTGCCGCCGTGGCCGGTCCAGTTTGTGTGGAAGAATTCGCCCCGCGGGTGGTCGAGCCGCTCATAGGTGTGGGCGCCGAAGTAGTCGCGCTGGGCCTGCAGCAGATTTGCCGGCAGGCGCTCGGTGGTGTAGCCGTCGAAGTAGGTCAGGGCCGAGGTCATGGCCGGCGCAGGAACGCCGTACTGGACCGCCGTGGCCGCCACGGTTCTCCAGGCGGGGACCAGTTTCTCAATCGTCGCCTTGAAATAGGGGTCGAGCAGCAGGTTCGAGAGGGCCGGATTGTTGTCGTAGGCCTCCTTGATCTTGCCGAGGAAGACGCTGCGGATGATACAGCCGCCGCGCCACATCAGGGCGATGCCGCCGTAGTTGAGATTCCAGCCGTAGGTCCTGGCGGCGGTGCGCATCAGGGTGTAGCCCTGGGCATAGGAGATGATCTTCGAGGCGAAGAGCGCCTGGCGGATCGCCTCGATAAAGGCCGCCTTGTCGCCGGTGAAGGCGGGAATTTCGCGGGCAAAGGTCCTGGCGGCCTCGACGCGCTCCTCCTTCATGGCGGAGAGGCAGCGGGCAAAGACGGCCTCCCCAATCAGGGTCAGCGGCACGCCCTCGTCCAGAGCGGCGATGCCGGTCCACTTGCCGGTGCCCTTCTGGCCGGCGGTGTCGAGAATCTTTTCCACGATCGCCTCTCCGTCCTCGTCCTTATAGGCGAGGATGTCGCGGGTGATCTCGATCAGATAGGAGTCCAGCTCGGTCTCGTTCCACTGCTTGAAGACCTCGTGCATTTCATCGTCGCTCATCCGGAGCAGGTCCCGCATGAGCTGGTAGGCCTCGCAGATGAGCTGCATATCGCCGTATTCAATGCCATTGTGGACCATCTTGACAAAGTGGCCCGCGCCGTTTTCTCCGACCCAGTCGCAGCAGGGACTGCCGTCCTCAACCTTGGCGCAGATGGCCTGGAAGATCGGCTTCACATAGGGCCATGCCGCCGGAGAGCCGCCGGGCATCATGCTCGGCCCCTTCAGCGCGCCCTCTTCGCCGCCGGAGACGCCGGTGCCGACGTACAGCTTGCCATGGGCTTCGACGTATTCCGTTCTGCGGATGGTGTCCGGAAAGTGGGAGTTGCCGCCGTCGATCAGGATGTCGCCGTCCTCCAGCAGGGGGAGGAGCTGTTCGATCATGTCGTCGACAGCCTGGCCGGCCTTGACCATCATGAAGACCTTGCGCGGCTTTTCCAGATTTGCAACCAGCTCTTTCAGGCTGTGGCAGCCGATGATGTTCTTTCCTGCGGCGCGGCCCTGGACAAAGTTGTCCACCTTGGAGGTCGTCCGGTTAAAGACGGCCACGGTGAAGCCCTTGGACTCCATGTTCATGACCAGGTTTTCGCCCATGACGGCGAGGCCGATCAGGCCAATGTCTGCTTTTTTCATAATAGTGGACGTCCTCCTCTTATCTCTGCACGCGGGCATTGCCGGCGTAGATTGCCCAGACCTGCTTTTCGTCGGCCGGTTCTGCGTAGTCGTTGAGACTGGTGGCGGCAAGCGCGCCGGTCGCCCAGCCGAACTGCACCCACTTCTGCGGTTCCCAGCCCTGCAGCACACCGTACAGCAGGCCGCCGGTGAAGCCGTCGCCGCCGCCGATGCGGTCGAGAATATCGATTTCCCGCGGCTCCTCCACGAACCACTGGCCCCCGGCCAGCATGATGGCGCCCCAGAGGTTCCGGTTCGCGGAGACGACCTCGCGGAGCGTCGTGGCGAAGACCTTTGCGTTCGGATAGCTTGCCTGCACCTCGCGGATCATGCCCTTGAAGCTCTCAATCTTGGCGGCGAGGTCCTTTCCGCCGGCCTCCGGACCGCGGAAGCCCAGGCAGAGCTGGAAGTCTTCCTCGTTGCCCACCAGAATATCGGCGCAGGCGGCGATTTCATGGAACGCCTGGCGCAGCTCCGCCTCGCGGCCCTTCCAGAAGGTGGCGCGGTAGTTGAGGTCGAAGGAGACAAGGGTGCCGTACTTCTTTGCGGCCTTTGCCAGCTCCAGGCAGCAGCGGGTGGTGTCCTCGCTCATGGCGGCGATCAGGCCGGAGATGTGGAGAATGCCGACGCCCTCCACACCGAAGACGCGCTCCACATCGAAGTCGTCGATGGACAGCGTTCTACCGACCTCGCCGGCCCGGTCGTTCCAGACGCGGGCAGCCCGGAGACCGAAGCCGGAGTCGGCAATGTTGAACTGATGGCGGTAGCCCCAGGGGCCGCCCTGGGGGATGTCCAGACCTTCATAGCGGATGTTCCGGGCGCGGAGCTGGGACTTGATGAAGGCGGCGATGGGGCTGCCCTCGACGAACTTGGTCAGGGCCAGGCACTCATAGCCCAGGGAGGAGGCGACGTTCAGCACGTTCGTCTCGGCGCTGGTCGCCTGCAGATAGAACAGGTTGCTGTTGTGGACAGCCATCCGGTTCTCCGGCGTGATGCGTACGCCCATACTCGTCGGGCACGCGATTGCATATTTGTAGGTTTCTTTCATGATTATTTCTCCTCAAAGCCGCGGTAGAGCAGGGCAAGGTGCCTGCCGATGTGCCGCTCCAGGTTTTTGGCGTATTCCTCTGCGTGAGCCCGCCATGCGCGGTAAAGGCGCGTGCGGAAGCGGTCGGTCCCGTCGGGGTTCTTCTCGTTGAGAATCAAGCCGTAGGTGATGTGAATGAGCTGGCGGGCGTCGTTGTTCTGGAACAGCTCCGGCAGTTGGGCGTCCGTCAGCGTATCCAGCGCGGGAATATTGGCGAGGTTGGTGGTGACATGGTAGTATTTTCTCGCCTCAGCGAATGCGTAGTCGAGGGCATACTGGTGGATTTCGCGGTAGAGCGCCGGCTCGTGCTCCGCGATGACGCGCATGGCCTCCAGCCAGTTGGTGCCGGCGGTCTTCAGGTGGAAGTTGCCGCGGGTATGCTTGCCGACCATCGTGAAGACGGAGAACTTGTCGGAGCCGGAATGGACGCTGATCTTGTAGCCGAAGTGCCGGGCGATGGCGGCATGCTCCGCGAACTCCCGGTCGAACTGATCGAGATTGCCGATATAGTCAATGCCCTTCTGGAATTCGCCGCAGAAGCGCGGGGCGATGGTGGCCGGACGGACGCCGCGGCGGATCAGCTCGCTTGCCACATAGAAGTGCTGGGCCGGCTCTGTCGGCGTGGCGGTCTCGTCGATGGAGATTTCGAAGTCCAGAGCGTCCTCGCGGCCGGTAAAGAACTGCCGGTAGATGGAGACGGCGAAATCAATGGCCTCATTATAAATAAGGCACATGCGGCGGAAGGCCATCGGCTCGATGGAGATCGTCTGGTCCTCGACGGAGAAGGATTTGCCCAGATAGCGGGCCTCCAGCTCCGGATCCGGCTTGTACTCCGCCAGCACCTGCTCGTCGCTCATGGCCTCGACGTCGTTCCGGATGTGCTCGCTGCAGTCGAGGGTAATCATGGTGTAGCCGCAGCCAATGGCATATTCGACCTCCTTCGGAGTTTTCAGGTGGTCGCCGTCGGCGCCGAAGCCGCGGGTGAAGTTTTCGCGGAACACGGCGTAGCTGACGCAGTCCAGAACGTCCTCGAAGGTGCGGTTCGTCAGAGTCAGCTCGCGGATGGACTGCTGCGCAAAGATGGGATAGGCGTCATAGGCTTCGAACACCCGGATATGGCCGGGAGTCGCGATGCCAAGCCGGTCGCCAACGCCGACGGTCCGCGGCTTTCTCAGGACAGAGACCGGGGCGGTAAAGGGGAAGACCTTGCGGAGAACCTGTGCATTTTCGTGGTTCAGCTCGCAGATCGCCCATTCATCCTCGCCGTCAACCAGGCGCTCTCCGGCAAAGCCAAAGCCGCCTTTCGCAATCAGAACGTCCCGGTCGCCCGCGTCCGCCATAAATGCGGTACAGCCGTTTTCGCTGTGCAGAGAGCGCGGATAGACGCCGTTTTCTGCGCTTGCGGCACAGCCGCTTTTCAGGAATGAGATGATTTTCTGCTTCATGATATTCGCTCCGTTTCTGTCAATTTTTGTCTCGGATCAAAAATATAAATAGAAGGAATTTGCAAAGCGGGAGAAGCCCCGCAGAGCTGCCGCAGAGACCGGAAGGCGGGATTGGAAAGTTGTTCAAATTTATGGACAAAATTTTGTATAAATTAAACACAACTTCAAATCACTCTGATGCGGACTGGTCAGACTGCGGAAAAATCCGATCGATTCTTTGTAATTCTAGCACACCATAGCCGCAATGTCAAAGACTCTCGCGGCCAATTCACGGAAATTTTCGGGAGGATATTTGCCGCGGACGGGCCGAACAAAAAAGTTGTATAAAATTTGTCTAAAATTTGTTGAATAGAGCTTGACGAAAGAATACCCAGCCCCTATAATCATAAATGGATATGGAGACATATTCAAGCGCCTGACAAAGAAAAATTTTCCGGGGCGGCCGCACGTAAAGACTGCGGCATCCAGAGCCCCGCGGCGGGCGCTTGGCGCACCGGCGGGAATCCCATCCAACGCCGGCGCCAAAGGAACGAAATCGTTGAGGAAAGGACAAGAGTAACCGATGCAAGACATTAAAATGCTTGAACAGAAGGCGACTGAAATCCGCAAACTCGTGATTCAGATGATTGGCCGCGCACACTCCGGTCATCCGGGCGGCTCCCTGAGCTGCGCAGATCTGGTCGCATCGCTCTATTTCGGGGTCATGAACGTGGACCCGAAGAACCCCCAGTGGGAGGATCGTGACAGATTCGTCATGAGCAAGGGCCATGCCTGCCCGACGCTCTATGCGGCTCTGGCGATGAAGGGCTATTTCCCGATGGAAGCGCTCGACACGCTGCGCGACTTTGGCTCCATCCTGCAGGGCCATCCCTATTCAGGCAAGACCCCTGGCGTCGATATTTCAACTGGCTCTCTTGGACAGGGCCTCTCCATTGCAAACGGCATCGCGCTGGGCGCAAAGATGGACGGAAAAGCGTTTTACACCTATTGCCTGCTGGGCGACGGCGAGATCGAAGAGGGGCAGGTTTGGGAGGCCGCGATGAGCGCATCCCACTATAAGCTCGACAATGTGATTGCATTCCTGGACTACAACCACCTGCAGATTGACGGCACCATCGAAGAGGTCATCGGCAACGTGAAGCCGAAGGAGAAATTCGAAGCCTTTGGCTGGGATGTCCGGACGATCGACGGCCACAGCATCGCGGAAATTCTGGACGCGATTGCAGCCGCAAAGGCGGTCAAGGGCAAGCCCTCGATGATTATTATGAACACCGTCAAGGGCAAAGGCGTATCCTTCATGGAAAATCAGGTCGGCTGGCACGGCACCGCACCTTCTGCGGAGCAGGTTGCACAGGCCCTCAAAGAGCTGGGAGGAGAATAACATGTTGGGTGAATTGATTGCGACAAGAGACGCGTTCAGCAAGGCGCTGGTAGAATTTGGCTCTGAAAACAAGAAGGTCGTTGTGCTCGACGCAGACCTTGCGCACGCCACGATGAGCTGCAAATTTAAAGATGCGGTACCGGAGCGGTTTTTCAACGCGGGCATCGCGGAGGCCGACCTGGTCGACATGGCCGCCGGCCTGTCCACGACCGGCAAAATCCCCTTCGCCTGCACCTTTGCCGTGTTTTCCACCGGCCGCGCCTTCGAGCAGATCCGGAACTCCATTGCCTATCCGCGGCTGAATGTAAAGATCTGCGGCAGCCACGGCGGCCTGTCCGTCGGCAAGGACGGCGCGACGCACCAGGCGATTGAGGACCTGGCAATTATGTCCGCCGTTCCGAATATGGTCGTCATCAACCCCTGCGACGCCGTCGAAATGCGGGCAGCGGTCAAGGCCATGATCGACTATGACGGACCGGTCTATCTCCGGCTGGGCAGAAACCCTGTCCCCGTTGTGCTGGACGAGGAGACCTATACCTTTGAAATCGGCAAGGGCATCCGGATGCGCGAAGGCACGGACGTCACCTTGGTCGCCACCGGCTCCATGCTGGATGTCGCCTATCAGGCGGCGGACCTGCTTGCCGGAGAGGGCGTCAGCGCCGAGATTCTCAACATCGCGACGATCAAACCGCTGGACAAGGAGCTGATCCTTTCGTCCGCAAAGAAGACCGGCCGCGTGGTCGTGCTGGAGGAGGGCATCATCGTCGGCGGACTTGGCTCTGCCGTTGCCGCCGCCCTGAGCGAGACCCATCCGGTGCCGATGCGCTATGTCGGAGTCAACGACTGCTTCGGACAGTCCGGCGACGCTGCCGACCTGATGAAGCACTACGGCTTGACCGCCGAAAATACGGTCCGCAAGGTGAAGGAGCTGCTCTGAGCCTGCGCGCCTAAGACGGATTAACCAAAATTCATTCCGCAAACAACCGGCCGGTGCCCTCTGTGATCAACTGAGAGCACCGGCTGCTGTGAAAAATCGATGTGAGATGGAGGTTTTTGACCATGCAGTATGGCTGTCAAACGTATCCATGGAAGATGAATCAGGAGCGATTTGCAGGAGACCTGCCGCATATGGCGCAGGTGGCCGCAAAGGCTGGATTTGAAGGGCTTGAGGCGGAAATCGGAATGCTGGGCCGGTATTTTGACGACCCGCAGCGCACAAAGGAAATTCTGGACGAAAATGGACTTTCCCTGGCCGCCCTGGTGCTGCATCAGGATTGGGAGAACGGGGAAGAGACCGAAGAAGAGCGGATGCTGTCCGACAGGGCGATTGCATTTCTCGCCGGCTTCCCGAAGACGAAGCTGATGGTCTCCCACCACGCAAAGCCCGGCGACCGGTCTGCGGACTATGGCCCGCTGATGGAGCGGCGGGCCAGACTGATGGCCTGCATGGCGTCGGTGGCGAACCGCGCCGCCGAGCAGGGGATTGTGACGGCGTTCCATCCCAACTCCTCGGTCTATTCGCTGTTCCGCACCAGAGAGGACTACGCGGTCCTGTTTGACCTGCTTGGAAAGACCTGCGTGGGCTTTATTCCCGACATTGGCCATATCGTCAACGGCGGGATGGACCCCATTGAAATTTTGAAGGAGAGCCGCAGCCTGATTCGCCATGTCCACTTCAAGGACCGCATTGCCCACAATGAATGGGCGGTCATGGGAGAAGGGACGATCGATTACCCGGCGGTCGTCCGGTATCTGGAAGCGACGAATTACGGCGGCTGGATCATGGTGGAGGACGAATCGCCGAAGGCGGCGGCGGACTCCGACGGCGTCGTGATGTGGGATGGCGCCTATATGAAACAGTTTCGGCTGGGGGGACAAAAATGAAACGATATACGGTGGCCGTTATGGGCCTTGGCGTGCGGGGAAAAATCCACCTGCACGGAATTTTGGAAAACCCGGAGGCTTTTGAGGTGGTGGGCCTTTGCGACCTCGACGTGCCGAAGATGCAGGCAGTCGCGGCGGAGAATCACCTGGAGGCTGTGCCGCAGTTCACCGACGTGGAGCAGATGCTGGCCGAGACGCGGCCGGACGTCTTTGTGTTTGTGACGTACCCGAACCTGCGGCTGAGCCTGATCGAGCTGGGCGTGAAATATGGCGTGAAGGGAATCTCTCTGGAGAAGCCCATTGCCGAGTCGCTGGGCGAGGCGAAGCGGATGGTCGACCTGTGCCGGGAGCATGGGATTAAGGCGGTCGTGTGCCACCAGCAGAAGTATCTCTCCCAGATGCAGGCGCTGAAAAAGCGGATCGACGACGGAGAGATCGGAGAAATCCGCAAGATTCATGTG
>Ga0129308_1003237_pt1 | contig 12069 bp, 14 predicted proteins | sample L827metagenome_FD_94440 | JGI IMG/M metagenome (GOLD analysis project Ga0129308, IMG submission 94440) | Ring-tailed lemur group fecal microbial communities from Wisconsin, USA - L827 metagenome | ecosystem: Host-associated > Mammals > Digestive system > Large intestine > Fecal | place: USA... | reverse complement strand
TGGGGGCTGAGGTGGTGATCCAGCCGGGTGGCGGGCATAAAGATGTCATGGCCCGTATCCTCGATTGGATGTGGGTTCCCTTGTTGGAGGTGAAGCCGGGCGAGTATGAGCTGATCGAGCTGAACGCCAAGGGCAAGCATGCCTATACCCATCTGGATAACGACCGCCTGCGGGAGGGCTTACACGATGCCTTGGGCGTTACCACACCTCCGGCAGTGTATCTGAGGATGATACTCGTTTTGCCCGTGAGGTGTTGAGATCCTACGGTTCTCTCCGTGCGGAGACGGACGTGATGCGTTGCAAGATCTACTCGTCGCTCCTTCCTGCCTACAAGCTGTTGGGCGAGGAAGATGAGTTCGTGCGCTTGCTCGCTACGATGCGAAGCATGCTCCCGGTGGTGAAAGCGCCGCAATCCCGTGCCTTGTTGCTGGTGACGCTCTACGGTTGCACGGACAGCGCCCTTTACCGGCAGATGGCGCATGAGGTGGTGGATCCGTGGCGGGGTGAGTCCTCGCCCAAGAAAAGCAAGGCGGTGTTGATCCGCCGGCTGGACGATTACGATCGCTGGCTGAAACACGAACGAGTTGATAGTTGACAAGTGACTGTTGACAGTTTAAATCATAATTCAAACCATGTCTTCCCTTCCTTCCGGCGTTCGTTTGGTGAGGTTGCTGAACGAGCATTTGAGTGATATCATGAACCGCGGGCGTACGAACATTGCTTCCATTTACCTGTATTGCACGGGGCCTTACTGGGTAGCGTTCGAGTACTCGGCCTATCAGTTACGCCGTGCGTTCCCGGATAGCGAGGTTACGCCGATGCGTTTGTTCGGCTACCCGTTTCCAGTGGTGATGGTATCCGTGACGGATCGTTTGCTCCGCTCGTATGCCCGCAAGCATATCTTGCGAAGAGACGACAAGGATTACAAGCAATTGACTGTACCCGGACTCTCCCTTGCTGACTATCGGGAGTGGCACGCCGGCGAGGTGAAAGGGTTGCCTTTATTGAATAACTAACTAGACATGATTATAATAGAGAGTTTGGAGAAACCTACTGATTTTATCCCGGATGGGATGAATGCTTTCGAACGTAATGTGAAGCGTACTGGGGATTGTCTTTTGGCCTTTATCGCTTTGATCGTATTCTCCCCATTGTTTTTAATTTGCTATATCGTCGTGAGGTGTGAGGATGGCGGCCCGGCTATATTCAAGCAAGAGCGTATCGGTCGTTTCGGTTGTCCATTTCATATCTATAAGTTCCGCAGCATGCGTTTGGATGCTGAGAAATTCGGCCCCGCCCTTTACAAGGGAGGTGCGGATCCCCGCATGACCCGTGCGGGTAAGTTCCTGCGTGAGCATCATTTGGACGAGTTACCCCAATTGTGGAATGTTTTCATCGGTGATATGTCTTTTATCGGCCCCCGTCCGGAACGAAAGTTCTACATCGACCAGATCATGGAACGAGATCCCCGCTATCGTTATCTTTATCAGATCCGTCCGGGCGTGACCTCGTATGCCACGCTCTACAATGGCTATACGGATACGTTGGAGAAGATGCTTCGTCGCTTGCGCTACGACCTGTTCTATCTGGAGCATCGCTCGTGGTGGTTCGATTTTAAGATATTGGTGAAGACTTTCTTGAACATAGCGTTCGGGAAGAAATTTTAAAAACGAAAGAAAAGAGTGGTAATGTTGCCTCTCCCTTAAATTTAAATAGTATGAAAAAAGTACTGAAAGGCTGGCTCATCGACAATTCGGTGACCACTGACAACAAGACGGACAAGATTCTGCTGCTGGCTTCGGCTGGAAGTTTAACTTTAGATGACGTGTTGGAGAAGATGTACAAGCAAGACACCGGTCTACGTCCGGAGACGATGCGTCACTCTGTGACCCTCTACCATCGGGTAGTAATGGACTTGATCTTGAATGGCTATAGCGTGAATACGGGTCTGTTTCGTGCCGTCCCCCAGCTGAAAGGCGTGATTGAGGGAGGCGTTTGGAACAAGGAGAATAATTCCATCTACGTCTCTTTCACGCAAGGCAAGGCCCTGCGCAAGGCTATCGCCCAGACCGTGGTGGATATCCTCGGCTAGAAGTCTAACATCATGTATAGCCTAGAGACCGAGGATCGTAAGACGGGCTTGAAGGATGGCAGCGCGACGGCGGGCCACAACTTCTTCATCCGTGGCGCGATGCTGAAGGTGGTTGGTGACAACGAGGTGGTGGGCGTTATGCTGACCAACTCCAAGGGTGCCGCCACGAAACTGACGGATGACCAGATCACCATCAACAACCCCTCCTCGCTCACGCTGCTCCTTCCTGCCGGTCTGACCGAGGGCGAGTACACGCTGACGGTGACAACGCAGTATTCCAACTCCTACACGCTGAAAGAACCCCGCAGTATCGGTGCCCCGATCTGGATTGGCGGTAAGCCTGTTGATGGTGGTGGCGATAGCGAGAGTTCGGATGAGATTTGATGGTCTCGTGATTTTTTGTCCCATCACTTGGAAGTGTGCTGTCCCATCTTTTGGGACAAGCTATAATTAAAAATAAATATAGCACAATTCAGTGAACAAATTATTGATGCGGTATGGCAAAATGCCAAAACGGAAGATGGAAGAAAATGATAAGTTCTAAAGTGAGCTTTAAAGATAATTTACTATGAAAGTTGTATTATTAGCAGGTGGTTTTGGCACTCGTATCAGTGAGGAAAGTCAATTCAAGCCGAAACCAATGATTGAGATTGGAGGTATGCCGATTCTTTGGCATATTATGAAAGAATATTCATACTATGGTCATAATGAATTTATCATTTGTGCGGGCTATAAACAGGAATATATCAAGGAATGGTTTGCCAACTATTTTTTGAACAATAGTGATGTCAGCTTTGATTGGCGTAACGGCAAGGATGAAATAATTATTCATCAAGTAGAATTGGAACCATGGATGGTTACAATAGTAGATACTGGTTATAACACTATGACAGGTGGGCGTATTAAGCGGATACAAAAATATGTAGGTGATGAATCTTTTTTTATGACATATGGTGATGGCGTTTGTGATGTGGATATTAATAAACTTTTGGATTTCCATAAAGCACACGGCAAGATTGCTACCTTGACGGCTGTTCAAATGGCCCAAGAAAAGGGTCTATTAAATATTGGTGGCGACAATGCCGTGAAGTCTTTTCGGGAAAAAAACATGGTGGATAGTGCGCCTGTTAATGCAGGGTATATGGTATTGGAGCCTGAGATTTTTGATTATATCGAAGGAGACAGCAGCGTATTTGAGAGAGAGCCTTTAGAACAGTTGGTAAAAGAAGGAGAGCTGATGTCTTTTATTCATGAGGGCTTTTGGCAATGTATGGATAATACTCGTGAGAAAAATATGCTTGAAAAACTCTTAGCAGAAGGTAATGCTCCTTGGAAGCGTTGGGAACGGATGGTACCTAAAAAATATTGAAATGATGATAGACATTTTTGATGATTTTTATAGAGGAAAGAGAATTCTTGTTACAGGTCACACCGGTTTTAAGGGATCTTGGCTTTCCATCTGGCTTCACGAATTGGGTGCGGAGGTTGTTGGGGTGGCACTTGAGCCGTATTCGGAGCGTGATAATTTTGTGCTTTCCGGAATAGGTGGAAAAATAAAAGCGGACATACGTGCAGACATTCGTGATGGTAAACGTATGAAAGAAATTTTTACTGAATATCAACCCGAGATTGTTTTTCATCTTGCCGCCCAACCACTATTCGTCTTTCATACGAAATACCTGTTGAAACGTACGAAACCAATGTGATGGGCACAATCCATGTAATGGAGGCCATGCGTATTGTAAAGTGCGTGAAAGTGGGGATAATGATAACTACCGATAAATGTTATGACAACCGAGAGCAAATAGAGGGATATGTAGAGACTGACCCATTTGGTGGTTACGATCCATATAGCTCTTCAAAAGGGGCATGTGAAGTGGCTATCCAGTCGTGGAGACGTTCATTCTTCAATCCGGAGGATTATGGTCTGAAGCATACAATGAGCCTTGCGTCTGTTCGCGCTGGCAATGTGATTGGTGGAGGTGATTGGGCTCTCGACCGTATCATACCGGATTGTATTCGTGCTCTTGAAGAGGGTAAACCAATTGATATCCGTTCTCCAAGGGCCATTCGTCCTTGGGAACATGTACTTGAACCTCTTTCGGGTTACGTGTTGTTGGCACAGAAAATGTGGGAGAATCCCGTTGGTTATTGTGAAGGTTGGAACTTTGGACCTGAATCCGAAAGCGTTTCCTCTGTATGGGAGGTGGCGACTACTCTAATTAAGAATTATGGATATGGTGAATTGAAAGACTCATCGAGCTCTAATACTGTGCACGAGGCTAAGCTCCTTATGCTGAACATTGACAAAGCAAAGGATCGTTTGGGCTGGAAGCCTCGTTTAGATATGCAAGGTTGTATGGCTCTTGTTGCCGATTGGTATAAACGTTATAAGACAGAAAATGTATATAATCTCTGTATAGAGGAAATTAATAATTTTATTGGATAATATACATGATATATGGAACAAAATAGATTTTATTATTTATTAACCAAATACAGGATGTCTATATTTGGGTTGTCTGCAATATGGATATTTTTTAGGCATACATTTTTTTATAATTGTTTTACGTATGGTTTATTCGATCCTATTGTTAGGATAGGAGATTGTGGAGTAGATGTTTTTTTGTTTTTGTCTAGTTTTGGTCTTTATTTTAGTTATAAAAAGAATCCTGTAATTAAGTGTTTCTATAAAAAAAGAATTATAAGGATATTGCCGACTACTATTGTTTTATTATTATCGTTTATTGATTACAGCATAGATAAATGGGATATAAATCAACTATTATCGGTAAAGTTTTGGATTGGTTTTATTTATAGTAAATATTGGTTTATAGGAGCAATATTGTTTTTGTATTTTATTTACCATTTTTTGTGTAATATGGTTATGAAAAGATCGAATATGATGATTTTTATATCAATTATAATTGGATTTTCTGGCATATTTTTAGTAAAAATGTGTCATGTTGAAGTGTTAAATCAACTTGTTGTTTATTTTGCTCGTTTTCCTGTGTTTGTTTTAGGTATTGTGTTCTCGAATAAACTTTCTTTGTTTGAAAATAATAAATCTATAATAGCTTTATTTTTAATTAGTATTATACTACTTGTATCCTTGCCTAAGGATTATTCAAGAAAGGTTTATATGTTTGTCGTGATATTTGTTATTCGTTATATTCCTATTCTTTTGGATAAAATGCCAAATATTGTAAATCAATTTTTGGCTAAAATAGGAAAAGCTTCTCTTGAGTTTTATTTGATACACGTTGCTTTGTTTAGTACCGGAATATTGTCCTTGGTTTTGTCTGCTAGTACGCAGACAATAGCAGTTTTAGTATCTTTTTTTGTTGTTTATGTGAGTTCGATTTCTTTTAATAAGACATTTGATTTAATTAATAAAAAACTAGCATAATGAAATATGGATATGATGAGGCTTTGAATTTTATTTATAATGGCTTTGTTAATATTGGTTGTAGATCAGATGTCGCTAAAAATATAACAGAATCTCTATTGTTGGCGGAGGCATGTGGGGTATGTTCACATGGTCTAAGAATGTTATCTGCCCATGCAAAGAAAATTAGACATCATGAATATAATATAGATGCAGATATTGATATAGAATTTCATACTCCTTCAATTACAAAAGTAAATAGTAATAATCAAATAGGAATGTATTCTGCTAATGTATGCATGCAAATAGCCATTAAAAAGGCTAAGGAAAATGGTATGCATACTGTGATGGCTAACCATGCTAATACATTTAATGCTGCATTTGTTTATACCTTACAAGCAGTCAGGCAAGGTATGATAGGATTTTGTATGAGCAATTCTCCTGCGCAAATGGCTCCAATAGGAGGGTGTGATAAATTATTAGGTACTAACCCTTTGTCATACGCAATTCCTGCATTTGATGAAAATCCAATAATTTTTGATATGGCAACTAGTATTGTCGCTAAATCGAAAATCAATCAAGCAAAAGATAAGGGGATGTTAATACCAGCAGGTTGGGCTCAAGATATTAATGGATTGCCAACTACTAATCCTTTCGATGCGGTAAAAGGGCTAGTTCTTCCGATGGCAGGTGCTAAAGGATATGGTCTAGCACTTATGATTGATATTCTATCAGGAGTGCTATCAAAAGCACAATATCTTGATGGTGTAGGTAGATTTTACGATGAAGAGAATACTGGTATGAATGTCGGTCAGACATTTATAGCAATAGATCCTAATATTATCTATGGTATGGATTTCTACAAAAATATGGATTTATATATATCAAAAATTAAAAATAGTCGTGCTATTGAAGGTGAAATAGTAAGATTACCTGGAGAAAAAAAGTTTGAATTCTTAAGAAAAAGTTTGCAAGAAGGAATTGATTTTCCTGATACGATCATAAAAGAATTTAAAAGTATAGTTTATGAGTAAGAAAATATATGTACTTGATGCCACTCTTCGAGATGGTGGTCAAGGTTTGGATGATTTGTTTAATAATGGGTTTTCTGATAGGTTTTTTACAAATGATGTAAAGAGAAAGATAATATCTTTGCTGGAAGATTCAATGGTTGAGATAATAGAGTTGGGTGCTATGGGTCTATCAGAAGATGATAAAAGGAAGTTTTCTATTTATCAGAATGTTGAGGACCTTTCTAAGTTTTTACCTGTTGAACTCAAGCAAGGAAAAATGTATGTTGGGCTGTATATTGGTCCCGATACAGATATTGACTTAATTCCCAGTTGGAATCCAACATTGGTTGAGGGAATACGTGTAATCCTGCGTTATTCCGAACTTCAGAAATCACTTGATTATTGTGCGGCTATTGCAGAAAAGGGCTATAAGGTTTTTGTACAACCAATGCTAACGATGCGTTATACGGATAAAGAACTAATTTTGATTATTAATGAGTCAAATAATATGGGGGCATACGCATGTTACCTCGTGGATAGTTATGGCTACATGGAACCAAAGGACATTCAAAGTCTATTTAAATATTATGATGCAGGTCTTAATAAGGATATAAAAATAGGATTTCATGCTCACAACAATATGAATCTTGCATATTCAAATGTGCGGTATTTTGTCGGCCTTGATACAGATCGTGAATTGATCGTGGATTCATGCGTTACAGGTATGGGGCAAGGTGCAGGCAATATGCAGACAGAACTTTTGCTTTCTTATCTCAACGAACGCTTTGACAAACAGTACGAATATGAGCCTATCCTTGATGTTTGTGAAATTCTTGATACAGATATGATTCCTGCGGATCTATGGGGATATTCAGTAACACGTCTGCTCCCTGCTATTTATAAAACAGCATATAAATATGCATTTATGATGCGAAATAAATATCATTTGAGTTTTGTTGAAATAAACAAAATTTTAAAAGAAATGCCAGATGATATGCGTAACCGCTATACTTCTCAGAATTTGGAATTATTGCTTGCTGCTATAGGAAAATAAATAGAATATGAATCTTTATGATTTCATAACTCAGAAATTAGGTATAGATAAAGCCATATTCTACACACTGTTAGGTAAAGGCCTTCAAATGTCAACAGCCCTGTTTACGGTTCTGTTTATAGTGAGGTTTCTTTCGTCTGACGAGCAAGGGTATTATTATACTTTTGGTAGTATTGTTGCCATTCAGGTGTTTTTTGAACTTGGTCTTACGGGCATTATTACGCAATTTGTCGCTCATGAGGCATCTCATTTGAAGTTTCGTGAAAATATATTGGAGGGCGACGAGATTTATAAGTCAAGACTTGCTAGTTTGTTGAAAATATGTGCCAAATGGTATTCAATCATATCTATTGGACTCTTGTCGATACTATTGGTTGTGGGCTTTGTTTTTTTTACTTATTTCAACTCGATAGAGATTGGTGTAAAATGGAAAGGTCCTTGGGTGGTCCTTGCTTTGGGTACAATGATGAATTTTTTCATTACGCCGGTGATTGCTATAATAGAGGGTTTAGGTAAGGTAAAGGAGGTGGCCAAGTTTCGTGTGTGGCAACAAATGTTTCAGCCCGTAGTTCTTTGGGGTGGTTTATGGATGGGGGCAGACCTATATGTGTTAGGTGTTGATGCTATTTGCCGCATACTGCTTATTACATTCCTTATTTGGAAATCGCTAATATATGGTATACTTCTCCTTATTTGGAATAAAAATGTAACGAATAGGATTTCGTATAGAAAGGAAATTTTTCCATATCAATGGCGCATAGCGATAAGTTGGATAAGTGGTTATTTCATCTTTCAACTGTTTAATCCGGTACTTTTTGCGACAGATGGTCCTGCGGTAGCCGGTCAAATGGGTATGACGATACAGGCTCTTAATGCTTTGCAGGCTTTTGCTTTAGCATGGATTAGTACTAAAGTTCCAGCAATATCCAAATTTATTGCTTTGAAGAAATACGAAGAACTTGACATTTTGTTTGGTAATACATTTAGGCAAGTGATTTCATTAGGGGCTTTTATTCTTCTGTTGTTTGTAACCATGATTATTGTTATTCAAAAGTTTAATATTTCCTTTTGGGGTGTTGCTATTGGTAATCGTTTTTTGCCTGCTTTGCCATTGGTCTTGATGGCCTGGTCTACTTTCTCGATGTTCCCTGTGAATTGTTGGGCAACATACCTTAGGTCGCATAAAAGAGAACCTTTAATGATCAATTCTATTATCATGGGTATTTTATGCTGTATTTCTACCCTTATACTTGGTAAGTTGTATGGTGTATATGGTATGTGTATAGGTTTTGCTTTATTGAGACTTGTTTCATTGACTTGGATATATTCGATTTTTAAAAAGAAGAAATATGAATGGCATAAAAGATAATCTTTTAACTATTATCATTCCAACTTATAATCGAGAATCTTTTTTGGATTATAGCTTGTCTAAACTATCTGAGTATAATAAGATATATTCTTTTTCTTTGATAGTATGTGATAATGCTTCAACTGATGGAACGAGTGAAGTTATAGAGAGATGGAAAACTAGTTTCCCAGAGTTTAAGTATATTAGGCAATCGAACAATGTAGGCTATGCAAAAAATGTAACAGTAGGTTATCTTGTGGTTGAAACGGATTATTGTTGGGTATTGGGTGATTCCTATCTGTTTTCAGAGCAAGCACTTTCAATTATTTTAAAAACATTGAGTGGTAGGCATCCTGACGCAATCATTCTTAATAATGAAATTAATGTTTTGGATTTTATGCCAGATCGTTATTGCAAGGTTGATGACATATTAGCTACTATAGGTTGGTATCTGACATTGCTTTGTTCCTGCATCGTCTCACGAGATTTCATATCCGAGGAGGTAATTAGACGATATGTTGATACTCGTTTTTTACATTTGGGTGTATTTATTGACCATTTGTGTTTCTTGGAAAGTTTCGAGGTAATTTGTTTGAAAGAAGCTCAAGTAGATCCTATAAAATTAGGTATCAATAAAAGTCCTAAAAATCGTGCATCATGGCAACATACTCCATTTAAAGTATTTGCTGAAGGTTGGTTTCAGTTTGTAATGTCCTTGCCTAATACGATACCATTACCTATAAAGTTGAAGTGCATTAAAGATCATGATAAAAAAAGCCATATATTTTATCCTCTACGCATATTTGCTTTACGCATGGAAAGATACCTGTCCTATACAGATTATTGGGAGTGCCGAAAATATATGTATTGGGTGACAGAACATTCAATTTGGCTTTATGACTTAATTTATTTTTGTCCTCCTATGCCTAAAATTATTTGCTATTTAAAGAAACAATCTATAATAGAAAAGTTGAAATCTGTGATAAGCTAATTTTAAAAAATGTTAGTGTATAGCTATTTATATTCAGTACCATATATTGTATTGATGTTTTTGTTCTTTCTGTTGGCACTTCAAGAGTCTAATAAAAATAGTCATAAATATATTATATATATGTTTGATTTGTTTTTATTTACATTGTTTTTTGGAACAGCTAATTATATTGGACCAGATGTTTTTTCATATAATGATTTATTTGATTTGACTCCTTCTTTATTTGAACTTCATATTTCAGATATAGAGTTTGTAGAGCCTGGATATCTTACTTTTGTAAGTTTGGTTAAAACAATTTGGAATAATTTTCATTTTTTTGTTTTTGTATCCACTTTGATAGATGCCATTTTATTACTTCATATTTTTAAAAGATTTTCACCTAATGTTTCTTTGAGTTTTGTTGTACTTATAGTTATGAGCCTGTTTTTGGAGATTAGTCTCTATCGGAATATGAAGGCTATTTTAATATTTTTATTAGGAATGCAATATATACAACAACAGAAATTATGGAAGTATATGCTGGTGTTGCTGCTGGCTTGCTCTTTTCATTTGTCTGCATTTCTTTTTTTTTCGCTATACTTTTTCTTGAATAGGAATTGTTTTTGGATGTTTATTGTCTTGTTTGTTTTAGGTTTGGTTGTCTATATAGGAAATTTTGATGTCAGTTCTTCTTTGATAGTACATCTACCATTAGGGGATAAATATTTGACATATTTAAATTCGATTCATGGTGAACCTTTGAACTTTTCCATGGGGACAGTTGAACGTATCTGTATGGCTGTTTTGATTCTTTGTATATATAGAAAACATTTAAATAGCATTAAGCATTTATTGTTCTTTAATTCGTTTATGTGTTATTTCTTTTTATCTTTCTTCTTTTGGGATATAGGAATTGTTGCGGCAAGAGGTAGTATGCTGTTTCAATATTCTTATTGGTTTATTATTCCAATCTTGTTGTATAATTATAATTTTCATGTTAAGATTCTTTTTATGTCGGCTTTTCTCTCATTTTCTATACTAAAATTGTCATCAGCAACAAAAGGTATTATTTATAGATATGAATCTTGCTTGATGTATAATGTATCTTCAAGATATGAACGATCTTCTATTATAGAGTCATACCAAGATATCCGAATTAAATTATTCTTGAATAAATTGGATAAAGGTGTTACTCATAATTTTGAAAATGCGCTTTGGTATTCCAAAGGAGATGTTATTTTCCTTGCAGATCAAGATGATGTTTGGCTACCGAATAAGATTAAGGAATTAAGAGACTTTCTTATTCAAGGTAATTATGATATAGTTACTGGAAATTGTGCTTTAACTGATTCTGGATTGAATATAACTCAAGCGATGTTTTATGTAGAACAGTCACCTTTAGATAAGACTATTTGGGGGAATTGGATAAAAAATATATGGCTAGGTAGTTGTATGGCTTTTCGTCGTAAAGTTCTTGAAGCAACTTTGCCATTTCCTGATAAAGTGGTAGCTCATGATTTATGGATTGCGCTGTACGGTCAGATCCATTTTAAGTGTGGGTATTATCCTAAAGTATTACAGTTATACAGACGGCATGATAATACGGTTTCTTTCGCAGGGCGTAAGAGTACTAATAAGTTATCATATAGAATAAATTATAGGTTGTATTTAGCATATTGGTTAATAATGAGAAGTTTAATAAGAAAGTAAGAATATGAATATCTATTTTATCAATCCCCCATTCAAGGCTGAGTATGGAAAATTTTCACGTGAGTCCCGAAGTCCGGGAATATCAAAGAGTGGAACAGTATATTATCCCTTATGGTTAATTTATGCTGCTTCTTTCGCAGAAAAGTATGGACATGCTGTTGATTTCTTGGATGCTCCAGCCAAACCGTTAAATGAGGAACAAACATTTGAGATTATCAGAAAGAATGATGCGAAGAATGCTCACTCCTTGTTTGTCTTAAATACGACAACTCCATCTATTGAATATGATGTTTCCTTTGGAGCAAAATTGAAGGCTTTGTATCCTGAATCTTTCATTATCCTTGTAGGTACACATCCTTCGGCTTGCGCTGAAGAGACGTTAGGTTATTCGAGGGCTATAGATGCTATCGCTATTGGAGAATATGATTGCATTGTTAAAGAACTGGCTGATATGTTAGAAAAGAGAGGCGATATTAGTGCCGTGCGTGGATTAT
>Ga0129308_1003234_pt1 | contig 12076 bp, 17 predicted proteins | sample L827metagenome_FD_94440 | JGI IMG/M metagenome (GOLD analysis project Ga0129308, IMG submission 94440) | Ring-tailed lemur group fecal microbial communities from Wisconsin, USA - L827 metagenome | ecosystem: Host-associated > Mammals > Digestive system > Large intestine > Fecal | place: USA... | reverse complement strand
GTCCGACGGGGAGGGCTGTGCCCCCCAGCGGGTGTCCCTGGCCGACGAGCGGGGGGAGGTGGCTGCCCTTTACAGCGGCTGTCCCCAGCTGGATGTGGGGGGACGGACCGACGTGGTTGAGGGCTGCCCCAAGGCCCAGGGCCTGATGCTCCTCCTCCGGGCTATGAACCCCCAGGTGCTGGCGGTAGACGAGATCACCGCCCCGGAGGACGTGGCCGCTCTGCGGACGGCGGCGGGCTGCGGCGTAAAGCTGCTGGCCACCGCCCACGGGTCTGAACGGGCCGACCTGGAGCGGCGGGCCCTGTACCGGCCCCTGCTGGAGGAGGGATTGTTCCAAAAGCTGGTCCTCATCCGCCGGACCGGGAATTTGAGGAATTACATGGTGGAGGAGTTGGATTGAATGATGCGACTGTTGGGGGCCACTCTGGTGGCGGCGGGCTGCGGCTGGATGGGCTTTCGGGCCGCGGCGGCTTTGAAAAGCCAGGTACGGGCCCTGGAGGATATGGCCGACGGCCTGTCCCTGCTGGCCCAGGAGATGGAGTTGGACGAGCCGCCGCTCCCTGAGCTGATGGAGCGGTTGGCCCGGCGGTGCCGGGGCCCAGCCAAGCTGCTGTTCCGGGACTGCCGCCAGGCACTGGACCGATTGGAGGAAGAGGACTTCTCCCAAGCCTGGCGGAAGCTGGCGGCGGAACGGCAGGAACTGGGGGAAGAGGGACGGCAGGCTCTGCTCCCCTTGGGGGACATTCTGGGCCGGTGCGGTTGTGAGGACCAGCGCCGGGGGGCGGACAGCATCCGGCGGCGATTGACCGAGCTGGCCGACCGGGCCGAGGAGGACCGCCGCCGCCAGGGGAAGGTGTACCAGGCCCTGGGTCTGTCCGGCGGGGCGTTTCTGGTCATTCTCCTGCTATAAGCGGTTCACAGGCGAAGAAGAGGAGCGGCGGGGTGAATGATGTGAAGCCTGCGGCGACACGAAGGAGGAGCGGTATGGACGTAGATTTGATCTTTAAAATCGCCGCCATCGGCATCGTGGTGGCGGTGCTTAACCAGGTACTCAGCCGGGCGGGAAGGGACGAGCAGGCCATGATGACCACCCTGGCGGCCCTGGTAGTGGTGCTGATGATGGTGGTCCAGGAGATTGCGGACCTGTTCGACATGGTCAAGACCCTGTTTCATCTGTGATGGAATCCATGGTGAAGGTGGCCGCCGTGGCGGTGACGGCGGCGGTGCTGGGCGCGGTTTTGAAGAAAAATACTCCGGAGCTGGCATTGCTGTTGGCGCTGGCCGCCGGGCTGTGGATGCTGGCGGCCGTGGCCAGGGGCTTGGGGGCGGCGGTGGCTCTGATGGAGGAGCTCACCGGGCTGGCCGGCCTGTCTGAGGAGCTGGTGGAGCCGGTGGTCAAGACGGTAGCCCTGTCCATCCTGACCAAGCTGACGGGAGAGATCTGCCGATCAGCGGGGGAGAGCGGGGTGGCCGCCTTTGTGGAGACGGCGGGGACGGTGCTGGCCCTGGTGGTGGCCCTGCCGCTCATCCGGGCGGTGATGGTGCTGCTGGGGGAATTGATCCGATAGCGAACAGGGTTCGTGGAGGTTTTACATGAGACGACTGCTGATGTTTTTACTTCTGGCCGCTCTGTGTGTTGTCCCCTGTTTGGCCGAGGGGCCCCAGGTCCCCGGTCTGGAGGAGATGTGGGACCAGGCGGAGGACTACGGCGTGACCCAGGGGGAGGGGCTGGACAAGGGGCTGTCCAACCTGTTTTCCGATGCCCTGGACCAGCTGGAGGGGCTTCTCCGGCAGAGCCTGGCCACCGGGCTGAAGCTGCTGGCGGTGGTTCTGCTGTGCGGCCTGGCCCAGGGGGCCTGCACCGATGGGGGAAAGGAGGGCTTGCAGGCGGCGGAGCTGGCTGGGGCTCTGGCCATCACCGCCCTGACCATGACGGACATGGCGGCCATGATCGGACTGGGCCGGGGGGCCATCGGCAAGATGGACCAGTTTGCCGGGGTGCTGCTGCCCGTGATGGCGGTGCTCACCGCCGCCACCGGGGGGATCACCGGGGCCGCCGCCCGCCAGGGGGCCACGGTGCTCTTTTCCCAGCTTCTGATCCGTGCCATGGACAAGCTGTTGATCCCCATGGTCTACTGCTACGTGGCGGTGAGCTGCGCCCACGCGGCGGTGGGCAACCCGGGGCTCAGTAAGCTGGCGGGGCTGCTGAAAAGCGCGGTGACTACTCTGCTCACCGCCTTTCTGCTGGCCTTTGTGGGGTACCTTACAGCCAGCGGGGCCATTGCAGGCAGCGTGGACGCCTCCGCCGTCAAGGCGGCCAAGCTGGCGATTTCCCGAGCCATCCCAGTGGTGGGGGGCATTTTGGCCGACGCCTCTGAGACGGTTCTGGCCGGGGCGGGGGTGCTCCGGGGCACCGTGGGGGCGGCAGGGATGGTGGTGGTGCTGGCCATCTGTCTGACCCCCTTCCTCCAGCTGTCACTCCAGTACCTGATCTACAAGGGGACGGCGGCCCTGTGCGCCACCGTGGCCCAGCCAAGGCTTAGCGGCCTTATCGACGCCATCGGCGGGGCCTTCGGCCTGGTGCTGGGTATGACGGGGGCGGCGGCTCTGGTGCTGCTGGTCAGCCTGGTGTCCGCCCTGACGGCGGTGACCACGTGATGGGCGGGGTGCGGGGCTGGCTGCTGACCATCCTGTCCGCCTCTATTTTGTGCGCCCTGGCAGACAGCCTCATGCCAGCCGGGGCGGTCAAGCGGGTGGGACGGTTGGTGTGCGGCCTGGTACTGATGTGCGCCATCCTGTCACCACTGTCCGGCTTGGACCTGGTGGCCGGGCGGGCGTGGCTGGCCGACTATTTTGTCGGTCTCGAGCTTCGGGAGGCGGAGCTGGAAGAGCAGGTAAACCAGGGGATGAAAGCTATCATAGAAGAGAAATACGCCGCATATATTGTGGACAAGGCGGCGGAACTGGGCCTGACCTGCACCGCCCGGGTGGAATGCCGGGCGGACGAGGCGGGCCTGTATCTCCCCCAACAGATCCAGGTGACGGGGGACCTGGCTCCGGAAGAGACGGGCCGGCTGGCCAATCTTATCCGGGAGGACCTGGGAGTTCCCCTGGAGCGACAGGTATACAAATGCGAGGAGGAGTTGCCGTGAACGTGAAGTGGCCGAAGCTGGCCCTGGAGTGGAAGGGGGCGCTGAAAAAATACCGGTCCGCGCTGTTGGTTTTGGCGATTGGGGTGCTCCTGCTGGCACTGCCCGGGTCGGGAGGCGGAGAGAGCCGGGCGTCTCCGGAGACCGCCGCCCAGGAGGAGGGCTTTGATCTGAAGGAGTTCGAGGAGAAGCTGGGCCGGGCCCTGTCCGGGATCGACGGGGCGGGGGAGACCCGAGTGGTGCTCACCCTGGACAGCGGCAGCCGCCAGGTGCTGGCCCAGGACCTGGACCGGGATGGGGCGGGGGGCGGAGGGTCCACCACCGTCACCCTGGGCCGGGGCGGAGGCAGCCAGGAGGTTGTCCCGCTCCAAACCCTGGCGCCCAGCTTTCGGGGAGCCCTGGTGGTCTGCCCCGGCGGGGGCGATCCGGCGGTCCGGCTGAAGCTGGTGGAGGCGGTGTCCGCCCTGACGGGGCTGGGGGCCGACCGGGTGTCCATCTGTGCAGGAAATTCGTAAAATTTTGATGAGGAGGAAGAAACCATGAGAACGGGTAAAAAAGGGGCGGACTGGGGGCAGCTGTGGAAGCGGAATGCGGTGGTGGCTGCCATTGCGCTGTTCGTGTGCGCCGCGGTGTACCTCAACTGGAACTACGAGCAGGAGGCGGCGGGCAAGACACTGGGCCAGTCCGCCATGGTGGGCGGCGAGGCCGGGGACCCTCTGGTGAAGGACGCCGTGGGGGAGGAGGGCAAGTCCGGTGAGACCGGGGACGTGAGCACCTCGGGCAGCTACTTTGCCACCGCCCGGCTCAACCGGCAGCAGGCCCGGGACAGCGCTCTGTCCCTGCTCCAGGACGCCGCCGCCCGGGAGGACGCCGACGAGACGGTGAAGCAGCAGGTCAACGACACCATCCAGACCATGGCCGACTACACCGTTACCGAGGCCCAGATCGAAAATCTGGTGGTGGCCAAGGGCTACACCGACTGCGTGGCCTTCATCGGGGAGGACTCCCTCAGTCTGGCCGTCTCCGCCCCCGAGGGGGGACTCACCGAGGCGGACACCGCCAAAATTCTGGACACCGTGAGCCAGACCACCGGCTTTACCGCCGAGCAGACTAAAATCATCCCGGTGGAGTAAGAAAACGGAGGCGGCGGGAGAGCCAAGTTCTCAAAATGGAAGTTTTTACAGACCGCGGTTGTCAAATAGAAAGAAACGTGGTAGAATACAACTACAAATATACCCGTGAGGGTAACTGCGATCTAAGGAGCGTGGCAAACATGAGTGAGAACAAAGAGTACGTCTCCCGCTCTGACGAGCTGGGCAATATCCATATTTCCGAGGAAGTGCTGGCCGCTATGGCCGCCGCCGCCGCCCTGGAGGTGGAGGGGGTCAGCAGTCTGGCCGCCAATCTGGGCAGCGACATCGCCGAGCTGCTGGGCAAGAAGAACCTGGCCAAGGGCGTCCGGGTCAAGATGGAGGACGACAAGGTCGAGGTAGAGCTGTCCGTCCTGGTGACCTACGGCCACACCATTCCCGACACGGGCAAGGCCGTCCAGGAGGGCGTCAAGCTGGCCATCGAATCCATGACCGGTCTGGAGGTCTCCTGCGTTAACGTCAACGTGGGCGGCATCACCTTCCCGCCCAAGGCATAACGACAAGCAAGAAAAATCCCGCCGTTCAAAACGGCGGGATTTTTGTTTAGATATCCGTTCGGGGCTTGGCGCTCATCTCCCAGAAATGGAGCTCGTGGAGGGAGCAGTCCCGAAAAATCTTCCGGCACCGATCTCGGCGCGCTGGAGACAGGCCGCGGCAGACTCGGTCGGTAAAGGCAGACCAGTTTTGGCAGGCAGTCTCGTAATCGGCGCTGGCGTAGTCCCGGACCAAGGGCCAATAAGGGGTCTCACGCACACCGGGGGAGCGGGCCAGCAGCCGCTGGAAAATCCATCCGTAGCTGACCATGCAGGGCAGGCAGGCCATCATGCACTCGGGAGCCCCTTCTCCGTCCCGGGCGGCCTGGACCATACAGTCAGTGTAGGCCTGGTTTTCCGGGCGCAGGGGAAGCTGCTGAATTTCCTCGTCGGTGATGCCGTAGCGCTTGAGGTAATAGAGCCGTGTCGCGCCCTCCCCCTCGTTGACAAAGGAGAGCAGGGAGTAGTAGTTGCGCACCGACTCCATGTCCTCGGCCTTGGTCATGCCCCAGGCGAAGACCTTGGCGTATTCCCGGAGGTAGAGGCTGTCCTCCACTATATAGCCCTTGAAGCAGGTTTCATCCAGGGTGCCCGCCTCCAGCTGCCGCAGAAAGTCGGAGTTGAGGCACCGTTCCCAAATATCCAAGTTTTCCTGGATCAGTTCCTGAGTAAAAGACACGTCATACACCTGCTTTCGTGGCCCGGCGCAGCCGGGAAATGGGGAGGAGGGAGACGATGACGATGGTGGCCAGCCCCTCGGTGCCGTGACCGGACAGGTTGGCCACAATGCTGTATGCCCAGGGGCCGTAGCCGTCCCAGGCGTACTGGGCGAAGAAAATGGCCCCCGCCATAATGTGGCTGGCGACGCTGAGCGCCACCGCGAAGGCGGTGCCCAGGGAGATCTTCCACCGGGTATCCGTGCCGAAGATGCCGGCGTAACCCAGGGCGGAGAAGCAGATGAGCTGCTCTACAAAGGGCTGGGCCCAATGGACGGGCTGCCAGCCGGGGAGGAGCAGCATGGCCAGAATGCCGGTGACCCAGCCGGAGCAGAAGGCCACCTGAGGCTTGTAAACGAGGGAGAGCAGCAGAATGGGCAGCATGGCGCCCAGGCTGATGTGGCTGCCGTTGGGCAGAGTGATAAGAATGCAGCGCAGCACCAGAGTGGCGGCGGCCATCAGACCAGCCAGACAGATGTCCCGGGCGCTGAGACGCAGTCCACGGCACAGGTAGATGGTGGCGCCCAGAACCGCCACCGTAAATACGCCTACAATGAACTCAGACACCCACGAAATCCCCCTTCAGATCGAAGGTGTGGTCCATGGGACCGGAGCCCCGGCCCAGGTCCAGCATGGCGGCCAGCGCCCCGGAGATGTAGGCCTTGGCGCCCTCCACGGCCTCGTCCAGCCCCTTGCCCTTGGCCAGGTTGGAGGCGATGGCGCTGGACAGGGTGCAGCCGGTGCCGTGGGTGTTGGGGTTGTCGATCCGATTGCCGTAGAACCAGCGGGACTGGCCCTCCCGGTACAGCAGATCGTTGGCGTCGTTGAGCTGGTGCCCGCCCTTACACAGAACGGCACAGCGGTAGGTCCGGCTGATGTGGGCGGCGGCCTTTTCCATGTCGTCGGCGCTGCGGATGGACATGCCGGACAGCACCTCGGCCTCCGGGATGTTGGGGGTCAGCACGGCGGCCATGGGCAGGAGTTTCTCTTTCAGCGCGTCCACGGCGTCCTCACTGATGAGCCGGGCCCCGCTGGTGGCCACCATAACCGGGTCCACCACGATGTTTTTCGCATGGTATTCCTTCAGTTTGTCCGCGATGACGGCAATGAGGGCCGCCGAGGAGACCATGCCGATCTTAACGGCGTCGGGGCGGATGTCGGTGAAGACGCTGTCCAGCTGCTGGGCCAGAAATTCGGGGGTCACTTCAAAGATCCCCTGGACGCCGGTGGTGTTCTGGGCTGTCAGGGCCGTGATGGCGCTCATGGCGTAAACTCCATGGGCGGTCATGGTCTTGATATCGGCCTGAATTCCGGCGCCTCCGCTGGAGTCGCTTCCAGCGATCGTTAATGCTGTTTTCATAAAATTCTTCCTTTCCCGCATCAACTTTTGTTGGGCGACGGAAGGTGGTGCCCCCAATCCGCCGCCTGGGATTTCTCCCATCTATGCGATCACATGCTGTGTGATAGCCAACAAAAAACGGAGATACCCGCAGGTATCTCCGCCATCCAATGGTCTGTTCCAGTGGTGCCAGTTATTTCCCTACGTTGGCATTACCCAAATCAGGTCATGGGTCACGGCGATACAGCCGACTCTCAGCCCGCTCCCGGCGAGCTCCCCGTTTCTTGATGGTCTTTATGATAGCCCCCTCATTTTTGTTTGTCAAGTATTGGAAGGGGGACTTGACAAGAAAAAATGAAACGAGTATAGTTAACACTTGCAAGGGAGTTCTCGTAAGAGAGCTGAGAGGAGGGTGTATTCCCTCGACCTCAGCTGATTTGGGTAATGCCAACGTAGGGATGCAGACAGAATTCATATTTTCCAGCGGTTCGGCCCGGTTCGGATCGGTGATTGGCAAATAGAAATTCTTGGCGGAGTCCCCTTGCAGGGGTCTCCGCCTTTTTGCTGCCCATAGCTACCCGGTCTCTCCTGAACGAAACAATAAGGAGGAAACCGAAAATGAAACACACCGCAGATACCCCGGAACTGAAGCGCGCACAGAGTGCCGCCACCCGCAAGATGGTGCTGACGGCCATGTTTGCCTGCCTCGCCTTTGTCCTGAACACCTTCGTCTACTTTCCGTCCATGGCCCCCTTCCAGCACTTTGTGGACGTGCTGGCCGCTGTGTTTCTGGGCCCCTGGTACGGCTTTGCCTCGGCTCTGCTGTGCGGACTGATGCGGATGATGAACGGTCGGACCATTCAGGCGGTGGTGGGCGCCATCTTCGGCCCCATTCTGGGGGGGCTGCTGTACCGGAAGACCCAGAGCATCTGGCTGGTGCTGGTGGGGGAGGTCTTCGGTACCGGCGTTCTGGGGGCCCTGACGGCCTACCCACTGATGAAGCTGTTCTACGGTCTGGACGCCCAGTCCCCGCTGTACTACATCCCCTTCTATACCCCCTCCGCCGTGGTGGGGGGCTGTATGGGGGTGGCTGTGCTGCTGATTTTGAAGCGGTCCGGCTCCCTGGACAAGCTGCTGGCCCAGTTGAATCGGTGAGGTGAGGGGATGGATTTTGGAGGATTTTTAGACCGGGTGCGGACCACCGCGCCTCTGGTCCAGTGCATCACCAATTTTGTCACCGTCAACGACTGCGCCAACATGGTGCTGGCTGCCGGTGGCTCCCCCTCCATGGCGGAGGACATCCGGGAGGCGGCGGAGGCGGCCGCCTCCGCCCAGGCTCTGGTCTGCAACCTGGGGGCCATCGACAAGGTGGACTCCATGATCGCGGCGGGGCGGAGCGCCAACGAGTATGGCCGCCCCGTGGTGCTGGACCCGGTGGCGGCGGGGAACACGGCCCTGCGCCGGTCGGAGAGCGCCCGGCTGCTGGAGGCGGTCCGCTTTGCCGTCATCCGGGGCAACGCCTCCGAGATTCGGGCGCTGGCCCGTCAGGAGCGGGCGGGCAGCGGCGTGGACGTCAGCGCCGAGGATGCGGTGACGGCCGAAAACCTGCCCAGGGCCGTGGAGACCGCCCGGCTGCTGGCCCGGCGCACCGGGGCGGTAGTTGCCGTCTCGGGGGCCACCGACATCGTCACTGACGGGACGAGGACCATGCTGCTTCGTAACGGCTGCGCCACCATGAGCCGGGTCACGGGCAGCGGCTGTATGCTTACCGCCCTCATCGGCGCCTTCTGCGGGGCGGAGCCCCAGCGCCCCTGGGAGGCTACCTGCGCCGCCGTGGCCGCCATGGGGGTGGCCGGAGAGCAGGCGGAGGCGCGGCGGCTGGCCAGCGGAACAGGCAACGCCACCTTCCGCACCGATATGATCGACGCCGTATTTAATCTGACGGCGGAGCAACTGAATGGAGGAGTACGTTTTGAGCTTTACCAAGGATGAGATCCGGAAATCCATGCTGCTGTATGCGGTGACCGACCGCATGTGGCTGAAGGAGGGGGAGACCCTGGCCCAAGTGACCGAACGGGTGCTGGAAAACGGGGCCACCTTCCTCCAAATCCGGGAGAAGGAGCTGGGCCACGACGCCTTTCTGGCCGAGGCCAGGGAGCTGAAGCTCCTGGCAAACCGCCATCACGTCCCCTTTGTGGTCAACGACGACATCGACATCGCCCTGGCCTGCGGGGCCGACGGGGTCCATGTGGGCCAGTCCGACATTGTGGGCAAGGATGTCCGTGCCATGATCGGGCCGGATAAGATCCTGGGCATTTCGGCCAACACCGTGGAGACCGCCCAGGCAGCCCAGAGGGCCGGGGCCGATTACATCGGCGTGGGAGCGGTCTTCGGCACCTCCACCAAGAAGGACGCCAAGTCCCTGACCATCGCCAAGCTGCGGGAGATCTGCCGGTCGGTGGACATCCCCGTGGTGGCCATCGGCGGCATCAGTGCCAAAAATATTCTGGAGCTGAAGGGCAGCGCCGTGGACGGCGCGGCGGTGGTATCCGCCATCTTCGGCCAGGAGGACCCCGGGGCGGCTACTCGAGAGCTGCTGGGGCTGGCCCGGGAGATGGTGGATTCCCATGGATAAAAAGTTCTGCATCTTCGACATGGACGGGACCCTGGTAGACTCCATGGGCTACTGGAAGCAGCTGGGTCGGGAGTATCTGGCCCAAAAGGGATTTACCGAGAATGTGGAGCCGGTGCTGGAGCGCATCAAGACCATGACCATGGCGGAATCCACCGCCCTCATCATCCGGACCTTCAGACTGGAGGTAACGCCGGAGAAATTGGTGGACGAGATGAACCGGGTCATGGAGGAGCACTACCGCCGGGATGTGCCCCTGAAGTCCGGTATAGCGGGCTATCTGACCGCTCTGAGGGAGCGAGGAGCCCGGCTGTGCGTGGCCACCGCCACCGATGAGGTTCTGGCCCGGGCCTGTCTGGAGCGGCTGGAGGTGGCCGACTGCTTCGAGTTCATCCTCAGCTGTGAGGCCATGGGGGTGGGGAAGGATCGGCCCGATGTGTTTTTGGCAGCTGCCCATCGGCTTGGGGCAGCGCCCGGAGAGATCGCGGTCTTTGAGGACGCGGTTTACGCCGTCCGGACCGCCAAAGCCGCCGGCTTTTATACCGTGGGCGTCTACGACGAAAACGGCGCCGCCGACTGGGCGTCCGTGGCGGAGCTTGCAGACGAAACGGTCCTGGACTGGAACCAGGCAAAATGAAATGGAGGAAACGCTATGAACGCAAGTGTGGCGATTCAGGTCCTGCCCGAAGCGGAGAATGACGCCGAGCTGGTCCGTATGGTGGACGAGGTCATCGCCTATATCCAGAGCACCGGTCTGCCCTGCTACGTGGGTCCCTTTGAGACCACCATTGAGGGCGACAGCTACGACCAACTGATGGATGTGGTGAAGGAGTGCCAGCACGTGGCCATCCGGGCCGGAGCCCCCAAGGTGTCCACTTACATCAAGGTCGTGTATAAGCCCGAGGGAGAGATCCTGTCCATCGACCAGAAGGTGGGCAAGTACCACGACTAAGCGGTAAATGATACATTCGGCTCGATCAGTTCAGAATAAACAGGCCGCCTATGCTAACGCATGGGCGGCCTGTTCGGTTGAGCAGAAAAATCATCACAGGGGAGAGAAACAAACAAGCGGGCACATCCGAAGATGTGCCCGCTTGTATAAAGTCCAATCTTGTGTTGAAATTTACTTCACCATGGAAGCGACCTCGGCAGCGAAGTCGTCCTCGGCCTTCTCAATGCCCTCGCCAGTCATGAAGCGGGTGAAAGCCTTGACGGTGATCTTGCCGCCCAGCTCCTTGGCCACGGCAGCCACGTGCTTCTCCACGGAGATCTTGTTCTCCTTGACGAAGGCCTGCTGAAGCAGGCAGTTCTCCTCGTAGTACTTGCCCAGCTTGCCCATGACGATGCCTTCCTTGACCTTCTCGGGCTTGGAAGCCATCTTGGGGTCGTTGGCCATGACGGCCAGCTGGATCTCCTTTTCCTTGGCCAGAGTCTCCTCACTGACGTCGGACTTGTCCAGGAAGGTGGGGTTCATAGCGCAGATCTGCATGGCGATGTCCTTGCCCAGCTCGACGACCTTATCGGCCTCGATGCCCTCGACGGCCAGGTTGACCAGCACGCCGACCTTACCACCCATGTGGATGTAGGGGATGTTGACGCCCTCGGCGTAGCGGACGAAGCGGCGGATCTGGATGTTCTCACCGATAGACAGGACCTTGTCGGCGGTGACGTCGGCCACGGTGCGGTCGGTGCCGGGATAGGTGCAGGCCTTCAGGGCCTCCACGTCGGCGGGGTTCTCGGCGGCGACGACGGCAGCCAGAGACTTGACGAAGTCCTGGAACACCTCGTTCTTGGCCACGAAGTCGGTCTGAGAGTTGACCTCGATCACGACGCCCACGCCGTTGTCGGCGGCGACGGCGTAGGAAACGCCCTCGGCGGCGACCTTGCCGGCCTTCTTGGTCTGAGCAGCCAGGCCCTTCTCACGCAGCCACTCGATGGCCTTGTCGAAATCGCCCTCGGCCTGGGTCAGAGCCTTCTTGCAGTCCATCATGCCGACGCCAGTCATCTCGCGCAGCTTCTGTACGTCCTTAGCAGTAATAGCCATATTGATTACCTCCATATTGTCTCAGCCGGAAAAGCCGGCCTTATTCATAAGTTTCCGTCCTGCATCCCGAAAGGGGAGGAGGGAGATAAAAAACAGCGCTCGCCCGCGCGGGCGGGCGCTGTTTTGATGAGTCAGTAACTTACTGAGCGTCGGCAGCCTCGGCGGGAGTCTGATCCTGGCCCTGCTTGCCCTCCTGGATGGCGTTGGCCATAACGCCGGAGATCAGCTTGATGGCGCGGATAGCGTCGTCGTTGCCGGGGATGACGTAGTCGATCTCGTCGGGATCGCAGTTGGTGTCGACGATAGCGACGATGGGGATGTTCAGCTTGCGGGCCTCGTTGATGGCGTTGCGCTCCTTGCGGGGGTCAACGACAAACAGGGCGCCGGGCAGCTTCTTCATCTCGGTGACGCCGCCCAGGTACTTCTCCAGCTTGGCGATCTCGCCCATGTGCTTCATGACTTCCTTCTTGGGCAGCATGTCGAAGGTGCCGTCCTCCTGCATCTTCTTCAGC
>Ga0129308_1003233_pt1 | contig 12077 bp, 8 predicted proteins | sample L827metagenome_FD_94440 | JGI IMG/M metagenome (GOLD analysis project Ga0129308, IMG submission 94440) | Ring-tailed lemur group fecal microbial communities from Wisconsin, USA - L827 metagenome | ecosystem: Host-associated > Mammals > Digestive system > Large intestine > Fecal | place: USA... | reverse complement strand
AATCAACATTTGTCCATTTAGCACAACAAGTTTTTAAAGAAAGCAATGAGGAATAATAATGAGTCGAATTATGTTTTTCTGTATTCCTGCACATGGTCATTTTAATCCAACTAGAGAAGTGATTTTAGAACTTATCAAAAGAGGACATCAGGTTCGTTATTATTTAACAAGTGAATTTCAAGAAGAAATTGAAAGCATAGGAGCATCTTTTGTATCAATAGAATCATATATGCCAACTCCTCCTGATGATTTAGATCAAAAAGTTGGAAAAGATTTTGCTTTGTTAATAGAGATGATAGTTGATACAACACTTTCATTAGATACTTTTATTGATAAGGAAATAAGAGAATATCAACCTGACTGTATTGTTTCAGATTCATTATGTTTTTGGGGAAAACTCTTTGCTAAAAAATATCAAATTCCCTTTATCTGTTCAACTACATCACTTGCATTTAATCAATATACTGCAAAACTTATGAAAAAAAGTTTGTTAGAAATAATAAGAATGTTTAAGGATATACCAAGAATTAATAAAAAAATAAAAGAATTAAATGAACATGGATATCAAGTTGAAAATTTTGTATCTATTATACAAAATGATAATGAAACAAATACTATTGTTTATACAACTAAAAAATTTCAACCAATGTCTGAAACTTTTTCAAATTCATATGCTTTTATAGGACCATCTATTTGTCAAATTGAAAAGAAACAAAAAAAGAATCCAAAACCTTTGATTTATATCTCATTAGGAACTGTTCTTAATAATCAATTGTCTTTTTATAAAGAATGTATAGAAGCACTAAAGAATGAAAATTATGATGTTATCATTTCAGTAGGGAAAAATATAGATATTTCACAGTTTAAAGATATTCCATCTTGTATTCAAATATATCCAAAAGTTCATCAGATTGAAGTTTTATCAAAAGCAGATGCTTTTATAACACATTGTGGCATGAATAGTGTTAATGAAGCTTTGTATTATGGCGTACCAATGGTTTTATTCCCTCAACATTCAGAGGAAAATGCAGTTGCTATAAGTGTTGAAAAAGTTGGCGCAGGATTAAGACTCAAACATCCTTCTTCACGATGTATAAAAGAAGCTGTTCAAAAACTTTTATCGCAAAATCAATATCAACTCAATGCATTAGAAATGAGTTATGATTTTCAACAACATCATGCGTCAAAATTAGCGGCAGATTATATTGAAAGAATTATTCATTCATAAATAAAAGAAAATGCAATAGTAAATTCTCATTAAATCAAAATGAGAATTTATTTTTGTATTGAAACAATAGCAATACAAGACACTCTTTTACAAAAAAACTACTCGTTTCCTTATAAAAATGTTATAATAAAATAGTGGAAGAAAAAAGCATAGCTAGTGTATAAAAAAGGAGACGATTGTTATGGAGAATGAAAATCAAAATATATCAGTTAGTCAATTATGTCAAGTTATAGATTTATTAAATCCAAGTATTGATGATTATATATATGTTTATGATTTTCAAAATGACTTTTATTATATTTCTCCTCATGCTACAAAAAGATTCCTGATACCTGGCAATGCTTTCTATGATGTTGTAAAAAATCATGAAAAGTTTGTTTATCCTCAAGATTTACAAGCTTTAACTGATGAATTAAATGCAATCAAAAACACCCCTCGTACAACACACAATATGGAATATAGATGGTTAGATATTCATGGACAACCTATATGGATCAATTGTAGAGGAATTGTTCATCGCATAGATGATCAACCAATATATATGATAGGTTGTATTAATGAAATAGGTGAAAAACAAAAGGCAGATAATATAAGTGGACTTTTAGGAGAAACAAGTTTACATAGTTATATTCAGGAACAAGATTTTCCTTTAACAAGTGGCTTTTTATTACGCTTGGGTATAGATGATTTTAAGGAAATTAATGAAAAATATGGTGTTGAATATGGAAATATGATTTTAAGAGAAACAGCAAAGCGTATTTCACAATGTTTAACTTCTTATCAAAGACTATATAGGATCGTTGGTGATGAATTTGTTGTTGCTGATTTTTCACAAAATAATCAAAATGATGCTATTGAACTTTATAAAACAATCAGGCAAGCTATTGATGTCTTTGTTGAAGAAAATCAATATGAAGCTATCTATACAATTTCTGGAGGAATATTGGATAGTGAAAATATGAAACATACATATTCTGATATTGTTAAATATACTGAATTTGCTTTAAATCAAGCAAAGATGAAAGGTAAAAATACATATTATTTATTTCAACAAAAAGATTATCAGGTTTTTCTAAAGAGAAGAAAAATAACGCAACTATTAAGACAAGATATCAATCAGAATTTCCAACATTTTGATATCCATTTACAACCTTTATTATGTTCAAACAATCATCAATTGTATGGGGCTGAAGCATTGATGCGTTTTCATACAAAAGAATATGGTGATATACCCCCAGTAGAATTTATACCAATTTTAGAAGAAACGGGATTAATCATTCCAGCTGGTAAATGGATGGTTCATCAAGCTCTATCACTTTGTCAAAATATTCAAAAAGTGAAACCTCATTTTAAAATAAGTATTAACATTTCACATATTCAAGTGATGAAAAGTGATTTTCTCTATGAATTATTATCAGCTGTTAATGAATATCAAATTCATCCATCAAATATTATTATTGAATTAACAGAAAGTGGTTTATTGGAATTAGATAAGAATATTAATAAAGTCTGGACACAATTGAATCAAAAAGGCATTGTTTTAGCATTAGATGATTTTGGAACTGGTTATTCTAATTTCCATTATCTTCATGATTTAAAACCTGATATTATCAAAATAGATCGTACTTTTACTGCTAAAGCATTGGATAATGAATATGAATATAAACTTCTATCATTATTGAGTCAAATGGTTCATCACTTAAATTTAAAAATATGTATAGAAGGTATAGAAAAGGAAGAAGAATGGGAAAAAATCAAAACCCTTTCACCAAATTATTGTCAAGGTTTCTATTTTGGTAAACCTTGTTCCTATCAGAATTTTGTTCAACAATTTATTGAAAATAAATAAAAAGATTGAGAATTTTATTAAATTTCCAATCTTTTGTTTATATAGTTAAAAAAAGTTATTTCTAAATTGACGGAAAGCCTGTCGATAAGAATTTAAATCACTAGGTGTAGAAGAGATAGTGGATTGGTAACGAGAATTTTTAAAAAAGACAGCAATGAGATGATTTCCATTATATTTAAATGTAATACCATAATTTTTAAGTTTATCCAAATCATGACCACTTACCATGATCTTAAATATTTGATTAAGATATTCTTCTCTTATCCCTTCTTTAGGATTAAAATCTAAAATATCCTGAATCATATCTGTTTCATCATTATGAATATGCTTTCTTTTTAATTCATCTTCTAAAAGTTCTAAAACCATATCTTTTTGTTCACCAGCATAAAATTCCTCTATCTTTCCAATCTGTAAAAGTGAATATTCATTTTGCGCAGATAATTCACTGTTCAAATAATCATTTTGATTTTGTAAGATCAATATTTCATTTTCCAATTTATCCAATTTTTCCATTAGTTCACGTTTTTCTTCTTCCAATCTTTGCATCCGTTTATCAAGCTGATAAATAGTATCTTGTTCAAGATGAGAAGCTTCATGTTTTAAATCTTCAATATGTTTTTTCTGTAAAAGATGGAAATCAAAAGGAAATCCATATTGTCTTTGTTTTAAGAAAACTTCAATATTATGAATGATACGTTGAGAAAATGCCTTTGATGATTCATTTCTTAAAGGATGATATGTTTTATAATCATTATTTAAAAAATATATAGCAATTTTACCATGTTGAGGAATATTTGTTGATTCCCTTTTCATTCGATATGAAATATTTTGATTTTCTTCATATAAAACATGTGCAATTCCACTTAATTGTGATGCTATTTGTGAGGGTGAAATTGTCTGTTGATAATTGATATATATAATTGGTAATTGTGCATGATGATTTTCTAAAAAGTCAATAATCTGATGAATGTTTTGTTGCTGTATACAAATAGGTTTATGAGTTATAGGCAAACATCCATCATTTTTAATCATATGATGTTTTATGAAATCATCAATAATAGGATTATGAGATGTTTGTTGACTAGCATGAATACATAATCCTTGATTATTTTCATTATAAATATATTCTATATGATTTTCATCATCGATTTGAATGACAATTGTTTGATATTTCATATAATGATAAATAGTGACTTGAGGACTTATTTTTATTTTATACTGGGATAAGTCTAAGTCCTGAATGGAAAAACAATGTACTTTTGCTACATATTCAAGAAATTGAATAGCTGTGAGTTGATGTTGTAGATAAAGTTGGGTAGAATAATTTTTCATTGTGTACCTCCATTAGCATTTAATATAGCTTGAAAAATATCAGATTTTCGATAAATTTGCGTTTCTACTAAATTCTGATCACTTCTTTCAATCAATTGAAGAAGATATGCTTGATATTTTTCTACTTTATCATAACTATCTATTCTTAATAAGGCAGTATCACTATGTTTTGATTTCTTTTGTAAAAGTAATGCATTTTCTTCTTTTAAAGATTGATATTCTAAAGAAAGCATTTTATACAGTTCTTTGAGTTCATCTATTTCTTTTTGTTGTCTTGCAATTTCGTCTTGAAATGTATCTTGATATTCTTTTGTACGATAAATAAGATTTTCATGTTCATTTTTTAATTGTTGATGATATAAAAGTTCATAAGACAATATTTTATGTTTATGTGTTTGAATATGATATTGTCGTATTTTTTCAGCAATTTCATGAATTTGGACTTTGTCAAACTTTTTACGATTGATTTTGTATTTTTCTGTTTTATGTGGATATTGTATCAAGACCACTTTTTCTTCTTTTTGATGAGTGTCATAAAAAACATGAGCAATTCCTGTTAATTCTTTAGCCAGTTGATGTGCATTGATAATACGTGTTTTCATCAATACAATAGGGATATCAAAAGATTGATTCATTATGTCTTGATAATCTATTTCATGAGCATGATCACTAAGAGCATAAGTTTCTTTTTTGATATATTGTGATTTGATAATTGTCTTAAAGATTGTAGGAATGGAAATAGAAGATATGTATTGAGAATCATTTGTCATTTCTTTTGAAAAACGTAAATGTAATTCATGATTCTTTTTATCGAATAATATTTCAACAATAAAATGATTGTGTTTATAATTGTCTTTGGTAGAAAAATAAATAGAAAAAATATGTTGTTCATGGAATTCTTTCATGATGAGATGTTTATGATGGATTTTGTATTCAAAGGGTAAATCATGATTATAATCTAAACCCTCCATTTTGTTTTTTGTGTTATTTAACCATTCAATGAACATATCAATGACTTGTTCTTGATGAAAAGTATCATTGGTTTTAAGAATTGTATAATAGCAAAGCATTTCTGTCACCTCAATCATAAGTATAACATGAATAATGTCAAAAAAATGGTTTTATGCTAGAAAACATGAAAAAATCTGCAATAGAATTGAAAAAATACCTATTTATCGTTATAATACTTAATGACTGAAAATATGTGCAAAATCATAATGGAGCAAGAAATATGAGAAAAGAAGATGTCATTTTATTAGTACAACAATTAAAAACAGTATTTGAAACAGTTAGATTAGTCGATGCCACAATTATGACACAGTATCATATAAGTGATGAAGGTGAAATCATTGCAGAACCTTATCATTGTTATGCTATATGGCATAAAGAAAAGCGTTGTGATAATTGTATATCTGCGAGAGCTTTGTCTAAGAAATCAAAAGTGACAAAATTTGAACTTGTGAATGATGATACTTATTATATTATTGCGAAATATATAGAAATTGATGGGAAAGCATATGTGTTAGAAATGGTATCACAAATGACATATGAAACATTATTTGGGGCATATGGACAAAATGAATTGGTTGAATCTATTCTCAATTATAATAAAAAATTGTATGAGGATGCTTTAACTGGTGCTCATAATAGACAATTTTATGAAGATCAACTTGTTGGATTGTATGATGATTTTGCGATTGTTATGTTAGATGCTGATAATTTTAAAATGATTAATGATACATATGGACATGAAGCTGGTGATATGGCATTGCGTACTATTGTTCAAACGATTCATTCTTGTGTGCGTAGTACGGATATTGTTGTTCGTTATGGTGGGGATGAATTTTTGATTATTTTTAAGAATATTCCACGAGAAGTTTTTGCACGTAAATTAGAAAGAATTAGACAAGCTGTTGAAGAAGCAGTTGTGGAAAAATATCCTGCCATTCATTTAACTGTGAGTATGGGTGGTGTTAGTCAAGAAGGCAGAGTTGGGGATTTGGTCTGTCAGGCTGATCAATTGCTTTATGAAGCAAAAATAAAGAAAAATAATGTGATTATTCAATAACTCATATCAATTGTTTGGATGTTTATCAACAATTGATATTTTATATACGAATAAATAAAGGAGTTTTAATAATGAAAAAGGATATGACAGTAGGGCAACCATGGAAGCTTATTCTGGCTTTTGGAATTCCATTGGTTATAGGAAATATATTTCAACAATTTTATAATATGGTTGATAGTATTATTGTTGGAAAATATGTGGGAAAAATCGCTTTAGCAGCGGTTGGTTCAACCGGCTCTTTAAATTTTATGATTATTGGTTTTGGAATTGGTATATGTAGTGGCTTTGGAATTCCTATTGCTCAAAGTTTTGGTGGTAAAAAAACAACAGAAATGAAAAAATATATCATCAATTCTTTTTATTTATGTGCAATCATCACACTTTGTATGACAATCATAACTGTTCTTGCTTTGCCAGCTGTTTTACGTTTAATGCAAACACCTCAAGATATTTATGAACAAGCTTATGAATATATTGTTGTGATATTCATGGGATTGTTTGCAACTATGATTTATAATATGTTATCAAGTTTATTGAGAGCTATTGGTGATTCAAAAACACCACTTTACTTTTTGATTTTATCTTCGGTTATTAATGTTGCTTTAGATTTATTGTTTATCACACAATTTCAAATGGGATCAGTTGGGGCTGCATATGCGACAGTTATTGCTCAATTTGTATCAGGAATAGCATGCTATATTTATATACGTTTGAAAACTGATATTTTGATTTTTACAAATGAAGAAAGAAAATGGGATCAAAAATATTGTTTAACTTTATTACAAATGGGATTACCAATGGCATTACAGTTTTCTATTACTGCTCTTGGTAGCATAGTTATTCAATCAGCAGTGAATACATTGGGATCAGATGTAGTGGCGGCTATTACAGCGGCAATGAAAATATCTCTTATGTTAACTCAACCATTAGAAACATTAGGATTAACGATGGCAACTTATGGAGGTCAAAATCTAGGGGCAAGACAAATTCAACGTATTTTTGATGGATTAAAAGTGAGTCTTTTGATTGGAGCGATTTATTGTGTATTTGCATTTGTTTTTGTGTTTTTGACTTCTGATTATTTATCATTATTATTTATCAATGCTCATGAAACAGTCATTATAAATGAAATTAAACAATATTTGTTAATCAATTCAATAAGTTACTATATTTTAAGTATTTTGTTTATTTTACGTAATTTATTACAAGGATTAGGGTATAGTTTCTTTGCTATGTTTGGAGGAGTGGCTGAAATGATTGCTCGCTGTATTATTGCTTTTTGTTTTGTTGGTTTATTTCAATTCAATGCGATTTGTTTTGCTAATCCTATGGCATGGATATTTGCAGATATTGTTTTTGTGACAGGATGGTTTTTGAAGCGTAAGGAATTAAGGAAAATAGAACAACAAGATCATGTTATAGTTGAAAATGATTAATATATGGAGAAAAAGATGAAAAAAACAGTTATTGGAATATTGGCACATGTTGATGCTGGAAAGACAACTTTATCAGAGAGTATGCTATATCTAGCAGGTTATATTAGAAAATTGGGAAGAGTAGATCATGGTGATGCTTTTTTAGATTATCATCCTCAAGAAAGAAATAGGGGAATTACTATTTTTTCTAAGCAAGCTATGTTTCAATGGAAAGATGTTGAAATAACATTGATTGATACACCGGGACATGTTGATTTTTCAGCAGAAATGGAAAGGACTTTACAGATTTTAGATTATGCAATTCTTGTGATTAATGGTTTAGATGGTGTTCAAAATCATACTGAAACAATATGGAAGTTATTAGAACATTATCATGTTCCAACTTTTATTTTTATGAATAAGATGGATATGGCACAAATAAGTCAAGAATTATTAATGAAAGATTTACAAAAGAAGTTGAGTGAAAATTGTATTGATTTTTCTTGCCTTCAAGATGAAACTTGGGAAAATCTAGCATTGATGAATGAAGAAATGTTGAATGATTATTTAGAACATCAAATGATTCAAACACCATTAATTCAAAATGCTATAGAAAAAAGACAAGTCTATCCATGTTATTTTGGATCAGCTTTAAAAATGGAAGGGGTTGAATCTTTTTTAGATAGTTTGCATTTATTTATAAAAGAAAAACAATATCCTCAAGAATTTGGTGCTATTGTTTATAAGATTTCTAGGGATGAACAAGGACAGCGTTTAACACATTTGAAGATCACTGGGGGTTCTTTGAAAGTGAAACAGCAATTGGATAATCATGAAAAAGTAGACCAAATTCGTCAATATATTGGGCATAAGTATCAAATGTTAGAGGAAGTACACGCTGGCAGTATTTGTGCTATCAAAGGATTAAAAAATATTCCTTTGGGTGCAGGTTTAGGGATTGAAACAAATGAATATCAACCACTGTTATCGCCTTATATGAATTATCGAATTTTGCTACCTGATGATTGTGATCGACATGCTATGATGAATCATTTAAAACAATTAGCAGATGAAGATCCAAGTTTGCATATTCAATTTTCTCATTCTACAGATGATATTATTGTACAACTCATGGGAGAAATTCAAATAGAGGTTCTTCAAAATCTTATTGCTGAACGTTATCATGTTCATGTTACTTTCGATCAAGGTAGAATCATCTATAAAGAAACGATCGTTGAAGCAGTTGAAGGTATTGGACACTATGAACCACTTCGTCACTATGCTGAAGTTCATCTTTTATTAGAACCTCAAGAAAGGGGAAGTGGATTGCAATTTTCTTCACAATGTCAAGAGGATATATTGGATAGACATTGGCAACGATTGATTTTGACACATTTACAAGAAAAGGAACATATTGGTGTCTTAACTGGTTCACCAATAACAGATATGAAAATTTCTCTTTTAACTGGAAAAGCTCATTTAAAGCATACTGAAGGAGGAGATTTTAGACAAGCGACATATCGAGCAATAAGACAAGGTTTAAAAACAGCACAATCACTTTTATTAGAACCTTATTTTCAATTTCGTTTAGAAATTCCTCAAGAATATTTAAGTAAAGCCATATTTGATATTGAAAATATGAACGGAAAATTCTCAATTGAAGATCATCAAACAATGAGCATTGTTGAAGGTAGTGCGCCAGTTCGTCTCATGAAAAATTATCAGAGTGAAGTAAATAGTTATACAAAAGGGAAAGGCAGATTATATTGTTCATTAAAAGGCTATGAAGCCTGTTTGGATCAAGATGAAATTATCAAAAGTATTAATTATGATAGTGAAAAGGATATGGATAATCCAACAGGTTCTATCTTTTGTTCACATGGAGCAGGATTTTATGTTAAATGGAACGAGGTAAAAGATTATATGCACATCAATAGTGGTTGGAATAAGCCACGTTATCAAAGTGCACAAACTCAATATTCTGCAAAGAATAATGATGAAGAATTGGAAGAAATTTTTGCAAGAACATATGGACCTGTAAAACGACGTTTAGCTGATGATTTTCAGTATCATAAAGAATCATCTTACCAACAATCACAATTCATCAAACCTTTACCAGAATGCTTGCTGGTTGATGGATATAATGTTATTCATTCTTGGCCAGAATTAAAAAAATTAGCTCAAGAAAACTTGGATTCAGCACGAACACGTCTTATTGATATTTTAGGTAATTATCAAGGTTATAAGCAATGTACTTTGATTATTGTTTTTGATGCGTATAAGGTCAAAGGAAATATTGGAACAGTTGAGCAACTCCACAATGTTCATATTGTTTATACAAAAGAAGCACAAACAGCAGATATGTATATTGAAAGAGCAACGCATGAATTAAGTGAAAAATATAATGTTGTGGTTGCAACATCTGATGCTTTAGAACAAATGATTGTTATTGGTAGAGGCGCTAGACGTATGTCATCAAGAGAATTAAAATTAGAAGTTGAATCACTCACAAAAATGAAAATGCAAGAATTTGAAAGGACTCAAAAGAAAAGTCATCATTTTTTATTAGAAGATGTTAAAAATTATAAAGGTGATGAATAATCAAAGAAGATACTTCATCATTGTTAAATACCCTTACATGATTATAAGGGTATTTTCTTTTGCATAAATTCTTTTTTACATTTTTCATATAATTCATATGTTGCAATACAGTCAGCGATAGCTCTATGTTCATTATGAGATAAATGTAAATATTCAACCATGTCACTAAGACGATGATGAGGTAATTGAGGATAAACTTTTTGTGAAAGACGAACTGTGTCAATATATTCATTCTTTAAATCTTTTTGAAAATGATTAGCAATGAAATTCAAGTCAAATGAAGTGTTATGTCCTATAATGATGTCATCTTCAAGAAAGTGAAAAACATCTTGCGCTATATCTTCTAATAGTGGTTGATTTTCAACCATCTCATTTGTAATTCCTGTTAATTGTGTAATAAAAGAACTGATTTTTATTTGCGGATTAATCAATTGCGAATATCTATTGACAATTTTATTATTCCTAATTTTTAAAATTCCTATTTCAATTATTTGATCTTCCTGCCATGATAAACCAGTAGTTTCAATATCTAACACACAATAATTATTGGTAATCTTTCTAACATACGTTCCTCTTTTATAGACTCTCATTTTTATTCTCCCCTAAAAAATAATTCTTTAAAAATGTTTGAAATTTTTCAATTTGTTTTTGATCACCAGATATTTGAATTTTTCCTCCAAAACCAATAACCCAAGCATAAAATGTACTATTGATCGTATGTTTAACTTGAACACGATAAATATTTTCTTTGATAAGGTATGGTTTGATATTTTTACCAAATTTATCAATAATATTTGAATAAATAGATTCATCAAAATCTAATTCTATTATTTCTATTTTTCCTTCACCATACATATATGAAATATTCTTTAATTTTTCATGAAAACATTGAAGCTGATATGCTGTAAATGAAACAGAAGAATCTTCAATAATTTCAACATTTTTAATATGATCCAAACGATATAAAATACATAATTCAGGTTCTTTTGCACCTTGGCATAAAAGATAATATTCATTATTTGCAAAGCAAGTATCAATAGGAGCAAGTTCTACAACTTTGTATTGTTGATGATGAATTTGTGATTTCTGATAAGAAAAACGAATTTTCTTTTTCTCATGAATCGCTTTGGTTATAATTTCAAGTTCACGATAAAAGACTTGATCATTTTCATTTTTAACGACATGATTATTGAAAACTTTATCAAAATAAGATTGATAATTTTGGCTAAAAAGATTTTGAATTCTTTCTTTATAATTTTCTTTTGTTTTTAATGTGAAAAAATCAGAACTATACACTAGATCAACAATAGCTTTAGCTTCCATAATATCCAAAGGTGTTTCATTATAGTAGAAATAATTATTTCGCCCATGTTTTTCATATCCAATACAATTATCTTCAAAATACTCATTATAATATTGAACATATTTTTTAATTAAACGATAATCAACTTGAAAATCATATCTTTTATGAATATAATCTTGAATTTCTTTAACCGAAAGCCCATGTTCTTGATCACTATACTTTTTGATTGTATCAATGACTGCTAAAAACTTAATATAAGAATAACTATCTTTATTTCTTTT
>Ga0129308_1003231_pt1 | contig 12079 bp, 10 predicted proteins | sample L827metagenome_FD_94440 | JGI IMG/M metagenome (GOLD analysis project Ga0129308, IMG submission 94440) | Ring-tailed lemur group fecal microbial communities from Wisconsin, USA - L827 metagenome | ecosystem: Host-associated > Mammals > Digestive system > Large intestine > Fecal | place: USA... | reverse complement strand
TATAAGTCACAACTTCATTTAATATCACATCATAATATCCTTGATTCAAATAGGCTTTACGACATAACAAACTCTCTTTATTATCACCAGGATTATTTGTTGCTTTATCAGGGTTTAACAATAAATTGATATATTGACTTTTGGCAATATCATAACAGTGATTATGAATACATTTATATGATTTTCCTTCTTGAAAAAGTGGTTGATGACACTTAGGACAAGCTAATTTTTGCATTTTCTCACTCCTTTGAAAGCATTATATCATGTTTACTTTTATTTGAAAATATGAGTATAATAAGAAAAAAGAGGAGGATGTGTTATGGGATTTTTTTCTAAAAAACAAAAGATAGATTATAATGCGGTTTTTAAAGAACAGTATAAATCTATTAATCAATTGCAAATGCAAGCTAATAATGAATTAGATTATACAATTAAAGAATCTTTATATGCTTTGATTATTGAAAAATATAATGAATTGATTGAATTGATAGATAAAGGGGCAGCTTTTGATAAAGATCATTTTATGTCTTTGAAAGAAAGTGCAATCAAAGAATATCAAACTATTCAAAATATTAATAAGGAATAATATGAATATTCAAATTATACAAACTATATTAGATGTTTTTGATTATTATGGTGAAAAAATACGATTTGATATAGAACGTTTTGAAAATGCTTTGAATGATGAAGCTCCACATCTTATGGATGAATGTTATTTGGTTGTTCAAGGAATGAAAACTGGTATTTTTGAAATTATGATTTTTGATGAAGAACTTCATCGTAATAGATATGTTGATTATTTAAGGTATATACAAGGTATGAGTGAAGAAGAAGCTTTGTTTATAACAAGTGTTTTTGAAGCATGTATAAATCAAATGGGTTATTATTTTGAGATTGCAAATATTGATGAATTATTAGAAAAGGCATTTCAAAAAGATCGTTTTTATGAAATATTTATTATTGCGAGAGCTTATTTTAAAGGTTTTGGAGTTAAGCAGGATTATGAAAAAGCTTTTGAATTGTTTCATTATTTATTTGGACATGGTGATGATCGTGGAGCGTATTATCTAGGCTATATGTATGAATATGGGTATGGAATCGAACAAGATATTGAAAAAGCAATTATGTATTATTCAAGTCATGATGATGATTTATGTACTTATAGAATGGGAACTTTGTATATGCTGGGAAAATATGTTGAGCATGATGAAAACTTAGCTTTAGACTATCTTTCAAAAAGTCATGAACCACAAGCTTATTTGTATTTAGGCATTCTTTTAGAAAAGCGAAGAGATTATTCAGGGGCTTTTCAATCTTATTTAAAAGGTACACATTTTTATCAAAGTGAATGTTTATATAAAGTTGGTGTTTTTCTTTATAGCGGAATAGGAACAGAACTTGATCAAAAAGAAGCTTATCGTTATTTTATGTTGGCTTATTATTGTTTACATGGTGATAGTGCTTATCAGATTTCGTCAATGTATTTTGATGGTATTGTGATGAAAAAAGATATTCAAAAAGCTATGGATTTTTTAAGGCAAGCTGCTGATTTGTATAGTCAAGAGGCTTGTTTGACATTAGCTCGTTTTTATGGTGAAGGATTATATGTTGAAAAGAATTTTCAAAAATCTTTAGAGTATTATCAAAAGGCGAGTGAAATAAATGAATATAAAAAATAAATGTTATGGGAGGTAAACATGATGAAGGGAAAAATTGAATGTAAACATTTTTTGGTTGTTTTAGCATTGATAGTATGTATGCTCATTTCGTATATGAGTCCAGCATTAGCTGCAAATAGAGGAACAGATGTGACAACACCTGATGAAGGAAATGTTTTTGTTGTGGTATCAGGAAAATATTCTTCAGCAACAAAGAAAGATATTTTAAATCGAATTAATGCGATAAGATTAGAGGCTTGTCAAAAAGGATATATCAATCCAAATACTGGAGAGAAATTAACAAAGAGCGATTATGTTCCAATCAAATGGTCATCTGATTTAGAATGGATTGCTCAATTAAGGGCAGCTGAAGCAACAGTTTATCAAAGTCATATGCGACCTAACGGAAAAGATTGCTTTTCAGTAACACATAATGAACAAAGTAGTTGGGCAGAGAATTTGGCATGGAACTGGTCAGGTATGATGGAAGGCATTGAAGATTGGTATGCAGAAAAAGATGACTGGGTAAAGCAAAGTGGTGCTGTTACTGGACATTATACAAGTTTGATTAATCCAGCTTATCAGTATATCGGATTAGGAACATTTGAGGATACAAAGAATGGTGGTTGGATCACAACAGCAGGAGAGTTCTCTTTTGAAGAAGGATTAGATGAAACGAAATCATCATTGAGTGGAAGTGTTAAACAATATATAGAAGTTCCATATAGTTCATTATCAAATTTAAAAATTGCTGATCATTTTTCAATTGAAAAAGGGAAAAATAAACAATTGTCATTATCTGCTCAAGTGAATTTTTCAGATGTTTATGGATATACAACTCAACAAATTCCTAATGAAGATATTACTTGGAAATCAAGTAACACTTCTGTTGCAAAAGTTAGTCAATCTGGTTATTTAACAACGTCTAATTATGGAAAAACAACAATTTATGCCACATATAAAGGTAAAACTTATTCTTGTGTTGTAACAGTTACGAGAATTAATATATCTGGTGCTAAAGTATCAAGTATTTCTCATAAAACGTATAATGGAAAGCAACAAAAACCAAATATAACTGTTAAATATGGTAATACAACTTTAAAGAAAAATACAGATTATAAAGTTTCATATGATTCTAATAAAAACGTTGGAAAAGGAACAATCAAAATAACCGGAATTGGAAAATATACAGGATCAAAAACAGTGACTTTCCAAATTGTTCCTAAAAATACAAGTATATCTAAATTGACAGCCAAATCTAAAGGATTTAAAGTCACTTGGAAAAAGCAAACAACACAGACAACAGGTTATCAAATACAATACAGTACATCTAGTCAATTTAAAAATGCCAAAACAGTGACAATAAGTAAAAACAAAACAACAAGTCGCACAGTGACAAAATTAAGCAAGAAAAAGAAATACTATGTAAGAATAAGAACATATAAAACTATTAATAAAACAAAATATTATTCAAGTTGGTCAAAAGCGAAAACTGTAACAACAAAAAAATAAGGAAGCGAAAAAATGCTTCCTTTTTCTTATGCATCTTTTTTATTAAGTATAAATTGGTTGATGACTTCTGCAATTGCATTATCATTATTGGTTGCTTTGGTTATATAATCACAATCTTTTTTCATGTTTTCAACAGCATTTTGTACACCAACTCCTAATCCCGCAGCCTTGATCATAGATAAATCATTGAGATTATCCCCAATTGCAATTGTTTCTTCAATTGGAATATGAAGTATTTTAGCGAGAGATACAAGTCCATTTCCTTTATTGACATTTTTATGATTAAATTCAATATAGCGATTGGCTGAATAGCTTACATCAATATTTTGAGTTATATCTTTTAATTCTTTTTCAATTTGTTTTAAATATGAATAATCAGTATTCATATATAACACTTTAACAATTTCTTGATCTTTTAGAAAGTCAATATGATCATCAAATATTTCAATCACTTCCATTCTTCCTGCTAAATAGTCAATTTCTTCTTGTGTATAACGATAAGCATAAACTTTTGTTTTTGTATAGACATGAATACATACATCATACTCTAACCCTCTTTTGTATAATTCACTTGCTAATTCAAAAGAAATGCCTTTAAAGTATAACAATTGATGATTTTTATTTTCTGTAATTGCTCCACCATTATATGAAATGACATATTCATCTTCTAAATTATATAAATTAAGTTCTTTTAAAGTACAATCTACTGTATTAAATCCTCTTCCTGTTGCAGGAACAAATTTTACACCTTGTTTTTTGGCTTGTTGAATAGCTTCAATGTTTTCCTTTGAAATCGTTCTATCATCTTTCAACAAAGTTTCATCTAAATCACATGCTATTAATTTATACATCATTTTCACTCCCATATATCTAATTTTTTATCTTTAAAATAATATATTTCATCTTTTTTATTTATTTCTCTTACAACTTGACAAGGGATACCATATGCCACAACTTTCGCAGGTATATCATGTGTCACAACACTACCAGCTCCAATGACCGAATGATCTCCAATATGAACACCGGGTAAGATTTGAACTCCAGAACCAATCCAAACGTTTTTACCAATATAAACATCTTGACAATAGACATAATGATGTTCCCTTAATATTGGTAAAATAGGGTGACCTGCGGTTGCAATGACAACATTTGGGGCAATCATTGTATAATCACCAATATAGATATGTCCATCATCAACTAATGTTAAATGAGAATTACAATATATTCCTTTTCCAAAATGAACATGATGACCTCCCCAATTTGCATAAAGTGGTGTTTCAATAGTACAATCTTCTCCAATTTCAGCAAACATCTTTTTTAAAAGTTCTTGCTTTTCTTTAACTTGAGTAGGTCTTAATAAATTATAATCATAAAGTAATTCTTGATATTCTCTTTGACCATCATATAATGATGGATCATCATAATGATAAGGTAATCCTAATTGTTGTCTTTGCTTATTGTTCATCGTTTATCTCCTTTGTAGCTACATATTTAGTATATATCAAAATAATATAAATTTCTTTCATTATTGACCTAAAAAATGTTAAAATCGTATCAAGAGGTGAAAATAATGAAGAATCCATTAACAATTCATTCAGATTCGTCTGAAAATTTGCATTATAATATAGAACATTTCCCTTTATATACACGTAAAGATGAGCTTTATCGTTATGATTATCAAGCACTCATACATTGGCATCCTGATTTAGAATTTATTTATATAGAAAAGGGAACAATGGATTATTATATTAATGGGAAGATAGTAAGAATGAGTGAAGGTAATGGTATTTTTGTGAATAGTCAAAGATTACATTATGGTTTTTCTCATGAACATAATGAATGTACCTTTATTGCTTTGGTTATTTCACCAGATATTTTTACTAAAATAACTCCTTTTGCTAAAGAGTATATGAGTAAAAAATTTGGTTTAAAGAATACGGACTATATTCCTTTATATAAACATGTAGAATGGGAGAAGAATATTTTAAATTTGATAATGAGTATTCATGATGAGATGCATCATAAACATCTAAGACCATTATTAGTTATTTCTCAAGCGTTGGCTATTGTTGATATGATTGGAGAACATATAGATGATTATAAAGAAAATAATCATAATTCATATGATCAAGATTTGTTTTTAAAGATGACAGCATATATATGCCAGCACCTTGATGAAAAGATAACAATTGATATGCTTTCACAAAAAGTTGGCATATCAAGAAATAAATGTTGTGAATTATTTCAAAGATTTACGAAAAACACAGTGCTTAATTATTTGATTCATTATCGTTTAAATAAAAGTATGGATTATTTACGTAACACTCACTTATCTATATTAGAAATATCACAAATGTGTGGATTTTCATCACCGAGTTATTTTACCAGTGTGTTTAAAAAAGAAATGGGTATGACACCTAAACAATATCGTTTTCAAATCAAAGAATATATGTCTGATGATTAATATACACATTCTATTCAATACAATTTTTATATAATAAATCTTTTCATTTTTTGTTTTTTTTCATTTTCTTTTGTAAGAAATTGTTATAATGATATAGGTGATACATTATGGAAGTAGAAAATAATTTTGCGAAGGGAAGTATAGCAAAACATATTATCAATATAGCTGGACCTATGATAGTTGCTCAGTTGATCAATGTTTTATATAATGTCATTGATCGTGTTTATATTGGACGTATTCCTGATGTTGCTACACTGGCAATGGGTGGATTAGGACTTTGTTTACCACTTATTTCTATTATTATTGCATTTGCTAATTTAGTAGGTATGGGTGGATCACCCCTTTGCTCTATAGCAAGGGGTAGAGGAGATCATGAAGAAGCTGAAATGATTATGGGAAATTCATTTGTCTTACTATTGATCTTTGGAATTATTTTAACAGTGATCGGCTTTTTATTTAAAGAAGATATCTTATGGTTATTTGGTGCCAGTCAGGATACGATAGTATATGCTAATGGATATATGACGATTTATTTATTTGGCACGATTTTTGTATTGATAGGACTAGGTATGAATAGTTTTATTAATAGTCAAGGGTTTGCAAAAATAGGTATGATGACAGTGCTTATTGGAGCTATTGTTAATATTATTTTAGATCCAATATTTATTTTTTCATTCAATATGGGTGTGAAAGGCGCTGCTCTAGCAACTGTTTTTTCACAATTTTTATCAGCAATTTGGACACTTTATTTTTTAACTGGGCAAAAGACGATATTAAAATTAAAGTTATCATGTTTTCAATTAAAAAAAGTCTATGTGATGAAAATTATATCTTTAGGTATGGCTGGTTTTATGATGGCTATCACAAATTCTATTGTCACAATTGTTTGTAATTCTACATTGCAAGTTTATGGTGGAGATTTGTATATTGCGATTATGACTATTATTAATTCTATTAGAGAGATTGCTTCTTTACCGGGACAAGGAATAGCTAATGCCAGTCAACCAGTCTTGGGTTATAATTTTGGTGCAAAAGAATATCAACGAGTTTTAAAAGGAATTTATTTTGTTACAATAACAGCTGTTTTAATGATGATTGCTATATGGCTTTTTATCACTGCAATGCCAGATTTCTTTATTCATATTTTTAGTCAAAATAAAGAAATCGTTCAAGATGGAGTCATTGCATTAAGACTTTATTTCTTTGGTTTCTTTATGATGGCTTTTCAAATGGTAGGGCAAGCTGTAGCTGTAGGATTGGGAAAATCAAAACAAGCTATCTTTTTTTCGGTGTTTAGAAAAGTGATTATAGTTGCTCCATTAACAATTATTTTACCAATGTATATAGGAATTAATGGTGTTTTTATGGCTGAAGCTATTAGTAATTTTATTGGTGGAGGAGCTTGTTATATAACAATGTGGTTGACAATTGGTAAAAATTTAAAAAAGAAAGTTGAGAGTTCTTCAAATTCTTAAATAGAAATATTATAATAGGCAAAGAGGTGAATAGGATTGAAGATATATAAAAAAAGTGATGAAACTTCTTATGCATTAGGCGTTTTTCCAACTATCGAATTATTAAAAAAGAGACCTCAAGATGTTATTAGAGTGGTTGTTCATTCATCTATTGAAAAGAATAAAGGCTATCCGCTTATTCAAAAGTTGTGTCAACAATATCATATACATATTGATAGACATGATCCAACAATTCAAAAATTAAGTCCAAAAAACAATTGTTTTGCGATAGGTATATTTAAAAAATATACATGTGAAATCGAAGACCAAAATCATGTGGTGTTGGTTAATCCAATGGATATGGGAAATATGGGGACAATTATGCGAACAATGTTAGGGTTCCATTATCACAATCTTATTATTATTAAACCTGCTGTTGATATTTTTGATCCTAAGGTTATCCGATCTTCAATGGGAGCTATTTTTCATTTGAATATTGAATACTATGATCATTTTGAAACATATTATGACAAATATCAACATCATGAAATATATCCTCTAATGCTAAAGGGTGCTAAGAATATTCATAAAGTTTCTACAAATCATATTCATTCTTTGGTATTTGGCAATGAAAGTAGTGGATTACCTGATCAATATTTAGAATATGGACAAAGTGTCTTTATTCCTCATAGTTCAGATATTGATTCATTGAATTTATCTATGGCTTTAGGATTAACATTATTTCATTTTTCAAAAGAACAATTTAATGAGAAAGAGGTGCTAAGAGAAAATGTATAATTTTGATAAAGAAATAGAAAGAAGACATACAAATAGTGTTAAATTTGATGGTGATAAAGCACAAAATCCTGATATGATCCCTATGTGGGTGGCAGATATGGATTTTGAAACTTTACCAGAGGTAAAAGAGGCTCTTGTAAAAAGAGCTGAACATGGTGTTTTTGGATATGCTGCTGTGACTGATTCATATTATCAAGCAGTTATCAATTGGTTGAATAAAAGACATCATTTCCATGTTGAAAAAGATTGGATCGTTACAACACCCGGGATTGTAACAGCATTAAAATTAGCTGTTAGAGCTTTTACAAAAGAAAATGATAAAGTGTTAATAATGAAACCTGTTTATTATCCATTTGATTTTTCTATTGACTGGAATCATAGGACAATTGTTGAATGTCCGTTGATTTTTGAAGATAATCATTATACATGTGATTTTGAATTGTTTGAAAAAACAATTGTTGATAACGATGTTAAGATGTTTATTTTCTGTAATCCTCATAATCCAATTGGCAAAGTTTGGACAAGAGAAGAACTTTATCAAATAGGAACGATATGTAAAAAACATCATGTTATTATTGTCAGTGATGAAATACATATGGACTTTATTTATCAGGGACATCAACATATTCCTTTCTATAATGTAGATGAGTCATTTAAGGATATGACTGTGATTTGTACTGCACCATCAAAGACATTTAATTTGGCAGCTTTACAAACATCTAATATTATTATTGCTGATGAGAAATTGAGACAATTATTTGTTGATGAAAAGAATGCATCAGGAGTTAATGATCCTAATATTTTTGGTTTAGATGCTTGTGAAGCGGCTTATACTTATGGGGAACAATGGGTTGATGAGTTAGTTGAATACTTGCAAGGAAATATTGATTTTATGAGAGATTTTCTTGAAACAAGATTACCTGATCTTAAACTTATTGAACCAGAAGGATTATATTTGATTTGGGTGGATATGCGTTCACTTGGAATGAATAAGGACGAATTAGAAGATTTTATGTTAAATAAAGCACATTTATGGTTAGATGAGGGATATATTTTTGGTACTGGTGGAGAAGGTTTTGAACGTTTTAATCTTGCTTGTCCACGACAAGTCTTGAAACGTGCTTTATTACAATTGGAAAAAGCTATTAAAGAATTGAAATAATGATAAAAGCGACTCTTAATGATTAAGAATCGCTTTATTATTTTGAATATGATATTGATAAAGATAGTTTTCAATATCTAAATAGTAAAAAGGTTTTGTTGAAAAAATATTAATATAGAAAAAATAATGAATTATAGCATTTTTCCAATAAATTCCTTTTTGACAATACCAGCCATGAGATTGATGTTTTTGTGAATAATCACATATAATGACACAATGTTTATTTGTTTCAAAAGTAATTTTGAATTCTCTTTGTAATAACCATTCTTTTTGAATAGAATATTTTTTGGAAATCATTGAGAGAAATTCGTTGGGACTATTAATCTCAATAGGCTCTAATTCTGAAAATATTTTTTGGGTTGTTTTTAAATGGTTTTTTTGGAGGAATGATGATATTGTTCTAATATCATCATTTGTACACATAAGATGAATCTTAATAAATTGAGCATTTAAATGTGATGTTTCTATAAAAGTATCGCTAATAATAAAATCATAGTCTGAAAAGTCATAGTCGGGAATTTCATAAAGTTCTACATATAAAAAATGAATGTCACAAAATTGTTCTTTTAATAAATGAATTAATGATTGTGATAGAAAATATCCTATTGATGTTGTCAGAATTGCTTTTTTATTTTTGGGTACAAAATATCCTCCATTTTCTATTAAATAAGCTAAGGCACAAATATCATTATCAAATAAATCAATTTTATATAATTGAGATATTTTTAAAGATAGTCGATATGCTAAATCTATAGATAAAGGTTTTTTCTTTTTGATTTCCCTAATCATAATGGAATTAGATGAAATTTGATAACGTGATTTAATGATAACGGGTGAAAGAAAAGATACAAGATCATAAACAAAATTTTGAGAAAATGAAACATGTGTTTCTTCTTTTAATTCTGTGACCATTTTTTGACAGTCATCAAGAAATGATACATCATAATAAGTACCACTAGATAAAACTAAAATGATGAAATAGTTGTATTCTTCTTCTGGAACATGAATCCAAGAAATATATCTATTAAAAAATAATTGAGCATTTTGGAAATAGGGTTGAAATAGTTGTTTATCGTTAATATTTTTTGGTAAAACATAAATGTTTTGCCAAATTCTATAAAACATGATCCAAACATGCACATATAAATTATAAGCTTCTATATGTGATAATGATATATTGAAATACTGATAGACAAAATTAATAAGATCTTTCATAGGAAGATGAATAAAACTTAATTCTTTTTGAATAAAACCAATAAGAGGTGATTCTTTGTAAAAAGCAGTTTCTCTTGCTAATAACATTCTTTTATTAATTTCTGTTCCTAATAATTGGATTCCTTTATATGGAATCATTTGTATTTGCATATGATAAGGTTCTATGGTTTCTTTAGCTCTTGTAATATCTTTGTTGAGAGTTGCCCTTGTAATATAAAATTTTTCAATTAATTCTTTTGTTGTGACTTGTTTGTTTTGGAATAAAAGATATCTTAAGATAAGCTGTTCCCTAATAAAACTATCCTTTGTATCTATATGATCATAATAATATAATTCCCCTAATTCTTTCTTTATCTCTTTTTGTAAATGAATAAAATTTCCATCAATAACATATCCACTTCCTCTAATAGAGTGAATAGTACAATTATAATCAATTGCAATTTTTTTAAGAAAATGAATATCATATCGAATAAGTCTAGGAGAAATATTGAAATATGAAGCTAGATATTGTGATGTGAGTGGATGATTTGATTGCATGAGAAGATTTAATGTACGAGCTTGTCTTGCTTGTTGAAATTTCATTACCATTGTTTTACCTCAAATGTTTTAATTTTTTGCCGTTGTATTATGCATAATAAAGTGAAAATATGAAAAACTATTGATGATATAATTAAATCATAAAAAAGATGAATTCACAATGATTAATCATGAAATTCGCAAAAAGAGGAGGGAAACTTATGAGTGCTTTGATGAACAAAGTAGAAAATTTTTTAATGCCTATCGCAGATAAAATTGGTAATAATCGTTATTTATCAGCATTGCGAGATGGTATGGTTGCATCTATGCCTATGATGATGATTGGTTCTATACTATTAGTCATTACGGAGTTACCAATAGATGCTTATCAAAATTTTATGGCATCTTCATTTGGAGAAGGTTGGAAATGGTTTAGTGATGCAGGAACAGCCGCAACAATTGGGTTAGCAGCTATTTTTGCAATGATTGGTATTGCAACAACACTTTCAAGAAGTCATAAGCAAGATAGTGTTATGGCTATTATTATTTCTTTAAGTTCCTATTTTGTGGTTTTGCTTAAAGATGGTGAAGGTGGATTTATTGCTAATGATTTTGGAGCAAAAGGTTTATTTGCAGCTATGATCATAACAATAATTAGTACAGAATTATATTGTTATATAGTTGAAAAGAATATTACTATTAAAATGCCTGCCAGTGTACCACCAGCAATATCAAAAAGTTTTGAAGCATTGATACCTGCTGCTATTATTATTCCTTTATTTTTAATTGTACGCTTTATATTTTCATTGACAAGTTATGAATCCGTTAACAACTTTATTCTCAATATGCTACAAGCCCCACTTACAGGCATAACTTGTACTTATGGTGGAATTATGTTATCGACACTTTTATCACATATTTTATGGTTCTTTGGATTACATGGTGCTTCAATTGTTAGTGCTGTTTTTGGACCAATGCTACAAGTTGCTGGATTAGATAATTTAGCTGCTTTTCAAGCAAATGCTGCTCTTCCAAATATTGTTACCCAACAATTTAATGATATTTTTCAAACATATGGAGGAGTTGGATCAACATTAGGTTTGGTTATTTTTATGGCATTCTTCTGTAAATCAAAACAATTAAAGACATTAGGCAGATTAGCATTAGTTCCGGGTATTTTTGGAATTAATGAACCACTTGTTTTTGGTATACCTTTGGTTTTAAATCCGTTTTTAATGATTCCGTTTTTCTTAACACCACTTATCAATATTACATTAGCATATTTTGCAACATCTTTTGG
>Ga0129308_1003228_pt1 | contig 12087 bp, 13 predicted proteins | sample L827metagenome_FD_94440 | JGI IMG/M metagenome (GOLD analysis project Ga0129308, IMG submission 94440) | Ring-tailed lemur group fecal microbial communities from Wisconsin, USA - L827 metagenome | ecosystem: Host-associated > Mammals > Digestive system > Large intestine > Fecal | place: USA... | reverse complement strand
CGGACAACTGTTTTACTACTCCAGATTCTCTAAATAAGTTACCAAGCATCAACATACCTACAAGAGGTGCTGTGGATGGTAAAATAAGTACTACAACAATTGTAACAATAATTGGGAATAAGATTTTCTCTAACTTAGAAACTGGTCTAAGCTGCTCCATCTTAATTTTTCGCTCATCCTCTGTTGTAAATAATTTCATGATAGGTGGCTGAATAATAGGAACAAGTGACATATAAGAATATGCCGCTACGGCGATAGGTCCCATAAGTGCTGTCTGTCCAAGCTTACCAGCAAGGAAGATAGAAGTAGGACCGTCAGCTCCACCGATAATAGATACTGCTGCTGCTGCCTTATCATTAAATCCTAACACAATAGCCATAAGATAAGCTGTAAAAATACCAAACTGCGCTGCAGCTCCGAGCAAAAAGCTTGCTGGATTGGCAATTAATGGACCAAAATCTGTCAAAGCTCCTACACCGAGAAAAATAAGGGAAGGAAGAATACTCCACTCATCTAATAAATAGAAATAATGAAGAAGTCCGCCCTCTGCCATAATATCTGGATAAAGATTAACCAATAGCATACCAAAAGAGATTGGCAGCAGCAAAAGAGGTTCGTATTCTTTTGCAATGGCTAAATATAAAAAGATTAATGCAACGACAATCATCAAAAAGTTTCCTGGATTTAAAAAGGCAAAACCAGTCGCTTTTGCTAATCCTGTCATTGTGTCAATAACATAACTCATTTTTTAACCTCCCATTATAGTATTAGGTAATTCGCCTTAGTTCATGGAAGCTAATGTATCGCCTGCCTCTACAGATGCTCCCTCACTCACATCGATAGTTGCAATTGTTCCATCCTGTGGAGCAACGATCTCATTTTCCATCTTCATTGCCTCTAATACTACAATGACATCTCCCTTAGATACAGCTGCACCTGCTGATGCCTTAACAGCCAAAATCTTACCTGGCATTGGAGCAGAAATTTTAATACTTCCCTGACCACCTGCTGCTGCTTTCTTCTTAGGAGCTGGTTTTGCTGCTGGCTTTGCTGCTGGTGCACTTGCAACTGGAGCAGCAGCCACTGCGCCTTCTTCTAACTCTTCAACTACTACATCATAAGCTGTTCCGTTTACTGTAATTCTATAATTTTTCATCTATCTATTCCTCCTGAACATTTACACTCTTTTTCTAGCGCGACGGATAGACTTAACTACCAACTTATCGGCTGAAACTGCATTTGTAGTTTGGCAAGAAGCCATAATTGCTGCTGTGATAACTGCAACTAACTCTGCATCATCCACAAGCTCCTCTTCCTCCTCCTTGGCTACAACTTTAACTGGCGCTGGAGCAGGCTTTTTCACTGGAGCTGGCTGTGCATTTTTCTTACTGAATTTTTCCTGAATCGCAGGAATATATTTGAATAATGAAATGATAAAGGAAATGAAAATCAAAACGACAAATACAGTTCCCATACCCATAACAGTATTCAATAATGCTCGTAATATCATCTCACATTCACTCCTTATTATACTGTGCCGTGTTTCTTAGCAGGAATATTATCCTGTTTTGTAAATAACATCTCAAAAGCCGCAATGACACGTTTTCTTGTCGCATCTGGCTCAATAATATCATCTACATAACCGCGTTTTGCCGCTGCCATAGCACTTGACTGGAGTTGTTCATACTCACTTGCCTTCTCGGCGATAAAAGCTACCTTATCTTCGCTCTTTGCAATCTCATCTGCGTACATAATTTTTACAGCTTCCTTTGCATCCATCATGCCAACCTTAGCATCTGGCCAAGCAAACTCAATGTCCGCACCGATAGATTTAGAGTTCATTGCGATATAAGGTGTTCCGAAAGATTTACCTACTAAAAGATTTACTTTTGGTACTGTCGCAGTTGCAAATGCATAAGTTAATTTTGCTGCTGCCTTTGCAATTGTCTTCTCCTCGTGAACAGTTGCCTTAAAAGATGACGCGTTAGAAACGCTAAGTACAGGGATAGCAAACGCATCACAAAGTTTCACAAACTCTGCCGCCTTATAAGCAGCCTTAGAGGAAAGTGCACCCTTAGACTCTGTACACTGGTTACCAACACAACCAACTGTCACGCCGTTTAAGCGAATAAATCCTGTAACCATATCCTTTGCGTAGTCTTTCTTACATTCTACAAATATCTGATTGTCTGCAATTAAAGTAAAGATAGATGCCGCATCCTCCTCATAAGCGTCTAGCTCAGGAATAATACGGTTTAAATCATCTGTGCAATCTTCAAAGTTGCTATCATCTTCAAAGTTTGCAGGAAGCATTGCTGCTAACTGACGAAGTCTTCCAAGCACTGCCAACTCGTCCTCTTCTACGAAATCTACAGAGCTTACATTCTCCTTCTGGAAATCAGAACTTGAAGTATCTAATTTCTCTTTACTGCTTCCATCTAATGTATTAGGACTATTTACAAATAATGCACCGTTTTCTTTTTCCATTACAGTCAAATCTGTGAGAGTCGGAATAAGGCCTGCACCTCCACCACATGTTCCAAACACACCACTTAACTGCATAATAGATCCAGATGCAAGTGACATCATCTGAAATAATTTACCAAAACTTCCAAGTCCATCTACTGCTTCTTGAAGTCTAAGACCAGCACAGTCAATCAAACCGATAACTGGTGCTCCAACCTTCATAGCGAGCTCATAGATATGCTCGATTTTCTTAGCATGCATCTCACCGATGGAGCCCCCAAGTACTGCATAGTCTTGGCTGTAAACGTACACAAGACGTCCATCCACAACACCATAACCAGTGATAACACCATCACCTGGGTTCTCAGAAGCGTTCATGTTAAAATCTGTACTTCTGCTTGTCACATAAGTACCAACTTCAACAAAACTTGACTCATCAAGAAGAGATTCAATTCTTTCTCTTGCTGACATTTTTGTCTTACTCATTTTTTGCCCTCCATTATTCTTTTTTCTCTTTGCCATCATAAAAGAAAACCAAATTTTTTCCGAGTATAAGTTTAACAAACTTTTACCCTCTTTGCAAGAGGGTTCTTATATGTTTTGACATTCTTTTGACATTCTTTTATCATAATTTTATTGTTTTTTTCATATTTTACATAATTAGACAATTAAATTGAATATTTTTTTATGTTTTTTCATATTATTATCTGTTTTTTACTATTTTTTTATTTAATTTTATTAATTTTATATGTTTTTTCTATCTTTTATTTTGTTTATTTTAGTAGATTTTATAACAATTTTTTGCAGTTTTTTGTAAAAAAAATTAAAATTAACCATTTTACATCTCTTTTTCTCTATCTCTTTCTATATTATTATAACAATCAATTTTTACTCTAATCCGGACGAATGACTCAGCTATATCATCTGTTTTATTTCTCCAAATTTCTCTCCCCCTCTTCTCATAGAAACCGTTTCACTTTTATTTATACTACCCGCAAAAGCAGGTACGTTCATTTATCTTTAATATATACCCATTTTTTGTCATAATCAAATATAAAAAACTGGTATTATCCATCGGTTATTCCGATATTATTTTATAATCTTAACGCTATATTCTACAAAAATCACAGCTTCTCTCACAAATTTGAAAAAGACCATACAAAGAAACTAGCAGCGTTTTTCTCTGTATGGTCACATTTGGCAGAAATTTGGATTTTATAAAATAGTTCTAAATTATTATGGCAAAATATTGAGGTTTATAAAATAGTTCTAGATAATTATTTAATAAAACTCACTTGCTTACAGATTTCTTCAATTGCTTTTTCCTTTCTCTCTATTGAAGATTCCCTTGTTTTCTTCAAACAGATTTCGTCCCTCTGTATCAATAGACACTGTGCATCTACGATTTCTTCTACTTCTAAAATAAATATTAAAAATAGGTAAGGTGTTTAGTTTTAAAATTTTCATATTTTCTAGTAATCTTATTACTTAATTTAAATTGAGTTTCTTTAATTTTTTAAAATCGTTATCCATGTCAAATGATACAATCTCAGATTCTCGCACAATATAAAAAAGAGAGTTAATATAAATTCCTCTGATGTTGTTTGGATATATATAGGAAGCTTGGGTAAAGTCATAATCTAATTTCTTTACAAATCCGTCCTTTTCATTGTAGGAGAAGATAAGATAATTATAGTTATAAACATTATTCTTATAATCTTCTACAGAAAAACCGATAAGATTTTTCTCCGTATCAACTAAAATTGCTTTATAATCATCGAGTGCATCGCATTCATCAATCCCTTTTAGAATAAGCTTTTTTTCTTCCGTTACATTTTTTGGATCACTGATATCAAACATGGAGAGCTTGATTCCCAAAAATTTTCCTGTATTTGGATCTGTCTCTCGACCTAGACCAAAGAGTTTATCTTTTCCATAAAAATGCAAATATTCCGAGAATCCAGTAATTTTTAATTCGCCGATAATTTGTGGTTTTTCGGGGTCAGAGAAATCTACACTAAAGAGAGGATCTGTATTTCGATAAGTTACAAAATATCCGATATCTCCCATAAATCTGGCAGAATAAATTGTCTCTCCAGGGGCAAGATTTTGAAGCTTTCCAACAACCTTCATCTTATCGTTTAGCACATAGACAGAATTAGTCTGCACAGAAGCATTTGAAGACCAATCTGTGAGAAGAACTCGCAGACTGGAGTTTGATTCATTGACGGCGAAGGTATCTGTAAGCTGCCCATCTAGTGAAGCGACATCGACAGGAGTGATTTTTCCATCTTGGAAGGAAAAGCGAATAATATTTGTTTTTGTATGATTCATGCTCCAAGCTGTCTGTAATACATAAATACTTTCTTTTGTAATATGAAAATCGTCCCCAAATTGCATTAAAGATTTCTCATCTAATGTCTTGGATGGATCTTTTAAATTAACAGAAGAAATAACAAGATAGCTACAACTTGAAATTTCTTTTGATACATAAATACTATCTGCTGGAATTGTCGTTTGATTAACCGTCGGAATAATTTTTGTGTCATCTATGCTATCATTTTCAGAAGAGGATCGTTCTTTCGTATCGCTTGCATAATGTTCTTGTATAGTATTTGGATAATATGAGTAATCACTAAAGAGATATACGTAATCACCAATTTTTCGTGAAGTACGATAGTTGCCGTCTTGATAGATTGTTCCAACTAATTTTGGCTCTTTTGAATTGGATAAGTCATAAATTGCAAGAATAGTTTGAGAGGATTCATCCATATAGTAGGTATCCTCTGCCTGTTTTTTTAAACTGCTATTATAAATATTTCCAGCTAGAATAAGACGATTATCTTCCACATACATTTCTGAGTAATATACTTCATTTTTGTCAATCTCATTGGAGAGCGTACAAATTTCTTTTAAAGTCTTGACATCTATGATACGAATCTGATTTGTTCCAGTCAAAATATAAAAATATTTTCCGTCAGTTTTGATTATATCCCCCTCGTCTACTCCCTCGACCTGAAGATTTGTCGACGAATAGGAGGCTGTCGCGCGGGAAGCACCAGTATCGGCTGCATCTATGCTAATCTCTGTCGCCATCTCAGCGGATTCCTCCACAGCCTGTTTTGCATTTCCATTATAGGCAATTTCATCGGACATAATAATAGATTCTGACCATACGTTTTTTACTTTCTTTTTAATATCATCGTAGGTCGTAGTATAATAAAATTCAGAGAGCTTTGAGAAATCAGCTATTTTTTTTAAATCTGTATCACTCCTTTCATTAGAAACAGATGAAGAAGTTGATGCAGTTGCAATTTCAGTATCATCATAAGCGTCCATAGTATTAGAAACAGTAGTAGTTATATTTTGCTGATTAAAATATAAAGCTGCGGCAGCAATCAGTATGAATGAGGCAGCAATAGTAAGAATCCCCATTGTTTTTTTTCGTGTAAACGAATTTTTCTCAGTATTTTTTGAAAACTCCAATAAGTTTCGTGTATTCAATTTTTCTCTCATTTTTTCTGGCGATATACTATCTGGAATCTCTATATTTTCAGCACTATTTTTTAAATCCTTTTTAAATTTATCCATATTAGTCACCTCTCAATAATTTAATTGTTCTTTTAATTTTTTTAAGGCTCGACTCTTTTTTGAGCGAATTGTATTTTCATTTATGTTTAGAATTTTTCCAATCTCTTTGCTCGTATATCCTGCAAAAATATCCATTGACAAAATAAGTCGTTCTTCCTTTGGAAGAGAAGAAAAAGCTGTTCGTATTTGCAAATCCTCTGTCAAATCATTCGATTTATCTGCGAGTGTCTCTGGAAGTTCCGAAGTTTTATCTATGTATTCCTTTAATTTTTGCTTGCATTTATTGGATAAAATACGAAAAATCCAAGCACGAAACGAGCTGGGATTTCGAAGCTTTGAAAAGCCTGCATAGGCATCCATAACTGTCTCACTTACAATATCCTCAGCATCGTGTGGATTTTTCAATGTATATAGAGCAAAGCGATATAAGTCTTTATAGACAAGCTCATATTGACAAATAAAAAACTCAATACTTTTTTCGGTACTCATGAATATCCCCCCTTGTTTTTTTCATTTGATATATATTAGTGTAAAAAAATACATCATCTGTTGCAAGAAAAAGAAAAAATTTTATATTATGAATGATATAAATATTTTTACAGACTTTATAAATAGAAATTGTCGTTTTTGTCAATAGAAAATATGACAAATTATTGTTATGATTATTGTACAAATACTACAATAAACTGACATGCCTGCTATCGCAGGCACCACCATAAATGAATCAATGAGGTGCACTATGAAGAAAATTTTAGTAACAATCCCCGTTCTGCAAGAGCATAAGGAATATTTAGAAAAAATCGGAAATGGAATGGAGTTTGAGTACGCCCACCGTGCCGAAAAAACGACAAAGGAACAAGTAGAAAATGCCAATATTATTCTTGGAAATGTCAAAGTAAATTATTTAAAAGATGCCAAAAATTTAGAATTTTTACAGCTTGACAGTGCCGGGGCTGCCCAATTTACAGAACCAGATGTCTTACCAAAGGGAGTAAAACTTTGCAACGCCACAGGCGCATACGGAAGAAGTATTTCAGAACATATGCTCGCTCAAGTATTTACATTAAAAAAGAAATTAAATCTATACCAAGATAATATGAAACATCACCAGTGGAAGGATGAGGGAATTGTGACAACAATATTTGGCAGTACAACTCTTGTCTTAGGTCTTGGAAATATCGGAGGTGAGTTTGCCAAGAGAATGCACGCTCTTGGAAGTCGTGTCATTGGAATTAGACGAAATAAGACAGATAAGCCAAAATATTTGGATGAACTCTATCAGATGGATAAACTTGAGGAATTACTTCCACAGGCCGATATCGTAGCCTGCTCTCTGCCAGGAACAAAGGCGACATATCATCTTTTTGACCGCCAAAAGCTTAAACTCATGAAAAAGGATGCCATTTTATTAAATGTCGGAAGAGGAAACCTAATCTCGACAGAGGATTTAATCTGGGCTTTAGAGGAAAATAAAATCGCAGGAGCTGCCATTGATGTGGCAGAGATTGAGCCACTTCCAAAAGATTCTCCGCTTTGGGATACAAAAAATCTCATCATTACTCCTCATATTGCAGGAAATTTTCACACAAGGGATATTTTAGATACTATTGTTTCCATCGCAGGAGAAAATTTAAGTGCATATTTAGCAGGAAAACCGTTGAAAAATGAGGTGGATTTTGAGACAGGATATAGAAAATTTATTCAATAAACAATCTATAACCTACACGAAAAAACAGGGGAATTTAATATGTTAGCATTGATTGTAGCTTTTTCAAAAAATGGAGTAATAGGAAAAAATGGAAAGATTCCTTGGAATATTGACGGAGAACAGAAGCGTTTTAAAGAACTCACGACGGGAAATATTATTATTATGGGACGACGTACCTATGAGGAAATTGGCTTTCCACTCCCAAACAGAGAAACAATTATCGTGTCAAGAACCAAAAATTTTAATCAAGAGCATTGTATTACCGTAAAATCTTTAAAAGAAGCCTTAGAGATTGCGAAAAAAAAATTTGATAAAAAAGATATTTTTATCTCAGGAGGCGAAAAGTTATACGAAGAGGCAATTCCACTTGTAGAAAAAATGTATATTACAGAAATTGAAAGAGAAATAGCAGGAGACACCTATTTCCCCATTTTTGATAAAAATAAGTTTAAAAAAGAAAAAATAAAGCATGTGGACGGAGAACTTCCATATACTTATTATACTTATATAAAAAACAGATAGACTCCATGATATACAATGAGTTTCACAGCGTAACGAAAAAATGTATCTATCTTCTCCAACCAACGGTAAGAATAGATACATTTTTTATGCCTTTCGCTTAGTTTTTTCGTTTTTCCTGTATTGCCCTTAAAATAATCTCTCTTGCTCTTTTCGCCTCATTTTTATCCATATCGGGAACTCCCTCTAACGGATATTCTATTCCAAGGTTTTTATATTTTGCTCTTCCCATTGTGTGATACGGTAAAACTTCTAATCCAACTAGATTTTTAAAACCTCCGATTAATTTTCCAAGCGTCTCTAACTCCTCTTTGGAGTCTGTAATTCCTGGGACAACCACATGCCGAATAATCATTGGTATTTTTTCCTCTTCTAACGCTTTTGCAAAGTCAATGACTGCATTTTGTTTTTGACCTGTAAGCTTTAAATGTCCTTCTGGCATACTATGCTTAATATCCAAAAGCACTAAATCTGTCACTCTAAATAAACGCTCAAACTCTTCCTTTCGTCTCTCACTATAGACAATGCCAGATGTATCAAGACAAGTGTGAATTCCTCTCTTTTTTGCCTTTTCATACAAATCAATTAAAAATGGAAGCTGCAAAAGCGCCTCACCGCCTGTCGTCGTGAGACCACCTTTTTTATAGAAACTTTTATTCCGGTCATATTTTTCTAAAATCTCCTCCGCTGTCATCTCCATTCCTCCACTTAAAGACCAAGTATCTGGATTATGACAATACTGACAGCGCATTGGACATCCCTGAAAGAATACAACAAAACGAACTCCGGGACCATCTACGGTCCCGAAGCTCTCTATTGAATGAATGCGTCCTTTCAATTTGTTACGCTCTTCCATTTTTTTACATATCCTCATGGAATGTTCTAGAAATAACCTCATCTTGCTGCTCTTTTGTTAATTTATTAAAGTTTACAGCATAGCCAGATACACGAACAGTAAGCTGTGGGTATTTTTCTGGATGAGCCTGTGCATCTAATAAAGTTTCTTTTGTAAATACATTTACATTTAAATGATGTCCACCTTTTTCAGCATATCCATCCAATAAATTTACTAAGTTATCGATTTGTGCGTCACTAATTTGCATTATAATTTCCTCCTCATCTTAATTATTAATCATCTACTTCTACATCAATCTCTGTCGCATTTGGCTCCATTGCACAGCATGGTTCAAGCTCAATTGCAATTTCATCAAATATAACTTTATCTTCTTTTCCAAGAGCACCTGGAATAATAGAAAATGTATTAGAAATTCCATCCTGTGCATCCTTAAATGGAAGTTTTGCCACAGAGCTTAAGGATGCAACTGCACCATTTTTATCTCTATTATGCATTGGGTTTGCACCTGGTGCGAAAGGCTGACCAGCTTTTCTTCCATCTGGTGTTGAACCTGTCGCTTTTCCATAAACTACGTTAGATGTGATGGTAAGAATAGAAGTTGTCTTAATACCACCTCTATACGCATGATTTCCTTGAATATATTTCATAAAGTCATGTACTACATCATAAGCGATATTATCTACTCTGTCATCATCATTTCCATATTTAGGGAAATCTCCCTCTACCTCATAGTCTACAACTATTCCATTTTCATCACGGATTGCTTTTACTTTTGCATATTTAATTGCGGACAAAGAGTCGGCTACTACAGAAAGACCTGCGATACCTGTAGCAAACCAGCGAGTTACTTTTCTATCATGGAGTGCCATCTGAATACGCTCATAACAATATTTATCATGCATATAATGAATAATATTGAGAGTATTTACATACACGCAGGCAAGCCATTTCATCATATCTTGGAAGCGATCCATAACTTCATCGTAATCTAAATACTCAGAAGTAATTGGACGATATTTTGGACCAATCTGCTTTTTAGATACCTCATCTACACCACCGTTGATTGCGTAGAGTAAGCATTTTGCTAAGTTTGCACGAGCACCAAAGAATTGCATCTCTTTTCCAACACGCATAGAAGATACACAGCAGGCAATCGCATAATCATCACCATGTGTCACACGCATTAAATCATCATTCTCATACTGAATAGAGGATGATTTAATAGACATCTTTGCGCAGTATTTCTTAAAATTCTCTGGCAATCTTGTAGACCATAAAACAGTCAAGTTTGGCTCTGGAGCTGGACCTAAATTTGTCAATGTATGCAAATAGCGGAAGGACATTTTTGTTACTAATGGACGACCGTCAATTCCCATACCACCGATGGACTCTGTTACCCATGTTGGATCTCCGGAGAAAATTGTATTATACTCAGGTGTTCTAGCAAATTTAACCATACGAAGCTTCATAATGAAATGATCTACAAATTCTTGAATCTGCTCCTCTGTGTAAGTTCCATTTGCTAAATCACGCTCTGCATAAATATCAATAAATGTAGAGGTACGTCCAAGAGACATCGCCGCACCATTTTGCTCTTTTACTGCTGCTAAATATCCAAAATATGTCCACTGAATTGCCTCTTTTACATCCTTCGCTGGTTTAGAAATATCACAGCCGTAGATTTTACCGAGTTCTTTTAACTCACCTAATGCGCGAATCTGCTCAGATAATTCTTCTCTCTCTCTTGTTACATCAGAGTACATAATTGTTCTTGTACCATTTTTCTGATTCTTTTTATCTTCAATCAAACGATCTATACCGTAGAGTGCTATACGTCTATAGTCACCGATAATACGACCTCTGCCGTAGGCATCTGGTAAACCAGTAATAATATGACTAGAACGACACGCTCTCATCTCAGGTGTATAAGCATCAAATACACCTGCATTATGTGTCTTTCTATATTTTGTAAAAAATTCTACAATCTCAGGATCTACTTGATATCCATTGTCTTCACAAGCTTTTATTGCCATACGAATACCACCATTTACATGAAGCGCTCTCTTTAACGGTTTATCTGTCTGAAATCCCACAATTGTCTCTTTCTCTTTATCTAAGTAAGCAGCTCCATGGGAAGTAATTGTAGATACAACTTTCGTATCCATATCGAGAACGCCACCCTTTTCGCTCTCTTCATGAAATAATCCCATAACCTGATCCCATAGTTCTGTTGTCGCCTGTGTAGGATCTGCTAAAAAAGAGTCGTCCCCTATATATGGGGTATAGTTTTTCTGAATAAAATCTCGAACGTTAATTTCTTTCTCCCAAATTCCTCCACAAAATGAAGTCCATTCTTCTCTCATAAGTTCCTCCTGTCTGCTATAATATATAATATGTTTGATTAGTTTCATCTAACAAATATTAGGATATACTAATGTTAATTATTTGTCAATATTTTCATTGAAACATTTTATCATCTGCACTTTTTTGTCCTTTAATGAAAAATTTTATTATATAACTAAAATAAATTGTTCTATTATATTTATATTCTGTCTCTGCTAATAACTTCATATTCTCTTCCTCCTTCGCACTTGACAATCTGCAAAGCAGATTCTCATACATTATATTGCTTAATCTGTTTAAACTTTTAAAATTATTTAAAAAATTTTAAAAAAACACTTGCATTTTTCTCTTGGCTATGCTATACTTCATATTGTCGTTAGAACATAGGGCCTGTTGGTCAAGGGGTTAAGACGCCGCCCTCTCACGGCGGAAACAGGGGTTCGATTCCCCTACAGGCTGCTTTTGAACGATTCTATTTAAGATTTGTTCTAAAAAAAATACTTGCATTTCCAAAAAATGTATGTTATACTTTATATCGTTGTTAAGACATAAGGCCTGTTGGTCAAGGGGTTAAGACGCCGCCCTCTCACGGCGGAAACAGGGG
>Ga0129308_1003227_pt1 | contig 12090 bp, 7 predicted proteins | sample L827metagenome_FD_94440 | JGI IMG/M metagenome (GOLD analysis project Ga0129308, IMG submission 94440) | Ring-tailed lemur group fecal microbial communities from Wisconsin, USA - L827 metagenome | ecosystem: Host-associated > Mammals > Digestive system > Large intestine > Fecal | place: USA... | reverse complement strand
TGCCGAACATCTTCAGCATAGACTCCATATAGGCCCACTCCTCTGGGTTCTTCTGTTCCAGCCGTTTTTGCATCCAGCCCGGCAGCCTGCCTTTTTGAAATATGCCGTGAAGCACACCAGAGATCAGTCTTGCCTGCAGCCGGGCGGATAGTCCGCCGCTTTGATCCAAATCGGAGCTGCCCAGGATGCCATGATCGATGCGAATGTTTCCTCGCTGAATCAGCAGGCCAACAAAGGAACCACCCATGGAGCAGCCATAGGCGGCGCGGATATGGCCGCCAAAGTTTGCCTGTATGTAGTCCTCGATTTTTGCAGCCTCGGTCAACATATCCGGAAATACTGTCTGTTCTGTCTCATCAAATCCGTCGTAGGATGTGCAGACCACATAAAAATCCTTCTCTAACAACGGTATCACGGACCCGAAGTTACTCTTCCAGTGGCAGCATGTACCCGGCAGCAGTAAAAGCACAGGATTATACTGATGTCCAAATGAATAAAATCTCATATGTATCTCTCCCTTTTTATGGCGGTTAGTTCCTTCTAACCAAGTATGTTAAAAAAAAGCCACCTTGCAACGCAGCCATCTGATTCTAACGCACTGTACTAATCACAGCAAACACATTGGCAGGCCCTTATGATCACAATATGAATCTCCCGTGACCGAAAAACTATTGAAAGTCATCTTGAAGTATCTATACTATATCATATGGGCAATGAATTAGCAATAACTAACCACGGAGAAAAAAGCAATGATACCAATAAAATCAATGACAGAATAAGAAATTGTCGGGGCAGCAAAAGTGCCAATTCGGCGGAGGCAGTATTGAGATGAAGTTCCGCAAAGAGAAAAAATCGAGCAACATATACGGTTCCTGATTCAAAGACGGCATTCTGCTTAACTGAATGCCGCCTTTTTCATTTTGGTGCTATTAAATTAGTTGTGCCGTGATCCTCACATGTTTTTTGGGATCACCTCTGAAATTCTTCCATCTACCATTATTATAACCGCATCATACAGTTTTGTCAGTTCCTTTGATGGCTTGTGAGAAACCAAAGTTTTCTGTTCCAAATTCCAAATCTCTTCATCCACGGTCCTGTTTTCCACAACTCATTGTCTTCTGTTCCGGGCACCATCAGCCGGTCCGTATATCTGGCACGAAGCAGCCAATCCAGCAGGAAAAAATCTCCGAAATTCCAAAACAGGTTTTCGATAAACGCGGTAAAAAACAAATTCCAAAATCCATTTATGCCCGCTTCATAGGCACTGATAATGATATAAGTCAGCAGAATTGGATACAGAATGAATTCCATGAGCCGGATGGGTTTGATCTGTGCTTTCGTCAGCTTGTTAAGCGGCGTATTGATCCCCTTTGGCAGCATCACAGAAAATCCGGTCGGTACCAGCAGCCAGAGAAAAGCAACCACCGTCAGCCCGTTCATCAGATCATATTCGGTTCTTATAATCGGCGCACACCAATATGGCAGCAATAAAAAGTGATGCTTCAAACGGCGTTGCCGGCAACGGACGCAAGTTCCATTTCGAGATCCTGCAGCCACGCATCAACCGGATATTAATAATCCTGCTCCTCCATCAGCTCGCTGACACGTGATGACTTAATTCTGATCAAGTTATCCCTTGCATCCTCTTTACCGAGAACCATGCCATAATAATTCATCGTCTATGCTTGTCAGGAATCAGACACCTTTTCACTCTGCTTTCAGCGCCTTTGGCTGGTCAATATCAATCCCTGACATCAGTCAAACTCCCGTCGGGATTCAGCGGTCTACACTCCCGTCCACCGGCGGTAAAAGTGCGCCTCAAAGCTAAACTTCACTCCGGCAAGCTCCCACGAGTCAAAGCTTACTCCGGTAAGCTTTGACTTGCGCACAGCGCCCCATACCCCTCTTATGTCAAGTTAATGTCACAAACTTTTTTGAGCCAAAATCTCGGAAACCCGCATAACTTCGTTGGGGTTATGGTAAGTTAGTGTCAAGTTATAATAAATTGATGGTAAATTAGTGTCAAGTTGCATATTAATAATAGATACTCTATGTATCGCAACCTTCATGTTCGCTTTCCCATTTCTGCAAAAATTGTAATTAATTATTTTTTACTCATAATCCTGTACACAAAAATCTACTACGCTTTCCGCAGGATGCGGTATACCGACTTCTCGCATTGATTTATCAAGTTTCTCTTTTTGAACAATCCATCTCTGCATATATGGCTGATTACTGTGATATCGATTTCCTATATCACTCCTGCTTCCATAGTAACGCTCAAACCATCCTATCTGTTCCCCGCATTCATCGAGCAATTTCACACCATTTATTCCCACTTCAATATGCCACCTAAAAGCCAAAAGAGCCGTTTTACTTAAACCACACATAATATTGCTGTGTTGAAAGCTCTCTATTCCATTATGATGCAAAGAAATATTAAAATGTTTTTTTCAAAAAAGTCTTCTCTCATTTGCAGTATAAATCTTGAATTCCTTTCATATGTATAAGCAGCATATTCAGGTTTCATCCCAGGAACATTCAAGTATGTTAACATAAAAGCCAGTAACTCCTGTTTATAGGTATAGTCAACAACTGCGCCTGCAATAACCATATGGTCATCCGATACTCCCATTTCTAGCAATTCCTTAATTTTTGATTTTTGAACCTCCTCTCCCAATTTCTGGAACCCATCCACTTGATCAATTAATACTCCATTATTTTCAGACCAATGATGTGGCGTAATCACTAAAGCATACGGTTCTGACGCTGACAAGACAATTCGTGCCAATTCGCATTCTGCTCCGTCCCATCTACCAGATTCCCAATCTTTATAAAGCACACGAAAGAAAGCCCTATTTACCTTATCATAGACAACTTTGCAACTGGAAAAAGACCTATTAAGCTTTATTAATTCTGGAAGTTCTGGTAAATTACTTACATAATCTGCCGCTCTTTCTTCTACATCATCTAAGTCTATGCCAAAACATTTTTCAAGTCTCTCTTTCATTTCCATAACACAATCATAGCCATTAATCCAAGGGGTATTTCTTTTTGTCTTTATCAATTTCTTAAATCCTCGCTCGGAAATTTCATTAAAAAATACCTTTTTTTCTATAAAGTATCCTTGAAATTGTTCTGGTCACAATGTCTCCAACATAATATTTGCATACAACGCCACATTAAAATCATCATCTGTACAATGTCGTTTTATAATCTCATATAACGAATTCCGACTTCCATAATCCAAATACCACAACAACTCATACAACATCATCAACCATTCTTTTGCCCTATAATGATACTCTTCCCAATCGTCTTCAATATTTTTAAGATACTTGGCATCAGATCGAAGCAACGCAAATAAACCTGTTAGAGCTATATAAGCAGCATCAGCATCTTCTGACAGAATAAGTATTTTTAGTATTTGGTAAAATAATGATTCTATATTATCTACCTTGTTCCAATGAATCAAATGACAATAGTCGTATTCTTGCTGTATCTCCGGTTCCTTAAAATGTCCTGCAGCCGTCAACCAGCTTTTCTGCATTTTTATAACTTCTTCTAATCCAGCTTTACAATAGGATTCTCCTTGATGATTTATTTTCCAACAAACAAGTTCTGGTAAATCTAATTCCAAATAATAATGATCCCTCCCTAACACCTTTCTTAAATAATCACAAATTATCTGGTCTGAAATCTCTGCCTCTAATTTGCTGACCAAATACTCTAAAAAACCGTTTTGTTGTATACTCGAAGTTTCTTTTGCAAACTCATGTATCAGCAATTCATTTAGTACTTCTTTAGGCATTTCATTTCTACGTATTAATATTTCGATACTATTCTTTAACTCTGACTGATTCACACTACCATCATTTATAAGATATTGCTTAACCACTTCAATGGATACATCATTTATAGATTCTTCTTTCTTAGCGTCACACCATCTATCTGGAACAATGTACTTAATCGGGGCGGAAACCAAATCAATATATGCCGCACCGTATTCCCTGATTCTATCAAATATAGAATTATTTGCAGTTCTTTCAGCACATAATTCTATTGCTCTCTGAAAGGAATGAATTGCCGCATGATTATCTTCATTTCTCCAATCAAGAAGTCCCATACCTATCGCCCATATAGAAAGCAATTCTCCTTCTTTCAATTGCGCATTTTTCAGAAAGCCAATTAACCCATCTACAAAATAGGTGGGTTGTTTAAATCCCTGTGCCAAGTAGTAATTATCCTGCAATAATTCTTTAATTTGGGGATACCCACCGCTGAATATATCTGCAAAAATCTTACAATTCAGGGTATACTCAAGGCGGTTGTCTCCTACAAGCTCTATTTTATCTGATATGTCTTTCACAATTCTTGCATACTCGTAAATATATTCATCATCATATTCAACAAGTTTATTGTACCATCTCAGTAAATAATCTGCAGAATACTCTTTATGCGATGCATATCCAATGACTGACCAACTCGCCTTTTCTAAAGCACCAGACATATCAATCATATTATAAGAATCATACTTTTCCTTAACCACATAAAAATCCTGAATAATCCTATTTCTATCACCTATACTTTCGTTCCAAACCAATCCGTCATCTGCCAACCATTTATTAAACCAATCCGTCATTCTCTCCTTGTTATTTTGATAATAAAAAATGCCTGCATCCAATAATTGATTAACTGGATTCGTTGAAAATACCGTCTCGCATATACCATCTACAACATCTCTAAACAAATATGATTCATTCCTAGATAATATAATATAAGCTTTCATTATATATGAACGCAAATCAATCGTCTCAAAATCTCTGTCATTTGGTCTCCAGTTCTTTATAAACAGCGCTGTCATAAGCTGCTTTAAATCAGCCACATTTTCCATAAATTCTTTCCCTGTATGTTTCGCACATAACCATTTACCAATATAACAAATATTATTAAAATACATCCCAAAATAGGCACGATTACTGTGTTTATGTTTTTCCATATATTGCTCAGTTATTGCGGATACAACTGACGTTCGTGACTCAGATTGCAAATATGCCGCAACAAGAGCATAAATACTATAATAAGTCATCAAGTTTTCGTAATGATAATCTGGTAATTCTATATCTTTAATCTGAGCCCAAATCTTTTCTTTGTATTCTGATGTCCATCGTTTCGGATCCGCTACAATCTGCATAAATATAGACAATAATATGCCCGCACTGCCTTTAAATAGCCTATCATGAAGAACATTTTCCACTCTCTTTATATCTTCATATCGGTTTTTATCTAATAACTGTTTTACTCCTACGACCAGAGGCTCTATAAAAATTATTTCTAATGAGTTTACTGCATTTTGAAGTTCTTCTCCCGATAGATACACAAAAAAGTTTTCTATCAAAGATTTAATAAAATAGCGTGCAAAATGTTCATCAAAGTCAAACAGATTCTTTATCCCTTTTAAAATTGATAACTCTCCTGAATGACATATACATTCCGCCAAATCATTTGCTATACTCTGGAATTTCGGAGAAAGAAAATCTGTATCTTTATTTTCAGGTTCTATATATGCATATATCTGAATAATATTCATTTCTGAAAACCAATTTTTAAATAAAGCCAAGGCACGACTGGATTCCCCATAAACATATAGTTTTTTTGTCAAACCTATAACCGTCTCTAATATATCTACATTCCATAAAACCTCAGATTGCACATAACACTCATAAGGATGAATATTTATTGATTTCGAACTTTTTCTAAAATTTGTTTCCTCAATTTCATAACAACTTTTTTCAATTTGATCAATCGTCATATATCCCAAAGCCAAACATCTCATATTTTCCCAGTTAATTGGTTGAGCGGATATTATACCCCTTAAAATATCTTGCGATATTTCCCGTAACTCATTTGTCTCTACTCCATAAACGTAGGCTGAAATAATATAATCCGCAGAGTAAACCTTTGTAAATTCAGCTTCACGTCCAGCCAGTCTCAAAAAACGGATAATATCACTATAATAAGCACGACTCTTTTCTTTCAAATTCAGATAATAATCGCAAAGTCCAGAATAGACTTCTTGAACATTATCCATATCTTGACCTATAATACCAGACAAGTATACTCTTACATCATTATGCAGAATGGTATAATTGTCACCGTTTGCTATCAATAAAGGACTTAAAGCTTTTAAAACATTTTTCCACCCAGATACAGATATATTCTCATTTGGAAATATGTCGTATAATTTTACTGCATTAATTGGTTCATTAAAAAATGCAAATACTCCTGCCATTTTATAATCTACAAATGGAATTTTCATATTTCTCTTTGCATCATCCCATATAGTTTTATAATATTCTTGAATATTTCCTCCCAGTTTTCTATTTTGCAACTGGTTTTCTAGTTCCACCGGGTCTGGATGCTGAATAGCCTCATGTACAGCAAAAATTGCTGCAAGTGTATTTCCCTGTGCATATTTATCAATAAGTTTTGTTAATTGCTGTTGATAAATTAAGTCTTTTTCTGGAAATTTATTATTTACCAATGTTAAAATATCTTCTATTTGTAATGGCGGCACAAATATTTCCTTTAGATTGTCCGACTTTTCATACAACCATAAAGGATAGTTCCTATAAACTTCCTTAGGTTGTCCAGCCAGAAGAATTTTTACATTATTCGGAACATATTCTGGATTCGGAAGTGAAGCTAAAAAGGTTTCTGAGTTGTATCCCGCTCTCGCAGCATGATCAATACCATCAATAGCTATAACAAAAGTGCTATTGTTATCTTTTGCATACTTAGATGCTATTTTAAAAAATTGTTCTCTCATTTCCTCCAGTGTCATTAATTTATTAACAACTGGGACTTCATACTTTTTCAATTTTCCTTTTAAAATTCTTCTAAGTTGACTAAAAAGTTCATTCCAAAAAGTTTCTTTTTCAACCCGTTTAGACACATCCATTGGAAGATATTCTTTCATTGGATCTATTGGCTCATATGCATAATAACGGATATTCACTATGCTATTTCTTTTACCACTGATTTTACTTACAATATTTGTCTTTCCCGTTCCTGGAATTCCAGATAAAAAAACCACTCTACTACTGCCATTCTTCAACTCTGTTTCCAAATCATTTACTAAAATATCTCTACTTGAGAAAAATGGCTCTGCTGCAATAAGATCATGATTGTATGAAATCATATCCTCACCCAAAGCAAGCTCTGCATATACATCTTCTATTGTAACGCATGCACTATTTCTGCTAGAGGTTGTCCAGTCTCTTAATCCATGATCCATTTTTGCCAACAATAATTCTGCTATACTTTTTTTTGTATGAAATGCCGCTTGCAATCTTTGAAGCAAATCCGCTTTAATTTCTTCCAATCCTATTTGATTTGTTTCTATTTCTAAACATTTCAAAAATAGCAGTTTATCTTCATCTTTTTCTATATAGTTTAGCTGCTCTTTCCATTCATTCCATGCCGTCTCATATTTAGGAAATTCCAATTCATCGAATGATTCTGCATATAATATCTTAGATTTTAGTTCTTCCAGAAATAGTTTTAATGCTGGACGTTTAATTGCCTTTTCTTTTCCAGCATATGAAACTTTTGTCCCTGGTTTTCTATTTGTAGACAAACATACCCTTGTTTTTTAATAATTATTCTTTTCAGCAATCCATGATTCCGCAAGTTCACCCAGCAATGAATATTTATGACTGCCATCCTTAGAAGTATCATCAACTGAAACAAGATCACCAAATGTTAGTGTATCATCTACTCGTGTATGTTTTACTTGAATAAATAGCTTTTCTCCACTTTCATACGTTACTACCACGTCATCCAATCCTAATTTAACATTAGCTTGTAATTCCACACATTTTATATTATTATCTGGATTAAGCATATCAATAATATATTGTTGCCCAACAGACCATTCATACCAATATGGATCCCCCATCCCTGGTTTTGTTTTTGCAGAATATTTCATATAATCCTCTCCAAATCAAATAATATTTTAATCCTCATATTTGTATATCACTTTTCAATCAATTTTATTTGTTCCGCCGCATTAAGAATGTTCAGTTGATACTCTGCGATTTCTTTCAAAATCTGAAACCTTTCTGTCTTATTTCTACCCTCACGGATCATTTGCGCATTATGAGTTTCCAGATTAGATAAAACTGTAAGTTCGTTAATTGAAGCAAAATCTCTCACATTATTCTTTTTCGCCAGTTCAGGATTTTCCTTCCGCCATGCTTTTGCGGTAAATCCAAATAACGCAACATTCAAAATATCTGCTTCTTCTGCATATGCCAGCCACTCCAGATTTTCCTTATAATTTTCTGACGGAATCAAGAAATTTTTAACTGCATCTGTTTGGATCAAATAATTATTTTTTGACAAAAATCTTTTTGCATCCCACTCTATCTTCTTTGTATCATTCTCTGCTTCTTTCAGTCTTTGAAATTCTTTGATTAAGTATAATTTAAAAACAGGACTGATGGATGAGGCAAATTCAAAAGCAATATCTTTATGTGCATACGTTCCTCCACATTTTCCACGTTTCACAAATAATCCTATCGCTTCTGTCTTTTCAATCCATTCTGAAACACTCAACACAAATGTATGTAAACCTGCTTCGCTTTTAAAGTGGTCGAATTCGACCACTTTAAAAGCAGGATTATAGATCTGTTCCCATGTACCCAAAAATTCCAATGTCGCTCTGTTTCGCATCCAGTTTTTGACAACATCTGCTCCTCTGGACTCGCCAACTTTGGCTTTTGCAATATCAGTGATACAGATATAATCGTCAAAATTTTCCTCTGAGACAGTAATATTGATGTTCTGCACCACAATTACTTTATTTTTCCCCATCCATTTCCTCCCGTACAATACTAATCAAAATCTTATTTTCTATGTAAAAGTATATCATGTTACCTCTGTTTCTTCAATCTATTTCCGAACATAAGTTCCTTTAATTAATTCATAAATTTTTTTCGTTTTAAAAATTATTATTTATTTTTAGCTTTATCAACTGACAATTCAGCATCAAAGTAGCGCATAATAAGCACTTTATTCGACTCCAGATACCACAAAACAAAGTGCTTATTATCTCAAGAATCTACTCCACTTTACCCCGGCAGACTCTCCGCCACACACAGCGCCCCATACCCCACCTTCTCATTAGGATACACATTTTCCCCGCGCAGCGGCTTCGCGCCCCTCCTCAGATACGCCTTCATTTTCTCCCCGTACGCTGCTGTCAAGTAAGGACTAAGGATTTTTGTAGAAAAAAAGATTTTGTGAGAAAAAGTGTCGGATAAGGCACTTTTTTGAATGTAGACCACGATTGATATTACAAATTGGCTGAGATCATCTGTCTACAAGCAACACTCATATTTTCCACACAATATCAAGCTGCCCTTCCCCAAAAACATATATAACATCAATATACTGCTCTACCAGCTCTCTGGAAAGCGCTTCTGTATTCTCCACTTCCCGGCATTCACCCTCTACACATTCCTCTATCGGTTCCCCACATGCATCAGAAAGCTGAGAGATCTGTTCGCACAGTCTTGCATCTTCCTCCCTAAGCTTTTTTATCTGCCGCGAATAAGTCATCCGATCAATTTTATGTTGCTTAAACTGCTCATATAAATACTGCTTTTCTGTTTTCAGAGAAGCTTTTCTGCGTTCTACCATTTTCAACTGTTTATCGGCACAACTACAGGATTTTGCCAGACACTTATCTTCTGACTCATCTTGCTTTTTGGAATCAGCATTCTGACGCTTTTCCTCCATCCGCTTTCTGATCTGCTCCCATACAAAAGCTTCCATTTCAGGCTCCGTCACCTTTCCGCGAAAGCATCCGCAATCTTCATCATAATTAGGGCGTTCACAGGCAAAACACGGCACTGTTGTACACCTGATCCTCACAAGACTTCTTTTGCAATTTCCGCACCGAAGCTTTCCCATCAAGATGCTTTCCTTGCTGAAATGATGAATCTTTCCTCTTTGGTTCCCCCGATACCGGATTGCCTTTGCAGCTTTTTCAAAATCATCCGCCTCTATAATTGCTTCATGCTTATCCGGAACACAGATTTGCTCTTCATCCGCAACTCTCTTAAACTGCTTGCCTCCAATCTTTGTCACTTTGGATTTTCCATTCACAGCCATGCCAAGATAAACCCTGTTTTTCAATATATTACGCACGTTTTTGCTGTTCCAGCAGTTTTCCTCAGGCAACATATGATATTGCATTTTCTCCCGATTCTTATATTGTCCCGGCGTAGGTATCTTTTCTTCGTTCAGTCTTTTTGCAATCTCCCCTGTGCTATATCCCATGCATGCCAGTTCAAAGACCTTTTTGACATACTGCGCTGCCACAGGGTCTACCTCCAGAATTTTTCTGTTTTTAGAAAAATGATATCCAAACGGAGGTCTGGGACCGATAAAATCCCCTCTTTTTCTTCTGATTTCCAACGCAGAGCGCATTTTTACAGACAAGTCCTTGCTGTACATATCATATAGAAGATTTTTCAATGCCAGTTCAATTCCGCCCGTAGTACCTATGTAATCATCACTGTCATATCCATCGTTAATTGCAATAAACCTTACTCCCATAAAAGGAAAAATCTGCTCCAGATAGTCACTCACCTCCAGGTAGTTACGCCCAAACCTTGAAAGATCTTTCACGATCACACAACATATTTTTCCTTCCCGGATCAATGACAGCATCTGCTTTACCGCAGGCCGTTCAAAGCTCGTACCGCTAAAACCGTCATCTACAAACTCCAGCACCTCTATTTCCGGATATATTTTCTTATCATTTCGATATCGCGAGATCAGTTCCCGCTGATGGGCTATGCTGTTGCTTTCCATCTTATTTCCATTTGAAATAACATCGCCATCCTCCATGGACAGCCTTAAATAATCAGCCTGATATACCTTAGCCACATTTTTCTCCTCCGATCTGGGACATCAGATGTTCATACTCGTTTCGGAAACGAAATGTAATATGAATCCGTTTGTCCCTGAAAATTTCCACCTTTTCCAACAACTCTACAGCCATTTCCCTCGTAAGTTCCCGGACATCCCGAAATTTCAGAAAAGACTGCAGCCAACGGTTTTCTGCATTTGCAGTTTTCTCCAGTTCCATGTGCTCTTTTTCCGCCCTTTCCAGCTTCTGCTGCAGTTGAAAAAGCTGCTGTGCATATTTTTCCTTTGCGTCCAAAAATTCTTCCCTTGTCAGGATTCCCTGTTTAAAATCCTCATAAATTCCCGTTCTCAAATAAAGGAATCGTTTCTGTTCCTCTCTGATGCGCTCCAGTTCTCTTAGCTGTTGCAACCGTCGCTTCTCAAATATGTCCGCTTTCCGCATTTTGCTGATCACCTTTTCCGTTTCCACGGCAAGCTCCGTCTGCAGCTTTATCTGTTTCAATATAAGATCAAACACCTTATAATCTACGATGGATGAGGTATTACATTCTGACTCTGGAGTCAAATATGCAGATGCACAATAAAAATAATATTGCGCTTTTTGGTTCCTGACATCTTTATTTCTGCGCATAACGCGCTTACAGATTCCACAGACAAGGATTCCTTCCAGTACATTCTGATAGGCAGGATTCCCTTGCTTGTCCTGACGTACTTTCTTATTCCTTTCCCGAATCTCCTGTACCCGGTCAAAAAGTTCCTTATCTACAATGGCTTCATGAGCACCTTTCACAATCTCCCAGTCGGATTCCTTTTTCAGTCCTTTCCCTTGTAATGTATAGATGGAACTATTATACTTTCCCTGAACCAAATCACCTATGTAAACACGATTATACAAAACCCGGCTGACTGCCTCTGGCTGCCATAAAACCTTGCTGTCCCGGTATTTTCTGTATCCCTGTTCTCTTGCATAACTTGCCGGTGAAAGGATTCCTTCTTTATTTAGAATATCCGCAATCCTATAAGAAGATACTCCCTGAAGCTTCATCTCAAAGATCCTTCTGACCACAACAGCAGCCGGTTCATCAATCACAAAATGATGCTCCTTTATCACATATCCGTAGGGCGCTTTATTGCCGATAAATTCCCCTT
>Ga0129308_1003226_pt1 | contig 12092 bp, 8 predicted proteins | sample L827metagenome_FD_94440 | JGI IMG/M metagenome (GOLD analysis project Ga0129308, IMG submission 94440) | Ring-tailed lemur group fecal microbial communities from Wisconsin, USA - L827 metagenome | ecosystem: Host-associated > Mammals > Digestive system > Large intestine > Fecal | place: USA... | reverse complement strand
CCTTGAAAAGAAAGGAAAACTCAAAAGTCGGAAAACCCTGAAATATCAAGCGTTTGAGAAGAAATACAAGACTTAAATGGAGATATAAAAAGATGATTAAAGTATTATTCATTTGCCACGGCAACATCTGCCGTTCTCCCATGGCGGAATTTGTCTTCCGCGACATGGTACAGAAACGAGGCATGGGCAACATGTTTTCCGTTGCCTCCGCCGCAACCAGCCGGGAGGAGATCGGTAATCCGGTTCATTACGGGGCGGCAAGAAAATTAAAAGAGCATGGCATAGGCACTTACGGCAAATATGCCGTACAGATGAGAAAACAGGATTATGAGGCATATGATTACATCATAGGGATGGAATATCGCAATATCCGGAACATTGAGCGTATCATAGGCTCTGATTCCAAGCATAAGGTGCACCGTCTGCTGGATTTTTCGGAGAATCCCAGGGATATCGCCGATCCGTGGTACACCGGTAATTTTGACAGAACCTATGATGACATCGTGGAGGGATGTGAAGCCTTATTCCTGCACATTATGAAGGAGCATCCCTCATTTTAAACGATTGGCATTGTTTTTGAACAGCGGTTGAAAATATTTCAAGAAATTATAAATGAAACGGCGGGGGTTTACATATCGCGAAAAGAAGACTATAATACGGATAAAGCATTTTTTATATTTATCATTACAAGAAAAAGGTAGGTGAGCAGAATGGACGGCGGCGATAGTCACGGACGAAGTAGTTACATGGACGGGAATATGCGAAGCGGACAAGGGCAGATTATGTCCACAGGCAGGCGTCTGTTCTGCCGAAAATGACAGGAAGGGCCTTAGGGATATCCGATTAAATCACGTATCTGTCAGGATGCAGTCATTTTGCATTTCTTTTTTGCGTATCCAGTCCTAAATTTATTTTCATTATTTGTGTAAGTGCAATAGGAAGAGTGAGTGGAGGAGTAAGTCCTGCACTTCTTAAAATGCGCGCAAAGGAGGTCTGGAAAATGGAGAAGAGAATCGTAGAAATGACGGAAGAAACCAGAGCTGCACAGAAACCGGATTATAAGAGTGAGATTACGGATATCATCCGGAGTAATTTTTCGCCGAAGCTGATGTGCAGTCATTTGAGTGATTATCATGAAAATGATATTGCTGAGGCACTAACGGCACTGACACTGCCGGAACGCAGGAAGCTTTACCGGATTCTGGATGCGGCGACGCTGTCAGATATTTTTGAATATATGGACGAAGAAGATGTCGCTGTGTATTTAGGTGAGATGGAATTGAAAAAGGCAGCAATCATCATTTCCAATATGGAAACGGATGCGGCGGTGGAGGTACTTCGTGAAATCAATAAGGACAAGCGGACGATTCTGATTGATTTGATGGATGAAAATATTCGGAAGGATATTGCGCTGATTGCTTCTTTTGATGAGGAAGAGATCGGAAGCAGGATGACGACAAATTATATTGTGATACGGGAGAACCTGTCAGTGAAGCAGGCGATGAGTGCACTCATTGACCAGGCGGCCCGGAATGACAATATTTCCACGCTTTTTGTGGTTGATGAGGCGGATGAATTTTACGGGGCGCTGGATTTAAAGAATCTGATTATCGCCCGGCAGGATACGGCGCTGGAAGAACTGGTCATGACCTCCTACCCTTATGTATATGGGAATGAGACGATTGATGATTGTATCGAAAAACTGAAGGATTATTCGGAAAATTCCATACCGGTACTGGATGATAATAACCATCTCCTGGGAGTCATCACTTCCCAGAATATTATTGAGGTTGTGGATGAGGAGATGGGAGAGGACTATGCGCGGCTGGCCGGGTTGACGGCCGAGGAGGATTTGAAGGAGCCGATTAAGGAGAGCGTAAAAAAGAGACTCCCCTGGCTGATGGTGCTTCTGGTCCTTGGCATGGCAGTCTCTTCCGTGGTCGGTATTTTTGAGCGGGTGGTATCCCAGCTCACTTTGATCATGTGTTTCCAGTCATTGATCCTGGATATGGCAGGAAATGTAGGAACCCAGTCTCTGGCTGTGACGATCCGTGTCCTGATGGATGAAAATCTCACCGCACGGCAGAAATTCTCTCTGGTGGGGAAAGAGGTACGTGTCGGATTATTCAACGGTATCATTCTGGGTGTGGCCTCCAGCGTGTTGGTCGGCTTTTACATCTGGATTTTTAAGAACAGAGAGCCGGCATTTGCATTTGCGGTATCCGGCTGCATCGGCCTATCCCTGTTGCTGGCGATGATGATATCCAGCGCGGTGGGTACACTGATCCCTCTGTTTTTCAAAAAGATTAAAATCGATCCGGCAGTTGCCTCCGGACCGCTGATCACGACGATCAACGACTTGGTGGCGGTCGTCACATATTACAGCTTAAGCTGGCTGTTGCTGCTGAGGCTTTAGAATAATCTTTCCTTGGGGAGTGAGAAGATAAATTCCGTTCCCACTCCCTCGGTACTGATGACATTAATATTTTCACCGTGGGCCTGGATGGCTTCTCTGACGATGGAAAGGCCAAGGCCAGTTCCTTTTTTATCTTTTCCCCTGGACAAATCCGTCTTGTAAAAACGTTCCCAGATCTTATTCAGACTTGCCTTGGGGATTCCGATTCCCTCGTCCTTGACGGAGGTATACACTTTCTCCCCGCGTTCCGTTGTCTCCACGGTGATGGTAGATTCCGGATTACTGAATTTGATCGCATTATCCAGCAGATTATAGAGAACCTGCTGGATTTTTCGTTTGTCGGCATAGACGATCACATTTCTGGAAGAAAACAGAAGATTGATGGAAATCTTCTTCGCAGTGCAGGTGCCCTCGAAGGAGGCCGCCGTATTTCGGATCATCTCATGTATATTAAAATTGCTCTTATCAAGCAGCATATTCTTGGTGTCAAATTCATTCAATGTCAGCAAATCCCGTGTTAGGTCTGTCAGGCGTTCCGTCTCGAACAGGATGATACGCAGATATTTCTCCTGCATTTCCGGAGGGATGGTCCCGTCTGCCATCGCTTCCACGTATCCCTTGATGGAGGTCAGTGGAGAACGAAAATCGTGGGAGACATTTGCCACGAATTTTTTCTGGTAATCCTCCATGTCCTTTAGCTGGGAGGACATATAGTTCAGGGAGGCGGACAGATAGCCCATCTCATCCTGGGTATTGACTGGGATCACAACGTCCAGATTGCCGGAGGCGTACTGCTTGGCGGCGTCCGTCACCTTTTTGAGAGGACGGTAGATCAGGAAATGGATTCCCAGGAAAATCAGGAAGGAGAACAAGTATACGGTCAACACGATGATAAAGGTATGGCGCATCAGAACAGAGCATTTCTCCTCAACATAACGGTAAGGCTTGTGAATCAGCAGATACCCTTTGGTTGAAAATTTCTGTGTGACGGGTGTCATGACTGTGATCATATCCTCGCTGAAATATCCATGATAGTTCCCGATCAGATAAAGATTGCTGCCTCCCTCGGCAGGGTCGAAATCCTCGATGGAAGAAGGAACATGCGGAAGCTCATCCGTTCTTACGGAAGCCAGCATATTTCCCTCACGGTCCACAAGCCAGATGGAAGCTTCCAGATAGGAGCGCATCCCTCCGAATTGTGTATAGATTTCGGCGGGGGTGATCTTCTCGGAAAAATAGCCGGGAAGATAATCGGAGGCAAGAAGACTTGCCTCCTGATACAGATCACTGCCGATGTCATTTTCCAGATATTTGGTGGTCAGAAGCGGAAAGAGTGCACTGACCGCAAAAATACTTAAGAAGCCGAAGATGACATACAAGATGACAAACTTCAGGTACAATGTACTGCGCATTTATTTCACCTCAAATTTATAGCCGATGCCCCAGACGGTCGCCAGTCCCCAGGAGGAATGATCCTTGATCTTCTCACGCAGGCGCTTGATGTGAACGTCCACAGTACGGGTATCTCCGATATACTCGTATCCCCAGATCTGATCCAGAAGCTGCTCCCGTGTAAAGACCTGATTCGGAGATGATGCAAGAAAGTAGAGCAGTTCCAGTTCCTTCGGAGGCATATCGACATTGGCGCCGTCCACCATGACAGAATAGTTGGTCAGGTTGATCACGATTCCCGGATACTCCACACATTTACTGCGGTCTGCCGAAGGAACGTCTGACTTCGCGGGCTGATAGCGGCGCAGGACCGCTTTGACGCGGGCTACCAGTTCCTTGGAGTCGAACGGTTTGATCATATAATCGTCTGCTCCAAGCTCCAGCCCCAGAACCTTGTCAAATACTTCACCCTTTGCCGAGAGCATAATGATCGGCGTGTTGGAACGGCTGCGGATCTCCCGGCATACCTGGTAGCCGTCGATGCCCGGGAGCATCAAATCCAGCAGAACTAAGTTCGGCCGGTAAGTGTCGAATGCGCTGAGCGCATCTTCTCCGTCGTAGACCATCAGCGTGTCAAAACATTCCTTGGTCAGGTACAGAGAAATCAGCTCTGCGATATTTTCATCATCATCTACAATTAGAATTTTCTGTTTGTTTACCATTTCAATCTCCCCTTATTTAAACTCAACAATGGTCACACCGGCGTCTCCCTCGCCGAAGGCACCGAGCCGGAAGCTTTTGACATGCTTCTGGCGGCGCAGGTATTGATGAATCCCGTTCCGCAGCGCGCCGGTTCCCTTGCCGTGTACGATACGCACCGGGCTTAGATGCGCCAGGTAGGCATCGTCAAGATATTTGTCCAGTGCTGCAATGGCTTCGTCCACCGTCTTCCCAAGCAGATTGATCTCGGGGCTGATGCTCATGGACTTGCCCATTTTCATCTTGCCGCTTGAGGTGCGCCGCATTTGCTTGGCGGTGATGGTCAGCGGTTCCTCGATGATTTCCAGATCACTCATATGCACCTGGGAGCGGAGAATTCCCATCTGAACAGATAAATTCCCTTTCGCGTCCGGAAGAGAATTCACGGTTCCGGTCAGATTCATGCTCAGGACTTTTACTGAGTCACCCAGATGGAAGTCCGAAGCTTTATGCTGTATTCGCGGTTTTGCAGCCTCCAGACGGTTGGAATCCTGCTTCTTTGCAAGCTCCCGGCGGATGCGCTCCCGCTCTTTTTCCATTTCCGAAGCAGAAATGTTTTCTTTCCCGAATTTGCGGAAATTCTTCATGGTCTCATCGGCGAAATCCTTTGCCTCCCGAAGGATTGCCGCCGCTTTTTCATTCGCTTCCTTTAGAATCTTTTCTCTCTGAGCGTCCAGCCGTTCCTGCTTCGTCCGGGTCTCTGATTTCAACCGTTCGATCTCCCTGCGGTATGCAGCGGCTTCTTCCCGTTCTTTTTCAATCGTTTTGCGGCCTTCTTCCAGGTCGGTAAGAAGATCCTCAAAGGATTCCGCTTCTTCACTCAGCCGGGTGCGGGCATCCTGGATGATAAATGACGGCAGTCCCAGCTTCTGGGAAATGGCAAAGGCATTACTCTTTCCCGGAACTCCGATCAGCAGGTGATAGGTGGGGCTTAAAGATTCTACGTCAAACTCACAGCAGGCATTTTCCACGCCGGGTGTAGAAAGGGCAAATACCTTCAGCTCGCTGTAATGCGTGGTCGCCATGGTGCGGATTCCCCGGTCGTGCAGATAAGAGAGAATGGAAGTGGCAAGTGCCGCTCCTTCGGTGGGATCGGTTCCTGCGCCCAGCTCGTCGAATAAGACCAGCGAATTCTCATCTACATGAGAAAGGAAGGATACGATATTGGTCATATGGGAGGAGAAGGTACTGAGTGACTGCTCAATACTCTGCTCATCACCGATATCTGCAAAAACCTGATGAAAGACTGCCAGCTCCGAGCGATCCAGTGCAGGGATATGAAGTCCCGCCTGCCCCATGACCGTAAAAAGTCCCACTGTTTTCAGGGAGACGGTCTTTCCGCCCGTATTCGGTCCGGTCACGATCAGAAGGTCAAACGTATCCCCCAGAGTCAGGCTGATGGGCACCACTTTCTTCTTATCTAAAAGCGGGTGGCGACCCTCCCTGATCCGAATCCGTCTGTCTGTATTGAAAATGGGACGGCTTGCGTTCATATCAAGTGCCAGCGCGCCTTTTGCAAAAATCATGTCCAGCTCAGTAAGTGTCTTATAATTGGTCCGGATTTCCTCGGTATATTCTGCTGCATCTGCGCTGAGCCGCGCCAGGATGACCTGAATCTCATCCTGTTCTTTGGCAAATAATTCTTTTAAATCATTGTTCAGTTTGACCACCGCCATCGGCTCGATAAATAAAGTGGAACCGGTGGAAGACTGATCATGGATCATGCCGTTGACCTGGCTTCGATACTCTGCTTTGACGGGGAGACAGTAACGGTCTCCGCGCATGGTAATGATCGCGTCCTGAAGATAGGTCCGCATGGAGCCGTTCAGAAGCCCTGTCAGAGTGGAATGGATCTTGTCATTCATACCGTCGATGCTGCGGCGGATGGACCGAAGCTTCGGGCTGGCATCGTCACTGATCTCCTCCTCGCTGATGATGCATCGGTCAATCTCTGATGCCAGTGCGGTGAGGGGGGACAGCTGCTCAAAATAAATGTCCAGACAGTCGGCCAGTTCGTCCGTCGTATCGTGGCGTCCATAGGTTTTCGCCCGCGCTGTGACAGCCAGGACCTTGCCGATGCGCAGCAGTTCGCCAGTGCCAAGCGCACTCCCTATCTCCAGCCGGCGCAGAGAATCACTGATGGCCAGACAGCCGCTGAAATTCAGATGTCCTTTGCGGACGATCCGGGTAAATGCGGCAGCGGTCTGTTCCTGAGCGGTATTGATCTCACCTAAGTCTGTCATGGGTTTCAGCCGTTTGCAGAGCTGCTTTCCTCCCGGTGAGGAAGCATGGTCTGTAAGCATATCTATTATTTTTGGAAATTCAAGTTTTGTTAATGTTTTCTGATTCATAATACACCTCTCATAGCTTACAGTATATCCTATTTGACTGGGAATGGAAAGTAAAACTTATCGTTCGGGCCGGGAGTTAAAATGAAATTTTGGGTAATGATTGAACATTTACGCAGAATCATGTATACTACAAGATAGGGTACTACTTATGCCTTATTGTGCGCGCCCGTTTTGCAGGAGTATGTATGGATGGGCGCCCGAGCGGGTATGACTTTTTGGACCAAAGGAGAAATGAGATGTCTGAGGAGCGGAAAGTAGAGAAAGAATTAGAAAAAGAGCAGCCGCAGCCTCAAAAGGATGAGCCGGCGGCGGAGAAAAAAGAGGATACCAAAGCCGTTCCGGGTGAGGAAGAGCGTTATTTGTTCCTTCAAGAGACGGTGAAGGATGAACAGGTGACGAAAAAAAGCGTCCTGAATTCACTCATGAAAACAGCAGGCAGAGGAGCAGTATTTGGACTTGCTGCCTGTATTGTATTTAGTGCGCTCAGACCGTGGGCAGAGAGCACATTCGGAGGGAGTTCTCAGAAGGTGACGATTCCGGCCGACGAAGAGGAAGAAGAGGCGCCCAAGGAAGAACAGGAAGAAGAGATGCCGGAGGAAGAAGCCATAGATCCGGTGCTCACGGTCGAAGATTATCAGGAGATGCATGATGCACTCTATCAGATCGCGGCTCAGGCTTCCCAAAGTGTGGTGGAAGTAAGTGCTGTAAAGGATGAGAGCGTCTGGGAAGGGGCTCACTACGATGCGGTAAACAGTGTTTCCGGCATCGTGGTATGGGAAAGTGGATTGGAGCTTCTGGTTCTGGCACCGTCGCGGATCATGCAGGACGCCAAGAGTCTTACTGTTACATTTGCGGACAATGCCAAGTATCCGGCTGCCTTAAAGAAGCAGGACCGGAATATGGGGCTTGCCGTTTTTTCCGTTGACAAACGTCAGCTTTCGGACACCACGAAGAAGCAGATCAGCACCGCAGTGCTTGGCAATTCTAATATCGTAAACAGAGGCGATCCGGTCATCTGCCTGGGGAAAGCATTCGGCTATGCAGGTGGTACAGGATATGGCATCATCAGTTCAGTCAGAAACAGAGTGACGATCACGGACGGCGATTACCGGATTTTGTGCACGGATATCGCCATGGCGGACGACGGAAGCGGAGTGCTTTTTAATTTAAAGGGCGAAGTGATCGGACTTGCGGACCAGGATATTTCCGATGGAAGCGGGAAACGTTTGGTGACCGCGTACTCCATTTCCGGAATCAAAGAAGTGATAGAAAAGCTTTCGAATGGGCAGGCCATTCCCTACCTTGGCATTAACGGAGTGGAAGTAACAGAGAGCATTTCCCAGGATCAGTCGGTTCCCAAAGGGATTTATGTAAAAGATGTAGAGGCGGACTCTCCGGCCATGAAAGCCGGGATTCAGAGCGGAGATGTGATCACGCAGATCGGAAAAACGAAGGTTTTCACGATTGCGGGCTATCGGTCGGAACTGATGGATGCGGAAGTCGGCACGGAACTGCGTCTTAAGGGGCAGCGCCAGGGAGCATCCGGGTATGTGGACGTAAGCTTTACCGTGACAGTGGGAAGCATGGAATAGAAAAATAGTTGTAGAAAGAGGCAGACATGAGATATATCAATACATTACATGAAGGCGAGACAATCAGAACGATTTATCTTTGTAAAGGAAAAAGAAGCGCGGAGACGCGGAACGGGAAACCGTATGATAACCTGATCCTTCAGGACAAGACGGGGAATCTGGACGGAAAGGTCTGGGACCCGAATTCCAGCGGAATCGCGGATTATGATGAGAAGGATTTTGTTGAAGTATTCGGCGAGGTTATCAATTATAACGGAAACCTTCAGCTGAACATCAAACAGCTCAGAGTGGCAGGCCAGGGGGAATATAATCCTGCTGACTATATGCCCACCAGTGAGAAAAGCGTGGACGGGATGTACGAGGAGCTTCTGAAATATGTGGCACAGGTGAAGAATCCTTATCTGCAGCAGGTTTTGCAGTATTATTTCGTGAAGGATGAAGCATTTATCCAGCGTTTTAAAAGCCATTCGGCGGCGAAAAGCGTACACCATGGATTTGCGGGCGGCCTGCTGGAACACACGTTAAGCGTTGTGAAGCTCTGCGAATATTTTGTGGGTGCGTATTCGATTTTAAATAGAGATCTGTTGTTTACGGCTGCGATCTGCCATGATATCGGGAAAACAAAAGAACTGTCTTCTTTCCCGGACAACGATTATACGGATGACGGTCAGCTTCTGGGTCATATCGTGATCGGTGTGGAGATGGTAGATGACGCGGTCCGGGAGATTGAAGGTTTCCCGCAGAGACTGGCGAGCGAACTGAAACACTGCATTATCGCACATCACGGTGAGCTGGAATATGGTTCGCCGAAAAAACCGGCTCTGGCAGAAGCGCTGGCGTTAAATTTTGCGGACTGCACGGATGCGAAGATGCAGACTTTGACGGAGATCTTTAAAGAGAAGCAAAGCAATGACTGGCTGGGATACAACCGACTATTCGAGTCGAATCTGCGGAAGACGAGTATTTAGGAGCGATTTGAGCCTCTAAAAAATAAGAAATGGCAAAACATATTTGCTGATCGGTGGTTCCGCGTTTTCGCAGCCATGAAACATATGTGATCATAGTGAGCTGGACAGGCGGCAGAGAGAGTTCTTTCGCCTGTCGTTTTATTACCCGGGAAAAGTGGGGATAGAAGCCAGAGTGGTCTGCAAAAGCGAAAAAGGTGTGAAGATGATTCGTAAAAGGTGTAAGAGACAAAACGGCAAAATACTTTGAAAATGAAACATATGTGAAATGATTCTGAGAGTGAGGAGTAGGAATAAATGTTGTCGAAAAATGAGAGGGCGGTTGTTGAAATCATAGATATGAGTGTAAATGGCGAGGGGATTGGCAAGGTTGACGGCTATACTTTATTTGTGAAGGACGCAGTGATTGGAGATGTGGCTGAGGTAAAAGTCATCAAAGCGAAAAAGAATTACGGCTACGCCAGGGTGATGAAGCTTCTAAAAGCCTCCCCGGACCGGGTGGACCCGGTCTGTCAGGTGGCGCGGCAGTGCGGCGGATGCCAGATCCAGGCATTATCGTATGAAAAGCAGCTGGAATTTAAGGTGAAAAAGGTGCGTGGGAATCTGATTCGCATCGGCAGCTTTGACGCGGAGATGATTGATAGGCTTATGGAGCCTGTTTCGGGAATGCGTGAGCCTTATCATTACAGAAATAAGGCGCAGTATCCGGTGGGAACGGATAAGGACGGAAATTTAACAGCGGGCTTTTACGCGGGACGGACGCATCAGATCATTTCCAACCTGGACTGCGCTCTGGGGGCAGAAGTCAATCGGGAGATTCTGGAAATCATTCTGGAATTCATGAAGAAATATGGAATTTCGGCTTATGATGAAACATCCGGGACAGGACTCGTGCGCCATGTATTGATCCGCGTCGGGTTTACAACCAAAGAAATTATGGTATGTCTGGTGGTGAACGGAAGAAGACTGCCGCATGAAAAGGAACTGGCCAAGGCACTCTGCACGGTATCGGGGATTACGAGTATCACTTATAGCATCAATCAGGAAAATACGAATGTGATCATGGGGAAGGAACTCAAACTGATCTGGGGAAAAGAATACATTACGGATTATATCGGAAATGTAAAATACCAGATTTCACCGCTCTCCTTTTATCAGGTGAACCCTGTGCAGACGGAAGTTTTGTACGGAAAAGCACTGGAATATTCGGGGCTTACCGGAAATGAGACGGTCTGGGACGTGTACTGCGGGATTGGAACGATTTCCTTATTCCTGGCGCAGAAGGCAAAGCAGGTGTATGGCGTGGAGATCGTGCCTCAGGCGATTGAAGATGCGAAGAGAAATGCCGAGATTAATGGGATTCGGAACGCCAGTTTTTACGTGGGGAAGGCAGAAGAGGTCCTGCCGGAGTATTATGAGAGGTACGCGAAGGAGCATCCGGGGGAGACGGCAAGGGCGGATGTGATCGTGGTGGACCCGCCGAGGAAAGGATGCGAGGAGAGTGTGCTGGAGACGATGGTGAGAATGCAGCCGGAGAAAATCGTGTATGTGAGCTGCGACTCGGCTACGCTGGCGAGGGATTTGAGGTATTTGTGCGGGGAAGGGTATGAGATTCGGAAATGGGGGGCGGTGGATATGTTTCCGATGACGGTGCATGTTGAAACTGTGTGTCTTTTATCACAGAAATAGGCGTTTTTTGAGGGTTTTATGACAGAGTTCAGTGTATTTGCCACCGATTTGCCACCCACAAAAATAAAATGAACAGAACATGAAGAAAAGCGGTTGAACACTCTGAACAAATTGAGCGGTTCAACCGCTTTTTTGTTTTATGCCTGTATCGCTTTTTCAAATACGTCAACAGCGGTCTGCTGCATGATATCTGTATTGAATGTATAAGTCTGCAATGTGGTCTTTATATCTTTATGTCCTAACCGCTCCATGACCGTCTTAGGGTTTACGCCATTTTCAGCAAGTATTGTTCCATGTGTATGTCGGAGACAATGAGAGTGGAAAAGCACATTTCCCAGTTCATAGTGAATGACCCTTGCACAATATTTGAATGAATCTGGTGTGACAAGTTCACCAGTATCCTTCACACAAAGGGGCATGATTTCTTTATATGAAACATCTACATCAGCCCTGATTTGAGTAATAGAGTTATCAGGTAGAAGATAGGTTTTCAGATATTTTCCACCATACTTTATGCGGTTTATTCTTCTTTGCTGGATTGCAGTTTTGAATACTTGTTCTAAAGTTTTACCCATTTTGATTGTGCGGTAAGAATCATATTTGGGTGGCTTAATGAACCAAGCTTTTTCTATCTTGACCAACTGACCTTTTATGTGAAGTTCGTGTTTTTGAAAATCCACATCTTCATTTAGATCAATAGCAAAAGTTTCACCTATGCGTGTACCGCTATTGTAAGGGACTACCAAAGACAAATGGAAATAACTGTCATCTGGGAAGCGTCGTAATATCCTGTCAAATTCTCCTTGAGGGTGTAAAATAAAGTGTGTAAGATAAGAAAATAATTTCAAGACTTACGCACTTTGTTTGTTATGCAGAGTGTGTTAAGATAACAGGAAAGGATTAGAAAAGGATGAACACACTCAGTATG
>Ga0129308_1003225_pt1 | contig 12097 bp, 9 predicted proteins | sample L827metagenome_FD_94440 | JGI IMG/M metagenome (GOLD analysis project Ga0129308, IMG submission 94440) | Ring-tailed lemur group fecal microbial communities from Wisconsin, USA - L827 metagenome | ecosystem: Host-associated > Mammals > Digestive system > Large intestine > Fecal | place: USA... | reverse complement strand
TTTCAGGAAAAAGGAAAACTTGTAGTGGCCATCCGCGGGGCGGCGCCGGCAATGCTTGACGATGTGTTTGTCAGAGTAAAAGAGGAAGACAGCTTTGAAAAAGTCATCGCCGCGGGGGGAGACGGCACCATCAATCAGGTGGTAAACGCCATGATGAGAAATGGCGTGGACCTGCCCCTGGCCGTATTTCCCGCCGGGACGGCCAACGATTTCGCCTACTATTTCGACATCCCCCACGATATCGAGGGCATGATCGGCGTGGCGCTGGGCGATAATTATACCAGAGCCGACGTGGGCCGGGCCAACGAGAAATATTTTATCAACGTGGCGGCCATGGGCTTTCTCGTCGATGTGAGTCAGAAGACCGATCCCAACATCAAAAATACGCTGGGGGTCATCTCCTATTACCTGAAAGGCGTGACGGAGATCCCCAACCTGCGGCCCATCAGCGTCAAGGTGGAGTGCGAGGAGCTCATCGCGGAGGAGAAGATCTATTTCATGCTGGTCATGAACGGCCGTTCCGCCGGAGGCTTTAAGCGTATCGCGCCTGCGGCCGAGATCAACGACGGGCTTTTGGATGTGCTGATGTTCCGCGAAATGCCCATCATCGACCTGCCGCCTCTTCTGATCAATGTTCTGGTGGGCGACCATGCTGAAAATAAAAACGTGGTGTCCTTCCGCACGAAAAAGCTGAGGATCGAGGCCGATCAGGAGGTGGGCACCGACGTAGACGGCGAAAAGGGACCGGATCTGCCTCTGGATATCGAACTGTTTCCGGGAAGACTGCTGGTCAATACGATGTATCAAGATATGGAGGGTTCAAAATGGTAAAGATCACACCGATCACAGATCCGGCTCCGGTGATGGAGCTGTTTATGCGCAGCAATCTGGAGATCGAGGAAGATGAGTTTGAACGCCGGGTGTTCCTGAAAGGGTACAAGGCGGAAAACGAGGAGGGCGTCGTGATCGGCGGCTGCGCGCTGACAGAGGTGGACGGCCACTACATCATCAACGGCATCGCCGTCGACCCCGAATACAGAAAGACACACATTGCCTCCGACATGCTCGCCCGCTGTCTGGAGGACGCCAGGCAGATGGGTGCGAAAGAGATCATACTGGTGGCCAGAGCGCCGGGATTCTTCAGAAAGAACAAGTTCATCAACGTTCCCGACGATGAAGTGCCTGAGGGACTGTTCGACTGTCTCTCGTGCCCCCAGTATCAGAAAGAGTGCTTCCCCGAGATCATGCGGCTACCGCTGTAGGCGGAGGGCCCGTTTTCGCAGGAGCCGCGCATCCACGGACGCGCGGCTTTTTTGTATCCATTTTAAGCATAATTCCAGAAAAAATATGGTTAACTTTTTAACAATATTCTTGTGCCTGTATGGGCATCTGTGGTAATATAGTAGCATAGTTTAAAGCCAGGCGGCGAAAAGGCCGGAAATAATCTGTAATTTTGTGCGTTGGACGCATATTATGAGGAGAGTTCGTTTGTTACAGATTAGTCAGAATGTTGTTGTATGTATATTTAGGAGGACAAAAAATGCTGGACTATCAAAAACTCTACGAGCAGAAAAAGGTGAGCGCGGAACGAGCCGTGGAGGTAGTGAAGAGCGGAGACTGGGTCGACTATGGCTGGTGCACGGGAACGCCGGTGAAGCTGGATGCAGCGCTGGCGAAGCGGATACCGGAATTGAGCGATCTGAAGTTCAGAGGCGGGATCCTGCTGTGGAGACCGGAGATATTCAACGTTGAGAACGCGGCTGACCACATGTGCTGGAACTCCTGGCATATGTCCGGGTTCGAGCGCAAGATGGTGGACCAGGGCGTGGCTTTTTACAGCCCCCTGCGGTATTCCGAACTGCCCCGCTGGTACCGAGATAACATCGAGCCAAACGACGTGGCCATGTTCCAGGTCGCGCCCATGGATGAGCACGGGTATTTCAATTTCGGCCCCAACGGATCGCATATGAAGGCGGCCTGCGAGAACTCCAAAACGATCATCGTCGAGATCAATAAGAATATGCCCCGCTGTCTGGGCGGATTTGAGGAAGGCGTTCATATCGCCGACGTGGCTATGATCGTGGAAGGCGACAATCCGCCGCTGGGCCAGCTGGGAGCCGGAGGACCCGCCACGGAGGTGGATAAGGCCGTCGCCCGTCTTATCGTGGATGAGATCCCCAACGGCGCCTGCCTGCAGCTGGGGATCGGCGGTATGCCCAATGCAGTGGGATCCCTGATCGCCGAATCCGATCTGAAGGATCTGGGCGTACATACGGAGATGTACGTGGACGCTTTTGTAGACATCGCGGCCGCAGGGAAGATCACCGGAGCGTACAAGACCATCGACAAGGGCCGTCAGGTCTTCGCCTTCGGTGCGGGCACCCAGAAGCTCTACGATTATCTCAACGAGAATCCGGCCTGCATGTCCGCTCCCGTAGACTATACAAACGACGCCCGGACCATCGCCCAGATCGATAAATTCATGTCCATCAACAACGCCGTGGACGTGGATCTGTTCGGACAGATCAGCTCCGAGACCTCAGGACTGCGCCATATTTCCGGCGCCGGCGGCCAGCTGGACTTCGTGCTGGGCGCGTACCTGTCCCGCGGCGGCAAGAGCTTTATCTGCTGCTCTTCCACCTTCAAGACGAAGGATGGCACGGTGAAGAGCCGGATCCGTCCCACGCTCACGGAAGGCTCGATCGTCACCGACACGCGGGCCAACGTGCACTATCTGGTCACCGAGCATGGCAAGGTGTGTCTGAAGGGGATGAGCACATGGCAGAGAGCGGAGGCCATCATTTCTGTGGCCGATCCGCAGTTCCGCGACGAGCTGATCGCCGAAGCGGATAAGATGAAGATCTGGAGACGGAGCAATAAGAGATAGGCCGGCCGGTCCTGTTTGAACGGGGGCCCCTTTCGACTGAAACATATGAAATTTTAGAGATGCCGTATCGCGCGGCATCTCTTTTGTATTTTACGCCGCTTTTTTATTGCCTGCATATCCGGGGAGGGGGATGAATAGAATGATAGAAAGTAAGACGCATTCGGTCAGCCGGGCGTCTGACAGGAGAAAGCGAACCCACGAAAAGGAGTCAGTACAATGCGAAAGATCCGAACCATACGACAGAAATTGTCTCTGCCGCCGGTCAGGCTGTCATTCATGGCGGTGGGATTGTCTGTTTTTTTGTTTACAGCAGCGGTCTCTGCCGTCATGTTTTTTGAATTTCCGGCCGCCATCGGGGCGGAGAAGGAACTTCCGATCTATTCGGTGGAACGAAGGGATAAAGCGGTGGCGCTCACCTTCGACTGCGCCTGGGGGGATGAACACATGGAGGCCATTTTGGATACGCTGGATCAGCACGGCGCCAAGGCCACCTTTTTCGTAGTGAATTACTGGGCTGAAAAGTACCCCGATATGGTGAAAGAGCTGGCGTCCAGAGGGCACGAGATCGGAAGTCATTCCACCACCCATCCCGATCTGGCCACGCTTCCAAAGGAAACGATCCAGAAAGAGATCGGCACGGTGGAGGGAACGGTGGAAAAACTCACCGGGCGGAAGACCGCTCTGCTGCGTCCGCCCTTTGGGTCTTACAACAATACGGTGATGGACACGGCGAAAGCCATGGGGTACCAGGTGATCCAGTGGAGTCTGGACAGTCTGGACTGGAAATCGCTGACTGCGGAGCAGATCGTGGACCGGGTGACGCGAAACGTCCGTCCCGGCGCTATCGTGCTGTTTCACAACAACGCGGAGCACGCAGAGGAATATCTGCCGCTGATCTTAGATAAGCTGCAGAGCGAGGGATACGAGATCTTGCCTGTCGGTCAGCTGATCTACGCGAAAGACTACCACATGGACCGGACGGGAAGACAGATCTATGACGGGACGGAGGAACCGGAAGGTCACGGCGGAGGGCTGGAGGAGCCCAGGGGGGAAGCCGGCGTCACCGGCCCGGGAGCGGTGGGTGAGAGTATGGAAAAGGATTCGGAAACAAAAGTGCGATAAGGGGGAAAATTAAGTGGAAAACGGATTTGAGACAAACAGCGCGGAACTGCTGGGGACGGTCCGCTCAGAATTGACGGAGAGCCATAAATCGTACGGCGAGACTTTCTACCATTTCATTCTGGGTATCGAGCGGAAGAGCGGCTACGTGGATGAAATACAGATCATCGTTTCGGAACGGCTGATCTGGAAAGCGGATGTGGTTCCGGGAACGAGAGTGCGGCTGCTGGGTCAGGTCCGTACCTATAATGAAATGGGAGAAGGAAAAAACAAACTGAATGTGACGGTGTTCGCCCGTGAGTTCAGCCTGTGCGGGGAGGACGAGGAGGATGAAAATAAGGTTTTTCTCTCCGGCTTTCTCTGCAAGCGCCCGGTACAGCGCATGTCGCCTCTGGGAAGAGAGATCTGCGATCTCATGCTGGCGGTGAACCGCATGTACAACAAGTCGGATTACATACCCTGTATCGCCTGGGGAAGAAACGCCGGTTATGCGGGCAGGCTGGCCGTGGGAAGCGCGTTGACCGTTACGGGGCGCATCCAGAGCCGGGAATACCGCAAGAAAGACGAGGAAGGGAATGTGACCGTCAAGGTCGCTTACGAGGTATCTGTTCTGAAGATAGAAGAGTGACGTGCGCAGGCATGTCACTTTTTTTGTGTATACAGATCCGGACGGCGCCCGCGAACTCTGTCGAAGATTAAAAAATTGCATTTGACGGTGTGTTATGGTATATTTTAGAGGTGTTAGTTTCGGTATTTTGTAAAGAAGTCCGCATGATTTTTCATGGCGGAACAAATGATATACGGGAGGACTGCGAAATGAGAATTGCGGTTGACGGAATGGGCGGCGACAACGCCCCTGCGGAAATTGTCAGAGGATGTGTGGAAGCCGGAAAGCTGACGAAGCACGAGATACTGATCGTAGGAGATGAGGAAAAGATCCGGGCCGAACTTGCGGGATACAAGTACGATCAGGAGCAGATCCGCGTGGTACACGCCGCGGAAGTGATCACCGGGGACGACGCGCCGGTGCGCGCCGTGCGGACGAAGACGGATTCCTCGCTGGTCAAGGGTATCGGTCTGGTGAAAAACGGGGAGGCGGACATGCTTCTCTCCGCGGGCAACACGGGAGCCATCATGGCGGGAGGACTTTTCATTCTGGGAAGGATCCCGGGGATCGACCGGCCGGCCATCGCCTCCACTTATCCCATCCTGGGCAGCGGCTTCACGCTTCTGGTGGATTCAGGGGCGAACGCCGAATGCAAGCCGAGAAATCTGTTGGAGTTCGCCACCATGGGAAGCATTTATATGGAGAAGGTCTTCGGTCTGGAGAAGCCGAAGGTGGGCCTGGTGAACATCGGGACGGAGGAAGGCAAGGGCACCACGGTGATCAAGAGCGCTTACGACCTGCTGAAAAAAAGCCATCTGAATTTCGTGGGAAATGTGGAGGCCCGGGAGGTTCCCGCCGGGGTCTGCGACGTTACGGTCTGCGACGGTTTTGTGGGAAACACGATCCTGAAGCTGACGGAAGGAGTGGCCTGGAGCATTCTGAGGCTCATGAAGCAGAAGTTTACCGACGGCGTGGTTCCGAAGATGGGGGCGCTGCTCCTGTCGGGGAAGCTGTCGGAAATGAAGCAGGAATTCGACTATTCGTCCTACGGCGGAGCGCCGATCCTGGGCGTAAAAGGAGCGCTTATCAAGATACACGGCTCGTCCAACGCCGACGCCGTTAAAAACGGTATCCTGAAGGCGATCCCTTATGTGGAAAATAAAGTAGTGCAGATCATACAGGAGTCTGTTCTGGAACTGGAGGAAATAGAGGAAAGTGAATGATTTGGAATTTGCAAAAAAGCTGGGATATGAGTTCCGGGATCCGGAACTTCTGCGTCATGCGCTGACACACAGCTCCTTTATAAACGAGAGCAAGATGGAGTACAGCGCCAACAACGAGCGCCTTGAATTTCTGGGCGACGCCTTTTTTGACGCGATCATCAGCGAATGTCTGTATCACAGACTGGCTCACGAGGAGGAGGGGCTTCTCACCAAGACCCGGGCCGTGATCGTCTGTGAGCGTTCGCTGATGGAATGCGGCGTCCGCGTGAATATCGGGGATTATCTGCGGCTGGGCAAGGGTGAAAATCAAAGCGGCGGCCGTCACCGGACGTCCATTCTGGCCGACGCCATGGAGGCTGTCATCGGGGCGGTGTATCTGGACGGAGGCTGGGAAAAGGCCAGGGAACTGGTACTGCGGCTGTTTGACCGCACCATCGAGGAGGCCGTCTCCGGCAAGTTGTATTCAGATTACAAGACGGAGCTGCAGGAGCGGCTGCAGGCCAGAGGCGAGGTGGTCATTCACTATGAGATCGAGAGGGAAGAAGGACCGGATCACGACAAGACCTTCTTTGTAAAGCTGCTGGCAGACGGAAAAGAGATCGGCCGCGGCACGGGACGCAGCAAAAAAGAGGCGGAGCAGCACGCGGCCCGGACCGCTCTGGAAACGGAGAGGTGGTAGCTTGTATTTTAAACGACTGGATATACAAGGCTTCAAGTCCTTTGCCGATCCGGTAAGCATTGAATTTCACGAGGGGATCACCTGTATCGTGGGACCGAACGGAAGCGGCAAGAGCAATATTTCCGACGCCATCCGCTGGGTCCTGGGAGAACAGAGTCCTAAGATGCTGCGGGGCGGAAAGATGGAGGAAGTCATTTTCGCAGGCACGGCCAACCGGAAATCGAGAGGAATGGCCGAAGTCACGCTGGTCATCGACAATACCAGCGGGGCGCTGCCCATCGACTATTCAGAGGTGGCCATCACCAGACGGATGTACCGTTCCGGCGAGAGCGAGTATTCCATCAACAATAACGCCTGCAGGCTGAGAGATATCCGGGAACTGATCATGGACACGGGGATCGGGGTGGACGGCTATTCGCTTATCGGTCAGGGAAAGATCGCGGAGATCGTCAGCAACAAGCCGGAGAGCCGGCGGGAGATATTCGAGGAGGCCGCGGGGATCGTGAAATATCGGTCCAAAAAGGCGGAGGCGGAACGAAAGCTGGAGGCCTCCCGGGGAAATCTGGACCGGGTCAACGACATCATCGGGGAGATCGAGGGACGCATCGAGGGACTGGCCGAGGACAGCGAAAAGGCTTCCGAATATCTGATCCTGAAAGAAAAGTACAAAAACCTTGAGATCAATATTACCCTGAAAAATATCGAGGCTGTGGAACTGAAGAACGAGTACATAAAGGACGAGCTTCAGGAGCTTGGCGGCCAGATCGACAATTTCAAAGAGACCAAGACGGCGCTGGACCGTGATATCGCGGAAAACCGCGCGAGAAACGAGGAACTGGAAAACGCCGGCATCGACATGCGGGACAGGCTCATGGCGGAGACAGAGGCCATCAGCCGTCTGGAAAGCCGCGGTCAGGTCACGAAGGAGAAACTGGCCTCCATCGAGAAGGATCGGGAGCGGCTGGAGAGCGAGATCGAGACGGTGACGGAAAAGCTGCGCAAGGAGGAAGCCAACGCGGCGGAGTTTGCGCGGACCAGAGGAGAAGTGGACGGGGAAGCGGCAGAGCTGGCTGCGGAGCTGGCGGAGAAAAACAGCCGGCTGCTGACGCTCACAGGGGAGACGGAAGCGCTGGAGCGGGAGCTGGAGCAGAAAAAGAACAGGCTGTTCGATCTCACCGGCGTGATCGGGGCGAAGCGGACGGAAAAGGGAAGCCTGGAAGCTCTGCGCGGCACCCTTTCCAGACGGAAGGAACAGCTGCTCTCCGAGAACAGGACTTCGGAGGAAGGTTCGGTAAACCTGAGCCGGCTGCAGGAGGAGACGAAGGCGGAAAGGGACCGGATCCGATCGGAACTGTACGCCGTCGCCCGGTCGGTCTCTGCCCAGAAGAATGAGTACAATGAAAATGTGACCCGGGAACGGCAGCTTTCCCAGCGTCTGTCCGAACTGCGCGTATCAGCGGGACAGATCTCGGCCAGAAAGAAACTGCTTGAAGAGTTGGAAAGCTCCTATGAGGGCTACAACAACGCGGTCAAGTATATTATGAGAAACCGCAGCCTGCAGGGAGTGTGCGGCGTTGTGGCCGAGCTGATCACCGTGCCCCGGGGATTTGAGACGGCGGTGGAGACGGCTCTCGGGTTTGCCGTGCAGAATATTGTGGTGAAGGACGACCGCAGCGCCAAGGAGGCGGTGGCCGCTCTGAAAAAGAATCGGGCCGGCCGTCTGACCTTCCTGCCTGTGGAGACCATGAACCGGAAAAATGCGGGAAACAGGGACAAGGACCGCAGGGGACTGTCCGGAGAACCGGGATTTCAGGGCTACGGCGTGGACTGCGTCACCTTTGACGACCAGTATCGCGGCGTCATGGAATATCTGCTTGGACGTGTGGTCGTGGTGGACGGTCTGGACAACGCGGTGAAAATGTCCAAGCTCTCCGCGGCGGGCGGGCTGCGGTTCGTCACGCTGGAGGGCGAGGTCATCAACGCCAGCGGCGCCATCACCGGAGGAACGCTGAAGAGCAGCACCTCCAATCTGCTGGAGAGAAAGACAGAGGCGGCCTCTCTGGGCGAAAAACTGCTGGGGATAGAAGACGAACAGAGACGCGGCGCGCAGGAGCTGGCGGAACTTCAGCGCCGGATCGAAGCAGGGCGCGCGGCCATCGAAGAACAGGAAAAACTGCACCGCGACGCCGAGATGCGTCTGATGGTGAAGGAGAACGAACTCCGGCAGCTCACCGGGCAGCTGTCCGACATGGAAGACAGCCGGGCTAAATGGAACCGCGAGCTGTCATCCATTGAGGCGGAGGAAGCGTCCTCTTCCAAAATGATCGAGGAACTGGAAGACGCCATGAGAGCCGCTCAGGCGGAGATCAGCCAAATAGAAGCGCAGATCGGCCAGGAGACGGACAGGCACGCGGGACTCAGGGAGCAGTCTGCGGCGGCCTCCGAGGAAGTGACAAAGGCTCGTCTGGCCGTGGCCGCTGCGGAAAGCCGCCGGGAGAACGCGCTGCAGATGGCGGAGCGGGTCCAGCGGTATATCGCTGAGCTTTCCTCTGAGAGGGAGGCGAAGAAGCTGGCCGTGGAAGAGCTGGCTTCGGAAAAAGAAGGGCTGCTTTCCGGCGAGACGGACCTGTCGCAGGTGAGAAAAGAGCGGGAAGCAGAAAAGAGAGAGCTGGAAGAGCAGCTTGCCCGCACCCAGGAGGAGAAAGCGCTGATCGTGCGCTATCTTTCCGAGGTGGAGCAGAAAAAAGAGAAGATGGACGAGACGCTGTTCGGCTATCAGTCCAGAAAACACGAACTCGAACTGAAAAAGGCCAGGAACGAGGCGCAGGTAGACACTTACAAGGAAAAGCTCTGGGATGAGTTTGAGATCTCCTATATCCAGGCGATGGAATTTGAAAAGAAAGAATTTCTTCTCGCTCAGGCCACAAAGGAAAGCCGGGAGATCAAAAGCCGTATGAGAGAGCTGGGAGACGTCAACGTGGGCGCGATCAGAGAGTACGAGACCGTGAAAGAACGTTACGATTTCCTCACGGAGCAGAGAGCGGATCTGCTCTCCGCCATGGATTCCCTGAAGCAGATCATCGACGACATGGACCGCACCATCCGCTTGAATTTCAAGGAGAGCTTCGACAAGATCGTCGACAACTTTGAAAAATCTTTTCAGGAACTGTTCGGCGGAGGTATGGCGGAGCTGCGGCTGGAGGACGAGAGCAGGCCTCTGGAGTGCGGGATCGAGATCGTGGCGCAGCCCCCGGGCAAAAAACTGCAGAACATCAATCTGATGTCCGGCGGCGAGAAGACCATGACCGCCATCGCCCTGATGTTTGCCGTGCTCAAGGCGAAGCCCACGCCGTTTTGTATTCTGGACGAAGTGGAGGCGGCCCTGGACGAGGCCAACATCGACCGCTTTGCAAAGTACCTGAAAAATTTTAAAGAAATACAGTTTGCGCTGGTCACCCACCAGAAAGTGACCATGGAGTACGCTGACGTCATGTACGGCGTGACGATGCCGGAGCAGGGCATTTCCAAAGTGCTTTCGCTGAGGCTGGGCGACGAGATCCAATTGTAATAATCAGCGGCGGCCGGCCGGAGCGGTACGGTATAATAATAGATATTAACGGAAGGTTGATCGAAGGCAGACAGAGGGTCAACAGAAACTGGCACTGAAACGCGGTGCGGTGCACGGAGGGAAAAATGGCGTTTGGAATGAAAAAGAAATCGTTTTTCGGAAGGTTGCAGGAGAAGATCGAAGATGTGATCTTCATGCGGCCCGAGATCGATGAAGATATGCTGGACGAGCTGGAGGAGGTCCTCATCACCTCCGATATCGGAATGGACACCACCATGAAGATCACGGAGCGGCTCAGAAAGGACATTAAGGAACTGCGGATCAAGGATCAGGACGGCGTGAAGGATCGGATCAAGGAGATCGTGCGGGAGCTGGTGGACAAAGGGGAAGAGCACCGCATCTGCGGGGAGACGCCCCTCATCATCCTCATGATCGGCGTAAACGGCGCGGGCAAGACCACTTCCATCGCCAAGCTGGCGCACCGCTTTCAGGGAGAGGGCAAAAGCGTGCTCATCGCGGCGGCGGACACCTTCCGGGCGGCGGCAAGCGAACAGCTTGAGGTCTGGGGAGACCGGCTGGGAGTCAATGTGATCAAGCATCAGGAGGGAGCGGATCCTTCCGCCGTGATCTTCGACGCCATTCAGTCAGCCAAGGCCAGAAAGATCGACGTGCTGATCTGCGATACGGCGGGCCGTCTGCAGACAAAGAAAAATCTCATGACAGAGCTGGAGAAAATGTACAAGGTAGTCGCCCGGGAATACCCGGAAGCCCAGCGGGAGACGCTGCTGGTGCTGGACGCCACTACGGGCAAAAACGCCATCTCTCAGACGAAGGAATTCGGCGAGATCGCGCCGATCACAGGCATTGTGCTGACCAAGCTGGACGGTACGGCCAAGGGCGGCATCGTGATCACCATCTCCGACGAGTTTTCCATGCCGGTCAAATTCATCGGCGTGGGGGAGGGCATGGACGATCTGAAGGAGTTTGACCCCGCAGAATTTGCGGAAAGCCTGTTCGAGTAAGGAAAACAGCGGACCGCCGCGGCGTCCATACTCTGTGCAGGACCTTCAAACCTCTTGACTAAAGCGCTTAATACGAGTATGATTGATAAGTGGAAAAAAACCACAGCCCATATATTTATCAGGAGGGACAGACCATGAAAGAATACAAATTGGACGGAAATTATTTCGTAAAAATTTATGAGAAGGCCGATGAAGAAGAGTACATGGAAATGAGAAGAAGCAAGATCATCAAGCACACTGACGGATTCGACGCGCTGCGCTATCAGCCGATGACAGATCCGGTGGGCGTTCTGCTTCTGATCGAAAAGGATGACGACGCTGAGATCCCGGTGGGTTTCGCCGTTATTCAGAATCTGGACGACAAGGAGTATCAGAAGGCCGCGTCCACGTATTTCGGCATTGAACTCAACTGCAAGTATTTCATCTCGGACTTCATCGTCACGCAGAACTACCGCAGAAGCGGGATCGGCCGTCTGTTCATGCACTTCGTTATCGAAGAATACTGCAAGAATGAGAGTCTCATGATGAATCCCAACGAGGATGACAGTCTGTTCTGGCATTCTGTAGGTTTCGCCTATGTGGGCACCGATAAGAAACACGGTATGCGTGTCAACTAATAACGTCGCATAAAAAAGATTGCTCCTCAGCCTGTCGAGAGACGGCTGAGGAGTATTTGGTTACGGCGCGGTCCATAGGGAAAATGGACCGGATGAAGATCATAAACGGAGAGAATAAAATGAAAAAGAGAATGCTCGCCGCCATCGCGGCGCTGGTCCTTCTGCTGACTGCGGCGCCGCAGGCCATGGCCGCGGACCCATACACGCTGGCGCAGTCTGACTACAGGTTTACGGAGGAGTACGATCCCATCCGGCTGCCTTCCTATCTGATCAACGGCGACGTATATGTGCCGTTGCATGTCTTTGCGGACCTCTTCGATGTAACGGTGCAGTTCGACGGACAGACCGGGCGCATCGACATGGACTTCGGAGAGA
>Ga0129308_1003224_pt1 | contig 12100 bp, 13 predicted proteins | sample L827metagenome_FD_94440 | JGI IMG/M metagenome (GOLD analysis project Ga0129308, IMG submission 94440) | Ring-tailed lemur group fecal microbial communities from Wisconsin, USA - L827 metagenome | ecosystem: Host-associated > Mammals > Digestive system > Large intestine > Fecal | place: USA... | reverse complement strand
CATTTCTGAAATTGTTTTTAATATATTCTATGCGTTTCTTTTGAGAAGTTTCAATATCGGCCATATCACTTGGATTAAAAACTTCACCAGTTTTAAGCATATGATAGACAGCTACTAATATTTTTCTGGCAATGGCAATGATGGCTCTTTTCTTGCCGCGACGTTTGGAAATCCTGTTGAATTTATTGGCATAGTAGTCACAATCTTTGTCTTTAACGGCCGCATGTGCAACCTGAACAAGACAGGGTTTAAGATATACTCCTGCTCTTGAAATCTTAACTGATTTCTTTTTGCCTGCTGATTCATTGCATCCAGGTGCAAGACCAGCCCATGAAGCCAATTTGTCATGTGAAGCCCATTGTGACATATCAACACCAATTTCAGAAATGATAGTAATAGCCGATTTTCTATCAATGCCTGGAACTGTGCAGAGAAGCTGAATGTCGTTTTCATATCCGGCGACCATTTCATCAATGTGCTTTTGGATTTCATCAAGAGAGATACCATCAACAGCACTTAAGATATCTTCATGAGATGCTTTTCATCTGCCGTGAACTTTTGAAAGAATGTCTTCACGAGTATAGGTATTATTTGATAGAACAAGATTGACAATTGAAGATGCAGATTTACCAAAGACATCAGAAAAGACCATATCAATTTTACAGTTTCCAACAGTTAAGGCATTTTGGAAACGATTCTTTTCAGAAGAACGAATACTGATAGATTACTTTTAAATATAATAAAAATTATATTTGATAACCCATATTATATTATTTTTGATAATGTGTTATCAAGATTTAACGAAGATATAGTTGAAATGATTATTGAGTTATGCAGAAAAAACAATATAACTATTATATTATTAGAACAAAATAATATAAAAAATAAAAAGATTGATTATATTATAAATTTAGATGAGGAAACAGAATACAAAAATAAAATTTGTTATTAATTCACTTAATAAAGATATCTGTAATATTGTTTATGAGATATAAAAAATTATACAATAATTATCTAAACTTATTTAAATAACAATTTATAAATTCAAATAAATGTCTGTGGTCAATTCATGAAGGAGGATGAAAATGGAAAAACATATGAAATATAAAAGTATAAAAATTATATTATTTACATTTGTAATTACTATAATATTATCAATATATGTTATTTTTTTGGAAACAAATAATCATAACTATTATATAAAAATAACCTCGCAAGAAATAAAAGAAGAAATTAGTTCAAATGAAAATATAATTATTTATTTTTATAAAGATAACTGCAGTCCATGTTCTAAATTTAAAGTATTACTCAATAAATATATTGAAGAAAATAGAAGTGTTATATTTGCAATAAATGTTAATGATGATTCATCAAAGTATTTTGAATTAACAGATGAATATAATATTAATTATACGCCAACAATGATTGCATTTAAAGAAAACAAAGAGCAAAAACGCATAGAAGGCATAGTTGGTGAAGAGGAGTTAGATCAGTTTATAAAAGAGGTGGAGATCAATGATAAAAGTCGCATTAGAAATGTTATGGATTGAAAGAAAAAAAGCAATTCAATTTTGCTTATCTATTACAACCATGCTTTGTGTTCTTATTGTCTTTTTACAATTTTTTACGAATCCAAATCTCGTTCAAAAACTGACTTTGTTTGATTTAATATTTTTAACTGAAAGTTTGATGATAGCATTATTAGGTTTTTCTATTCTTATTGTTTGTGTTTCACTCATTTTATATTCATTTAACTATTATATGAGAACACATTCTAGGGAAATAGGACTGTTAAAACTTGCAGGATTGAATTATATGCAGATTGTCTTTTATCAATTTATACAAATTATTGTTATCATTTGTGTTGCCTATATATTATGTTTTTTAATTTCCCTGTTTTTAATTCCTCTGTCATTGTATGTGATATATCATTTTTGTGGTATTCATCAAAGTATTTTCTTTTATTCAAAGAAGTTAATAGGAATGATTTTGATGATGTTTCCTATTATTTTGATCATTATATTAGGTTTGCAAATAAGATATACATTGGGTCATTCTATATCATCTTTAATGAAGCAGTATCAGTCTACTGAAAGTAGAGAAATTGTTCATGCTTTGCATATTCCAGATTTTCTTTATATTGTTGGATATTTTTTGGGTCTATATACAATGTTTATAGGTGAAGAATTGTCTGCTGGTTTTGCTATTGCATCGTGCATAGGAGCGATTTCAGCTTATGGATTGTTTTATCATTTTATTCCTCATACTATAGAAGAAATGTTGTCAGATCTGTCTCTTAAGGGAGAAACTTATGTCATTTTAGGAGATTTATCTTTATTTATTCAAAAATCAAGAATGTTTATTATTTTTATTATGTTGGCTATTATTTTATTACCAACTTTTATATTAAGTGCTGTTAATACCAAGCTACTATATATTTCCTTGCATATAAGTGTTGTACTGGTCAATATTATTTTGAGTTCTAGTCTGATAAGCAGGTTTAGTATTGATGACTATGAGAAAAAGAATCATTTTTTTAATCTATATAAGATAGGACTAACGAAAGATGAAGTCATGAAGATTGCGATAAAAGAGATTCATTATTTTTATACGATTCTTTGGATATTTACAGGAATTTATATTATAAGTATTTATATAGCGTTTTATTTAAGGACATTTTTGAATATCAAAATCGCATTTATTATTTTATTAGAATTCATGGTTCCTTATATATTTTCATACATCATTGTTTATATAAGCAGAAGGAGGCGTTTGCATGAGCTTTTTAGAAATACAGAATTTAACAAAGATTTATAATCAATATGATATTTATCCTAAAGTTGCACTAAATCAGTTAAGTATGAAAATAGAGAAGAAAGACTTTATTTGTATTATGGGTGCTTCGGGATCAGGAAAAACAACTTTGGTCAATATTCTATCAACTATAGATCAGGCTACATCTGGAACGGTATTGATTGATGGAAAAAATATTTTATTATTAAGTGAGAAAGAAAAAGCACTGATGAGAAAAACAAAAATAGGTTTTATTTTTCAAAATTATAATCTTATTGAATCAATGACAATTAAAGATAATATTTTATTTTCATTAAGAATTAATCATGAAAAGCAAGAAATTCAAAGATCACGCTTAGAAACACTGACACAACAATTAGATATACAAGATATCTTGCATAAATATCCTTCACAGTGTTCAGGTGGACAACAACAACGTGCCGCAATAGCAAGAGCAATGATCATGAAACCAGAAATCATTTTTGCAGATGAACCAACTGGAAATTTAGATAGTCTGAATGCAAAAGAACTCATGAATCTTTTCGTTAAAATCAACAAAGAGAATGATACAACTATCATTATGGTTACACATGATAGTTTAGTGGCTTCATATTCATCCAAAATGTATTATATGAAAGATGGCCAAATAAATATAAGCATTGAAAGAAAAACGAAATCACATGAAGATTACTATAGGGAGATTATTGCAGTTACATCAGAAATGAATTTAGAGAGCAAATAGTCTTTTTGTTCCATATAATGTTGCTTTATTCCATTAAAGTTAAAAAAATGTATGTCATATAGTAATCTAAAGATAGAGAGAGAAAAGTAAAATAGATATAATGGATATAAAAGGAAGAAGGAAACGATTATGTCATCAAAAAAATTGTTTGAAGAAGTATTTAATGAAGTGGATTTAAATAGTATAGAAAATATTGTAGGTGGAAAAACAGAGGATCTTCAATGCGACTTGTGGTGGTTAGCTTGCCAACAAAATCAAGTATTTCCTTGTGGTACACAATCTTCATCTGCATGTGAATTGTGGAAAAAGTATTGTAAATAATTGTTGCTTTTCTCTCTTAAACAATTGTGGAAATAATTATTAGGTGATATTAAGAACTGTTAATAGATTTATCAAATGATAAATGAGGAATATTTCTGTGTTATTCTTTATTAATATATTTTGTGATTAAATAAAAATAATGTAAGTATTCAAGAAAGTAAATTTTGAGGGTTATATACAATTAATAGAATAGATAGAAAGGAGTGAAAAATAATATGAAAAAAACCTTACGAACCATAAAAACGGCATTACTTATTATTGTTGTGATTTTATGTGTTAATTTAATAAGCGGTAAGATAGAAATTGATTATTTTAAGAATTATCAGCAAATCTATATAAATAATATCTTAACTCATAATAATGAGTCAATATATGTCTATTTCTATAAAGTAGGATGCCCATATTGTAAAGAAGTGCAAAATGAAGTAGAAACTTATGCACGTTCACATTCCTCATTTTATTTTGTAAATACTGATAATCAAAAAGATATGTTTAAAAAATTTGATTGGATTCGTTTTCATACAGATAATGATATAGAAATAGGAAAGATGAATGATCAACAGGAGATAGAATTCTATACTAATGAGTCACAAGAAAAATACATGGAATCACAGGAAAAAGATATTTATGGAAAAGTAAAGAAATATGAAATTATTGAAGCTGATGACGATTATATTAAACTTAATCAAAACGCTAGGAAAGGATATGTGTACGCATCTTTACAAACGCCAGATATTAATTATTATGATATGACATCAAGTGATGAAATGATTATCGCTGGTGTTCCAACATTATTATATATTGAAAATGGGAAAATTACAGAATTCTACTTTGATTCCGTAGAAATAGAGACGTTGTTGATTGAATTAAATAAATAATAAAATAAGAGGTTTATAGTAAAAAAATGTTAAATATAGAAAATAAAAATGAATTGAGTCATTTTGTATTAAATTTTAATGATATATCTGATAATATAACATTTGATGAAGATAGTATTATGACAAACAACTATCAATTAAATAAAATAAAAATTACATGTGTTATATTAACATATAATGAAGAAAGATGTATTAGACGTTGTATAGATAGTGTTGTTGATGTTGTTGACGAAATTGTTATTGTTGATTCGGGATCTACAGATAAAACTATAGATATCATAAATGAAATAGATAGTGATAAAATTAAAATATTAAAATATAGTTGGAATAATGATTTTTCAAATGCTAGAAATTATGCTATTAGAAATTCATTAGGAGATTGGATTGTGTTTGTGGATGCTGATGAAGAGTTATATAAAAATGATAAATTTTTATTTAGAAATATTATTTTAATGTGCAATCAAATTGTAGAAAAAGAAAATGTTGTTTGCTCATTTCAAATTATTGAGAAAGATATGAATTATGTATATGATGATATTCCTAGAATAATATATAGAAAGGGTAGTTGTAGATATTATGGAAGAGTTCACGAAGAAATACGATGCAATAATATGACTCCATTATTATTAAAATTAAATATGGCTCTAATTCATGATGGTTATAATCGATTAATATTACATAAAAAAAATAAATTGGAAAGAAATATAAAATTATTAAAAATGATGATTTTAGAAGAAAAGGATAATCTACGATGGGTATATTTTTATGTTAGAGATGGAATGAAAATTTTAAACAAAAAAGAATTAATTGATTTCATTGAAAAAAATGTTATAGAAAATATTGAAATGAATCATGTGGCAGAAATTCCGTATGCAAATGATATATTAAGTTTATATTATGATCTTTTGTTAAAAGAAAGAAAAATTAATCAACTCATAAATATAACAAACGAATTAATAAGTGTAGGTATGAACAATTACGATACTTTTTTTTATAATATTATTGCAAAAACTTTAAAAAACAAGCAACAGTTTTTTTTGCTTTTAAACGAACTTATTCAATATAGAAGTAAAAATTTTGATTATCAAAAGAGTCAAATAAGTCAAGACGGATATCATATTGATTTACTTATCGGATTATTGTTATTTGAGAATATGGATTATCAAAAATCAAAAAAATATTTTGAGTATACAAGATTTAAGTTAAAAGATGTTATAGATGATAGTATTTTTAAAAAATATTTACAAATATTAAATAGTTTAGTTTGATTTAAATGGAGAGGAAAATGATGATAAAGAAATTTTTGGTTATAGTATTTATTTTATTGTTAACTGCTTGTCATCAGAAAAATACATGTAATGACAAATGTACAATAAATCATGTAAAAAATTCAAATATGATTATTCAATTGCAATAGATTAAAGTAATATAAAATAATTTGGATATTAAAATTTTAACAAATTATACTACCAAATGTATAGAATGAAAAACAAATATAAGATGATTATGAAAATAAGAGATGCTCATTGTCTTTATTGTTTTTTGTATATATTTTCCATTTTTGGTGATACTTCATTTATGAGGTGGAGAATATGAAAAAAATGATTGTTGTTATTATACTTATAGGAATGTTATGTATAGGAGTTCATGCCAGAAGTCAGGAACCACAATTTGAAATTATTGCAAATTCTTATCAAGAGACAGATATAAAAAAGATGTATGAGGTTAAATCACAATTAATAGAAGATTATAAAATATGGGTGAAAGGTGTCAAAGATAAAGATCAAGTTTTAGCTGATCATACAAATGAGTATCATGCCACTTATAAACAAGGTGTTTATAAGATTGTATTAGGTGAAGGAAAAGGAAAATCTTTAAAAGGTGACTTAAAAGTCAATTACTGTGAATCTACAAAAGATATAGAAACCAAATCATTTTTATTTGGTTGGTTATTTTAAACTATATCTTCTAAAATAGATAGTTAAAAGACATTACGTACTATAAAACCTCTAATTTATTTGGAACTTAGTGATCTACAAAGCAATAGACAAGGAAGAATGGTCATAAATAAAATTACAGATAACTTACACAATTTATTACCGCAAAATGAAATGGAAAATATCATATATCATATTTTTTACAATTTTAAGCAGATTCTAAATAAAAGTTACTATTCATCAATAAGATAAAATTTGTCAAGTACGTAACTCAATTATTTTAAGAAATTTTATTTCTTATATTATACATTACATACATGTTATATTATTTCATGTATGTCTTTCTTATTATCAGTATTTTGCTTCTAATGGCTATATAACATATCGTTTTATAGCCTTTTACATTTTTCTACTATCATCTCTCTAAAAAGTTATTCATACATCTCTTAAAAAACATGTGTTATAATCTATATGTGAAGTTTAATGATTTTGAAAGATATAATTATGCGTAGCAAAAATGCAGAAACTTTAGAGTTGATTGTAAAGCATAAGGAATATTTTGATTAAAAACTCATTGGCATGGTTACTGAACTTAAGACGACCATTAAAAATATCAGTGAAGAAAAAAGGAAAGCCAGATGTCAAAACAATATTCAAAAGATTCAATATGCAGAAGAAAAAGCAGAAAAGATATGAAGAATGATTAAAGTACATAAAAATATTTTTCAACAGTTTGTGACAATGAGAGGTGGAAAGGCATATGCATCAATAACAAGCATAATCCAGACATCCAATATAAGAAAAGAGAAGGCATTAGAAAAGTGAGATGAAATATTTTCTAACTAGCGCTCTGTTTTTGTGTTACATAAAGTTATTTTATCAGTGAATAGTAACTATTTATTTTTTGTTTGTCAGATAGATTGATTAATGATAAAATACTGTCAATATGCATGGTAGGAGGTTATTATGGATAAAACAAGAGAAATAGAACAAAGTATTATTAAAAAGTATCGTAAACAAATTTGGCGTAAGTTTGTCAAGGGTATCCAAACATATGATCTTATTCAGCCAGATGATAAGATTGCAGTGTGTATTTCTGGTGGGAAAGATTCTATGTTAATGGCAAAACTTCTCCAAGAGTTGAAACGTCATGGGAAGTTTGATTTCGAACTTGTATTTTTATCTATGGATCCTGGTTATAATGCAAAAAATAGGAAGAAAATAGAAGAAAATGCTGAGATTTTAGGAATCCCTGTTGAATTTTTTGAATCAGATATTTTTCAGGTTGTGACCAATATTGAAAAGTCACCTTGTTATTTATGTGCAAGGATGCGTAGAGGTTTTCTATATGCGAAGGCTAAAGAATTAGGTTGTAATAAGATTGCATTAGGACATCATTTCGATGATGTTATAGAAACAATTTTAATGGGAATGTTTTATGGATCACAAATCCAAACAATGATGCCAAAATTACATAGTACAAATTTTGAGGGTATGGAATTAATTCGCCCAATGTATTTGATAGAAGAAAAAGATATTGTTCACTGGTGTCAGTATAATGGTTTATCTTTTATACAATGTGCATGTCGCTTTACAGAAGAAATGGAAGAATTAGGTGAAGTAGAACATACTTCAAAACGGGAAGAAATGAAAAATCTTTTAAAATATTTAGAAACAATGAATCCTAATGTTAAAAAGAATGTATTTAAAAGTGTCGAGAATGTGAACTTAGCAACCATCATCGCTTATAGCGATAATGAAGGAAAACATCATTTTTTAGATACTTACGATAAGGGAGAGTAATATGTTTTCAAGATTTGAATTGCTTGTAGGAGAACAAGCTTTAGCAAAATTACAAAATATGCATGTAATTATTTTTGGTGTTGGTGGAGTTGGTGGTTATGTTGTAGAAGCACTGGTAAGAAGTGGTATAGGTTCTATAACTATTGTTGATAATGATGTGATTTCATTATCTAATTTGAATCGCCAAATTATTGCAACAAGGGAGACAATTGGCAGGAAAAAAGTTGATGTGATGAAAGAACATATTTTATCTATTCGTCCTGATTGTGATGTACACGCTTTAGAAACTTTCTATCTGCCTGAAAACGCAGATGATATTGACTTAACACAATATGATTATGTTGTTGATGCAGTTGATACAATTACATCAAAAATAGAGTTGGCTGTACGTTGTGAACAATTCCAAGTACCATTAATCAGTTCTATGGGAACAGGAAATAAGATGAATCCTGCAATGTTGGAAGTCAGTGATATCTATGAGACATCAGTATGTCCTTTAGCAAAAGTGATGAGACGAGAATTAAGAAAAAGACATGTTCAACATTTGAAGGTCATCTATTCTAAAGAAATTCCTTTGAAACCAGCCTCTTTACCAGAAGAAACGAATAAAAGATCAATTCCTGGCAGCACTGCTTTTGTGCCTCCAAGTGCAGGGTTGTTAATGGCTAGTGAGATTGTCAAAGATTTACTTAATCAGTAAGTCTTTTTTTGTTCACTTTTTTGGGTTAAGGACATAGTATATAGAGAGGTGTAAACATGACAAGAGAGGAATTAGAAACTTATATTTATACTGAGACTTTTTTAGCACAGTTATATCGTAAGGCATCAGCTATGGCAACAAGACAAGTGGAAAAAAATACTTTATTACAATTTTCTCAAGAAGCGACGCAAAATGCCAATTATTTAAATCATTTCTATTATCAAGAATATGGTACAAATTTTAATCCTATTATTCCAGAAGGAAATATTAATGGAACATATAGAGACCTTCTCAATGAAATTCTTGCACAAGAAATCAGATCATTTTTATTAATTAGAAGTCAGACATATTTCCAAAGTAATCATGACTTAAATGAAACAATGAGATTTATATCTGATATAAAACTTGGACATATTTTGACAATTCTTGCAATTTTAACAGATATGAATGCTCCAATACAGAGCTAAAGCGTACAAAATGTACGCTTTTTACGTTCTACTGTTCGTGGAATGAATCTACGCTTTATGTTGAAATATGTACATAAATTTAAAGACTGATATAATGAAATTAGATAAAGGAGGTCATCAGAATGATGAAAATGAAGAAGAAATATATAGCAATAGGAGTTATAAGTTTGATTATTGTCATTATGATTATAGTTATGTTTGTTATAAAAGGAAACAATAAGGAAAAAGTATTATTAGACTTTTATGATAAAATTACACAAAAAGATTATGAGGCCATGTATCAATTGATCGATAATCATTCTCAAAATATATATGATGAAGAGACTTTTATAAAAAGGAATCAAAATATTTATGAAGGTATGGAAGTTTCTGATATAAAAATAACAATTCAGTCCAAAGAAAAGGATAGTATACAATACCAGGTTCAGATGAATACATTGGCTGGTGAAATCATTTTTGAAAATAAAACGACATTCAAAAATAGTAAAATTATTTGGGATGATTCTTTTATTTATCCTCAATTAACAAAAGATAGTAAAATACGCATTGTTGAAGAAGAAGCACAAAGAGGATCTATTCTTGATAGAGAAGGTGTGATTTTGGCAGGTACAGGTGAGGCTTATTCGGTTGGTTTAGTGCCAAGTCGATTAAATGGTGAAAATGATTATCAAAAAATAGCTTCATTATTAAACATGAGTGTGGAAAGTATTCAAAAAATTATGAGTGCATCATGGATTAAGGAAGATTCTTTTGTTCCTTTAAGAACAATTTCAAAAGGACAAGAGAGTTTAGAAAATCTTTTATTAAATATTCCAGGTGTTAAGCTTACAACAGTGAAAGTACGTACTTACCCATATGGAGAAATGACGAGTCATGTTGTAGGATACGTGCAAAAGGTCACAGCTGAGGATTTAGAAAAGCATAAAGGTGATGGATATCATGAGAATTCTTATATTGGGCGTAGTGGAATTGAAGCGGCTTATGAAAAAGAGTTAAAAGGTAAAGATGGTCTAGCAATTTATATTATTAATCAAAATGGTAACATTGTTGATACAATAGTTAAGGTAGATAAGCAGGATGGTGAGAATATATCTTTAACACTTGATATCGCATTGCAAAGAGAACTTTATGAAACATTTTCACAAGAAAAAAGTGCGTCAGTTGCTTTAAATCCTGAAACAGGTGAGGTTTTGGCATTAGTAAGCACACCTTCATTCAATAGTAATGATTTTATTTTAGGAATGAGTCAAGAAAAGTGGGATTCTTTGAATAATGACGAAAAGCAACCTTTATACAATCGTTATCGAGCTTCATGGGTACCTGGATCTTCAATGAAACCTATTACAGGAGCTATTGGTTTAGATTCTAAGAGTTTAGATAAAAATGAAGATTTAAAAGCAGAAATGAAATGGCAAAATGATGCTAGTTGGGGTGACTATTTTGTGACAACTTTACATGCCGCAAGTCCGAATACACTCGTTCAAGCTATTATTGCTTCGGATAATGTTTATTTTGCAAAAGCTGCTTTAAAAATTGGTCGCGAGAATTTAAAAAAAGGTTATAAAGTATTGAAAATTGGGGAAGAAATTCCTTTCGAATTATCTTTAATGACATCGCAATATGCCAGTGTGGATTTAGATAACGATATCTTAATTGCAGATAGTGGCTATGGACAAGGAGAATTGTTAATTAATCCTGTTCAAATGGCATGCTTATATAGTGGTTTTGCGAATAATGGAACAATTATGCAACCACATCTTATCAAAGGAGAATCAAATATATGGATTGAAGAAGCTTATACAAAAGAAACAGTAACTACGATTATGGAAGGCCTAAAAGGTGTTGTGAAAAATGTTGGTGGTTATAACAATCAGATTATTTATGCAGGAAAAACAGGGACAGCTGAAATTAAAGCTACACAAAATGATACAACAGGTACAGAATTGGGGTGGTTTACAGTTTTTTCTATAAATTCAAGCAAACCTATTGTAATTTCTACAATGGTGGAAGATGTTAAAGGTAGAGGAGGTAGTACATATGTTGCGAAAAGTCTGATTGATCCAATTCATCATTATCAACAATAAAAACGAGTTTTAACGAAATAAAGTCTTAAAGCAATCCATTATAAAAGACAATGTCTATCAGTTATATACTGATACCATTGTCTTTTTTGATACAACTTCTTTTACTTCTGCATTAAATCTTTTAATTCTGAGTGAGACAAACCTGTATACTTAGAAATCATTTCATTGGTAAAACCATCCGTTATCATGTTTTGTATGATTTTTAAAAAGGTTTTTTGTTGTCCTTCCTGATGTCCTTCTCGACGTCCAAATTCTATTCCTTCCAGTCTGCCCATTTCCTTGCTTTTTAAACATTCTCTTTCTAAAATTTCATTGATCAAGTCTTCCATATATTCATGTCCCTCCGTTTCCTCTTTTAAATATCTTACTCTTTTT
>Ga0129308_1003223_pt1 | contig 12103 bp, 8 predicted proteins | sample L827metagenome_FD_94440 | JGI IMG/M metagenome (GOLD analysis project Ga0129308, IMG submission 94440) | Ring-tailed lemur group fecal microbial communities from Wisconsin, USA - L827 metagenome | ecosystem: Host-associated > Mammals > Digestive system > Large intestine > Fecal | place: USA... | reverse complement strand
ACCCTGGCCCGGATCCCGGCACGCCGGTAATGCGCCTCGACGGCACGCCGCCCGGCCTCAAATGCATACGCTTTGCTTGCCGGGTTGCCGGCAGTCGACTGCGGGTGCGTCCTCCAGTGATACAGCACCCTGGGAATATGGTAAACGCTCCGCGCCGCCTCACAGCACCGCAGCACAAAATCATAATCCTGCGCCCCGTCATACGCCCGGTCAAGCAGTCCCACCTGCTCCTGGACACTTCTGCGCACCGCAAACAGGTGGCAGATATAATTGTTGCAGCACAGCAGCTCCATGCTGAAATCCGGCTTGAAATGCGGCCCGAAATACGCCTTCCCGCTGCGGTTCATCTTATCCTCATCCGAGTAAATCACGTCAGCTTCCGGGTGCGCCTGCACCGCCGCCGCCAGCTCGTAAACCGCATCCGCCGTCAGCACATCGTCATGATCAGCGAATACAAGGAAATCGCCGCGCGCCATCCTGATCGCCGCATTCGTATTATCCGAGATGCCGCGGTTCTTTTTGAGGCGGCAATACCGGATCCGGGACTCCTTCGCATAGCGGCTGTGAATATACTGCTCCACCGCATCGTCGCTGCTCCCGTCCGCAAGGCAGAGCTCCACATTCTCATAGGTCTGATTCAACACCGACTCGATAATCCCGCGCAGGAACTCCCGCGGCGTATTGTACAGCGGAACCACAATCGAAAATTTCAGATTCTCCGTAAAGCATCGCGCCCGCTGCTCCTTCCTCTGAGCGCGGTCCGGCTGCTGCGCGCGAATCCATACATCATAATCCGGCTCCGCGCCGTCAGGCAGCCCGTGACGCTGCACCTGACGCACCTTCACAAAGCTCCTGAGTCCGGCTCCGTCATTGATGCGAAGCTTATGGCGCGTCCGCTCCTGCCCGTTGTCAAACACCAGCCACACATACGGCGTATCCAGCACCGCGCGGTCGATCAGAATGTGCAGCCCCGATTTGCAGTCCGCCTCCTGACCAAACATCTCATTGACATCCGGTCTCACAAGCCGTTCCACATACACCGGCAGCGTCCTGCCCTTTCCATCCGTCACCGAAACCAAAAGCTCAGCGCCCGGCCTGCGGCTCACCGCCCAGCCGCGCACCATCACGTTGCCGTAATGGCTCTCGATCCTGTCTATATGATAGCAAATAAAAGCCTTTTTCAGCTTCATCGTCATTCTCCCTTGCTTCGTGTCCGTTAAAGTATATCATATCTTTCCCCTTATCGAAAGGGGATATATGCGGCCGTGGTCAGGCCGCGTTCATTCCCCGAACATATACCCGCCCTCGGAATGCGTGCGCAGCAGCTTCGGCTCCGCAGGCGTCTGCTCGATCTTCTTGCGCAGGTTGCTGATGTGGACAAACAGCGAGCGGTAATCCCCGAGGCTCGGCTTTTTCCAGACGCCCTCGTACAGCTCCTGGTACGACACAAAACGGCCTGCGCTGCGCGCCAGATACCACAGCAGCTCGTACTCCGTCGGCGAGAGATTCAGCTCGCAGCCGTCACGGCTCACCCTGTGGGTGCTCCCGTCCAGCTCCAAATCACCGAAGACAAACTGCTCCGCCGTCTCATGCCGCCCGCAGCGCCGCAGCGTTGCCTCGATATGCGCCAGCAGCACCGGGCCGTGGAACGGCTTCACCAGATAATCGTCTCCGCCCATGTTCAGCGCACGCACGATCGTCTCATCATCGTCCAGACAGCTCAGGAAAATGATCGGACAGTAGACCAGACGGCGCATCTGCGCGCAGAACTCGATCCCGTCCATTCCCGGAAGCATAATATCACACAAAATAACGTCATAGCCGCTCCCGCCTCTCAGAAGCACAATTCCCTCCTCCGCGCTATGCACAATGCTCGCCGTATATTTCCCGCTCTTTCTCAGATAATAGGCGAGCACCTCACAGATATTCAGATCATCCTCAATAACCAGCACTTTTTTCATCCCGCACTCACTTCCCGCTTGCCAGCGGCCACCCTTCCCAATTATAATAAATCTGTAGCTGTTCCGTAATTTCAGTTCAGCCGGAACCAGGCTGTAATATCACGTACTATCCCAGTTACAGGAATCTAAACCCAGTATAAAGCAGGTGAAATCATATGTCAAAATTTTATCGGGAAAAACCGTCCGTTTTTAGCTCCGTTTTTCTTGCCGGAGCCGTCTCCATGCTTCTTGTGCTTCTGCTTGTGATTTTTCTGAACGGCTCGCTGTGTCCCTCCGTCCGCCCCGGCGACACCGCCCTCTCAGACGGAAAGCTTTCCCTCTGCCGCCTGCAGACTGACGGGGATTCGCTGGAATTCTCTGTCAGGCAGCCTAGGGATCTCTGTCTTTTTATTCCGAACGATATCGGATGTACGCTGACCGTGAACGGAATCCCCCTGACCAGAGAGTTCGGACAGGAGCACTTGCGGTGCCGTCTTTCTGATTTTGCGCAGATTCCCGCAGATACGCAGGATGAATCTTTACAGGCAGCAATTCCCTCTGACGCGCAAAACGAGTCCGCAGAGGCTCTGACTCCGGCTTACATACAGGACAAATCTGCGAGTGCAGTATTTTCTTCTGACACGCAGGTGACCTTCCGCGTCTCCCTGTCCACCCCCTACGGCAGCGATCCCGGATTCGGCAAGCCCCTCCTGTTCCTCGGGCGGCAGCACGCCATCGACAGCCTGATTCTCGCCGGCAGCTTCGAACGCTTTTTCGTGATCGGGATCGCGTTCACGATCCTGCTCTACTCCATGAGCCTCTACGCGGGCAAGCCCTCGGAAAAATACCTGCTGCTGCTGGCTTTGCTCGCCTATTCGACCGTGGCGCGCACGCTCTGGAATGCCCTCCCGGTCCTCAAGGAGATTCCCGCCGCCAACCTGCTGCTCCTTGGCACCGTCAACTTTCCCGGACTGGATTTCCCGGCGGATTATCATCTGACCTTCCTGCTTCTCAAGCTCCTGATTACGTGGCTCCGCTGCCGCCTGCTCGGGGAATTCGTGTCGGTTCAGATCGGGCGGCGCTCCTATTTCTTCTACTGTATGCTCGCTTTTGCGGCTGTCGTCCCGCTCTGCCTGGCCGGATACGGTTACTACACCGTCAACTTCTGGCTGCTGTTCACCTACGTGCTGGAGTTTTACGTGCTCGCAAGGAGCTCGGGCAATCTGCTCACAAGGATCATCCTCGCAATCGGATGGGGCTTCACGGTGGCGTTCCGGATTGCCGCGCTCGGCTGCACCGCCGGTGTGCTGCCGCACGGCTTCCTCGAGGCCGCAGTCAAGCCGCAGGGCATCATTGAAACGTTCTCGATTATCGCCTTTGTCATCGTCATCAATCTGAAATTTGCACAAAAATATCAGGAGGCTGACCAGCTCTCCCTGTCCATGGAGGAAGCAAACAGAAATCTCGAGACGATCGTGCAGAACCGCACGCAGGAGCTGTCGGAGGCTTACAACACGCTGAGCGAAGTCCAGCAGCAGAAATCCGAATTTCTCGCCAACACGATCCACAACCTGAAGACGCCCCTGTTTTCGCTGTACGGCTACACCGATATGGCGCTTGACGAGCTTACGGAAGCGCCGGAGCTTGCGCGCAGGCATCTGCTTGAGATCAACAAAAATACGAGCTACGCGCGGGAGCTGATCGACAATCTCTTTCTCTGCCTGCGGCTTGAGGACGGCAAGGTGCGGTTCAACAAAATGCCTTTTGCGGTCTCCATGCTGTTCGAACAACTCGAGAGTACCTCCATGCCGAAAGCCTCGTCCTCCGGTATCCGGCTCGCAGTCTGCCCGGGCGATGCTCCGATCACGCTGAACGCCGACCTCCTCTATCTGCGGCAGGCGCTTCAGAATATTGTGGACAATGCCATCCGGCACAGCCCGGCAGACACGGAAATCACAATCTCCGCCGCGAAGGAGGCGGATACCGTCCGCATCATGATCCGTGACCAGGGCGAGGGCATTCCCGCTGACGAGCTGCCTCTCATCTTCAACCGCTACTACTCAGGCGGCAAAAAGGGCGCCTCCTCGTCCGGCCTCGGCCTCACGATCTCCCGTGAAATCATCGAACAGCACGGCGGTACGATCGAGGCGGAGAGCACGCCGGGAAGCGGCACGGTCTTCTGCATCCTGCTGCCGGCCGGGAGCTAAAACTGTCTATACGAGAATGGTCAATCTGCCATAAGTTCCTCCCGACGGAGACATCAGAATGTGCTATACGCAAGTACGCATTCGTACAGACCATTTTGTATCGCATTAGAAAAAGCCGGCAGCCACCGGCTTTTCTCACTCTAAAATTGTTCAATCTCCTTAGAAACAGGTAAATGCCCCGTCAATAATAAAATCCGATCCTGTCGTAAACGTGCTGGTATCCCCTGCAAGGTATACGCAGATGGACTCCAGCTCTTCCGGCTTCCCCATCCTCCCAAGCGGCGCCATCTCATTCCATTTCTCAATCAGCGGGACCAGCGTCGGGGAATTCAGCGTCAGCTCCGTCCCGATGTAGCCCGGGCTGATGCTGTTTACACGGACTCCGCGTTTCGCCCATTCAATCGCCAGCGATTTCGTCAGTTGGATCACCCCTGCCTTCGAAGCATTGTACGCACACTGCGGCTGCGGGACATTTACGATATGAGCCGACATCGAAGCCGTATTGATAATGGAACCTCCGCCATTTTCCAGCATATACCTGCCTGCCGCGATATCGGTAAGAAAAATCCCGTTCAGATTAATATTGATCACCTTGTACCACTGCTCATACGTCATCTCCTCGGCCGGAGCATTGATGCAGATGCCCGCATTATTGTGACAGAAATCAAGCCCGCCAAGCTCCTCCACGACCTGCACGATCATTGCGTCCACCTGATCCTTGTCTGTACAATCCGTTTTGATTGCAATAACCTTTCTGCCGGTTTTCCCGGCGATCTCCGCGGCAGTTTTCCTGGCTTCCTCAAAGTCAATGTCCACGATCGCCACATCTGCGCCCGCTTCCGCGAACGCCGTCGCTGTACATTTGCCGATTCCTCTTGCCGCTCCGGTGACAAAGCCCTTTTTCCCGTCCAACCGCATTTTCTCAATGATACCCATTGTAATTCTCCTTTCTTTTGATCAGTGTTTTACGAACCATTTTGCAAAATGATTTTATATATTATGCAATTATGATAAACCGTTTTATAAAATTATTCAATATTACATTTTTCACAAACGTGAACCCTTTTTTTGTGCAAAACGTACACCCATTTCTCTCTTTCTTTTTCTCAAATGAAATCGTATAATGAATTTATGAAACAGTTTATCTGAAAAAGGAGTATGTCATGGACGCCTTTACTCTTACCGATATCAAGAAAAAAAATCTGTCCGATATTTATCATTACATATACAAGAATCCGGATTGTTCCAAGCAATCGATTGCAAACGCACTTGCGATCAGCCTTCCGACCGTCTCCCAGCATCTCATCACTCTGATGAACGAGGGACTGATACAGAAATCCGGTCAGTTGCTCTCTGCCGTGGGGAGACGCGCAGTGTCCTACCAGATCCTTCCCACTGCCAAAATCGCGGTCGGTATCGAAATCCTTGCCAGAAATGTCTACATCACGGCTCTGAATCTGTATGGGAAAAAGGAAGCAAAAGAAAAATTCAGGCTGCATTTTCGGAATGACCGCACCTATTTTGAAGAATTGCAGCAGCTTGTGAAGGATTTCCTGGAAAAATACGGCTATGCGGAAGATCAGATTCTCGGAATCGGTCTGGGGATTCAGGGACTCGCCTCCCCGGATGGTTCCCTCGTGACCTACGGGAAAATCCTGGACTGCACGGGACTGTCCATTCAACCGTTTGCGGATTACTTCTCTGTTCCCTGCAAATTCCTTCATGACGCGGAATGCGCCTCGATCAGCGAGCTCTGGGAGAATCCCGAGGTCAAGGACGCCATTTATCTTTCCCTCGGACAGCATCTGGGCGGAGCCATCATCATCAGTGGGGAGCTGCAGAACGGACTCACCGGGAAATCCGGCACATTTGAGCATATGACGCTCATACCGGATGGAACGGAGTGCTACTGCGGGAAAAGGGGCTGCGCAGAATGCTACTGTTCCGGCAGCTCTCTCATGGAACCGGACATGGAACTGGATGATTTTTTCTCCAAAAAAGAACAGGGAGATTCCGCCTGCCAGAAAAAGTGGAACGATTTCCTCCTGAATCTCTCCATGCTGATCAACAATCTTCACATGGTTATAGAAAATACGGTGATCCTCGGCGGGAATATTTCCTCTTATTTTACTAAGCAGGATCTCGATATGTTAAGACAAAATGTCCTGGAGCGTTCCACTTTCCAGGATGATGTTTCCTATATTATTCACGGGAAATGCCGCCATGATGCTGTCTCCATAGGAGCCGCGCTTCCCTTCATCAAAGAATTTCTGAGGGATTTTGCCCTGCGTACATCGTGAATCGTTTTTCGCGAAATATGTACTGCCCCCGACATTTGCCCCGACAAAAGGAGACATTAACATCCATAGCCCCCTGTGTGCCATACCGTTAATGTCTCCCACTGCAACGTGTTATCGGTTCTGCAAAAAAGACCAGACCTGTCTTTTCCGCGTCAATATCTCTCCAAATCAGCTGTCGTGATACAGCTTCCTTTCGCAAAATCATCCTTCGAGAAAGTAGTCGTCCTCCACGTCTCCTTGTCCGGATACTCTTTCGACAGGCCGTCATCCGCATAGAGCACATACGACGCCTGCTCCGGCACGTACCCGATCCATTCAAGCTTCGCGCCCTCCAGGTCAGCCGTGCTGAGCACCTCATCCGACAGGACAGCGAGCGGAAGCACGCGGTTCCTCCTGAGGAATACGACGACCTCATCCAGCGCAACGTCGATATAATGATGCCCCTTCTTCATCTCTGTATAAGTCCTGTCCTCCAGCGACTTCATGCGGATCATCAGCATATCCTCCGGCAGATACACGTAGCGGCCGAGGGCATTCTGCGTGTACACCGGCGCAAGCATCAGCGAGTCCCCGAGCATGAGCTGATCCTCCACCCGGCGCGCATGCGAATCCTCCGGGTAATCAAAGGCCAGCGGCCGGAAATACAGCTCGTTATCCAGCACCGCCTTCATATATTCGCTGTACAGGTACGGAATCAGCCCGTAGCGGATGCGGATCAAATTGCGGAAGCTCTGCAGGCGTGAGGCAAAGCGGTACACTTCCTGGTCTCTTGTCCCTATGGCAGAATGATTTCGCATCAGCGGGGTGAAGATGCCAAACTCCGTCCAGCGCAGCAGAAGATCCTCCGTCACATCGCTTCCGAAGCCTCCGATATCCGAACCCGTATACAGGAAGCCGCACATTCCCAGCGACGGCATCTGCTGGATACTCAGCAAAAGCTGCTGCCACCATGACTGATTATCGCCGGTCCAGATCCCGCCGTAGCGGTGCATCCCGATATAGGAGGATCGGGAGAACATCAGGATCCGCTTCTGCGGAGCGATCCGCTCAAAGGCTTCCGCGGCCGCCCGCGTCATATTGTAGCCGAAAATATTATGAACCTTGTCGTGGCAAACCCTGCGGCCGTCCATGTTGTGATAGAAGCTCCGGTAATCCTCGATACTGTTGGAGAGGCTCAACAAAGCATCCTTCAGGTGGAAGAAGGAATGAATGTTCAGATTCTCATGCTTCATGGAATCAATTTTATCGAACGCCTCCTGGAGCCGCTTGTCCGAATAAAAAATGGCGGGCTCGTTCATGTCGTTCCAGAAGCCATCGATCCCCTGATCGATCAGGACCTTGTATTTGTCCCCGAACCATTTCCTCGCGTCGGCGTTCAGCACATCCGGGAAGTGCACCCGGCCCGGCCAGACTGCCGCGACAAAATTCTCTCCATCCTCGTCCTTGCAGAAGTAATCCCCCGCAACGCCTTCCTCGTAGACGGAATAGCCCTCCTCGATCTTCACACCCGCATCGATAATCGGAACGAGGTGGACGTGCTCCTCCTGCATCTCCCGGACAAAACCGCCGAAATCCGGGAACCCGGAAGCACTTACCGTGAAGTCCTTATAATCATCCATGTAATCGATATCGAGATAGACCGCATCCAGCGGAATCCCGTTCCCGTGATGGTTCTTCACCACGTCCCGGATATCGTCCTCGCAGCGGTAGCCCCACCGGGACTGCTGATAGCCAAACGCCCACTTGGGAGCGACATAGCTCCTCCCGATCAGTGTCCGGAACTGCTTCACGATATCCTTCAGGCTGTCCCCCTCGATCAGATAGACGACGCAATCCGGCCCTGCCGTGATCTCCAGCCTGTCATAATCCGTCTCCCCGGCATCGAACACAACGCGGGACGGATCGTCCACAAATACGCCGAATCGCTTAGCCCCGTCAAGGATCACAAAATTGTGCGCGCCGTACAGGGAATGCCGGTTCTCCGTGTGGTTCGGATCGTCCGCGGCATAGCTGACATAAGAGAAGCCGCGCTTGTTGATGCCCCTCACCTGCTCGCCAAGCCCGAAGACCTGATCCAGCTCCCCCATCGGACAGGCCATGCGAAGCTGCTCCCCGTCATACTGCATCTCAATCAGATCATTTTCCTCCATACGGGAAACCGGAAGCTGCATAACCACGGCTTCTGTCTCCACGGGATTTCCAAATACATATTTCCGTATCATTTTCACACCTCACCTTATTTTTCATTCGTGTATCTGCATAATACAGTACATTCTCCGATTATATCATTATTTCCGACATTTTCCACCCTCTAAAAATGCCAGTACCCTTCGGTTAAACTCTTCCGGATTTTTATTTGCGATAAAATGATTCCCATTTATTATGGCAAGCTCCGCATCCGGAATACGCTCTGCAATCAGTCTCGTGTGCCTTTCCTGAATCATATCCCTCGTCCCGGCAATCACGAGCGTCCTTGCTCTGATCCTGGCGAGCTCCTTTGCAGGCACATTCGGATCATTCACCATGAGACCAAGCATCTCCGCGTTCCGCCTCGCCCCATCACTTCGGGACGCAAATTTCCGGGCAATCCGGTATCCGATCTCGATCGGGAGCTGCGTCAGGGGTTTCACGCCTCCGGCATCCAGATTCGCGCCATTTAAGATCAGCCGCTCCACCCGGTCGGGGTGATTTATAGCAAAAACCATTGCAATATTTCCGCCGTCAGAAAATCCCAGCAGATGCGCCCTGTCGATCTGATGCTCATCCATGAAGCCCAGCAGATCCTCCGCAAACTGACGGATCGTAAAAGGCCGCTCCCCTCTCGGTGTTTTCCCATGTCCCCTCGTATCAAGCGCATATACATGATAGAAGGATGAGAACGCATCTATCTGATTTTTGAAATACTCACAGCTTTCCCCGTTGCCATGCAGCAGAATGAGCGGCATTCCCTGGCCCTTTTCTATAAAATAATGTTTGATATCCATCGTTTCAGCTCCTGTTTGGCTCTGTTCTCGCGCTTCATTATCCAGATACAACTTCTACCACAGAAAACAATGACACATCTTTTGTTACTATAGCTCCGCTTAGTTCTTTATCTTTTATTAGCGTCATATCCGACAAGGACAAGTTTTTGATTTCGGGAATGAAGCCGATCCGGATCCGAATAAGTAATCATTCCTTCCCTTCTCAACTCCTTAATCGCTTTACTGGTTGCTGATGTCACTTTGACGTATCCCATGACGTTCGAAAGCTCCGCTGTAGATAACGGACCATTTTGTGCTAATGTTGTCAAAATCAACTCTTTTATTTCCTGAAAGTTCCTTCTTGACTTTGCTTTGTTCTGTTTCTTCGGCACATCCATAAGAAGAAATTTGTCATGTACAGGAAGAATAACTGTAAAATAAGTACGTTCTTTGTCCGTTTCAAATACAGGAAGCTGAGAGCCGTTCGTCTCCATTGCTCTTAGAATCGTCGGTATTCCAGTATTCCGTCCTTCTACTAGCTTGAGCTCTTTTAGGAAATCACCAATCCGCCTGTTTCGGTAACGCCTGGAAATCATACGTCGATTTCGTATATCCTCATCTGATATGGTGCGGTCGGGGCCTGGCAGGCTGGTAATCTCCATTTTTTCCGGCGTCACTGTGACAGTAATCGGTTCCCCTATTTGGTAAGATTTGTGATAAACGGCATTGCTCAGAGTCTCCTCCACCGCCGCATATGGATAGTTGTAAATACGTTCCGCTTCTGCCTGACCGGGAATCTTTGTAACCTTTTCCTTGATGATATAATTTTTAATATAGCTAAGTGCATCCCGCAGTTGTCGGTCGAGTGGCCCTGTAAATACTTTCTCTGTCATGCCAAGGCCGGTCGGATCTGGTTTATCCACAACCTCAATCCGGGCATAAGGAAAGAAAGTATCTGGCTGTTCATTAAAAAACATTAATCCGACATTCAATGGCCGCCGCATTTCAGATGGACCGCCAATCAGCCGCATAGAGGCAGCGATTTCTTCGACCGGACGCTGTAACGATGCACCATGAAGATCACTACCTACTGTATACAAAAATTCAGAGATCAGACTGGACTTCATATCCTCAACCCTTGCTGTCAGGCTTGCCCTGTCATCATAAGGCTGGCTGTTCGCCAGAAGGATCAATTCCTTTTCTTCCAGTACATTTGCCCGAATGCTATTGGACATTTTTCGAATATAGTATGCCTTATCCGCTTTTTTGGCTTTTCGGTTGGAAATGCTGTCGGACATTTGACGATATACCCGCCGCCCCAGTTATCAATGTCATTTGCAAAAGCACAAATCGAATGCAGGATTGGTTCCGGATTCCAGTCTCCTTTGTATTCCACACGGGCGTTCTCTACGACACGCTGATTAATTAAGTCCGAAATGTTAATTGGCAATGGCATATCTGTTCCCCTTTCAAATGAAACTCACGTCTTAACTCCCCCTTTTAACTCCCCCTTTTAACTTACCCCTTTAACTCACTCCTTATTCTACCAAATATATAAAATAAATCAATATCTTTATACACCCGTTCAGACGAATACAAAAAAAGCGCCGGGCAGCCTTCACAACCGTCCAGCGCTTTTCTCAGTCTCTTATAAAGTCCCTTGTTTTCAGTTACTCTGTCTTCAGTGCCGAATCAAACGCAATCGCCGAAGGTTCAAAGTTCATTTTCTTCGCAAACCCGAACGCTTCCTTCGCGCCATACATCCTTTCCATGCCGGAATCCTCCCACTCTACCGAGAGGGGCCCGTCATAGTGCATCGCATTCAGTTCCCGGATGATTCCGTCAAAATCCACGTCCCCATGTCCCAGCGAGACGAAGTTCCACGCCCTTCTCACATCGCCGAATTCGATATGGCTGCCGAGAATGCCTGCCCGCCCGTCCAGGCGGAGCTTCACATCCTTCATGTGGACATGATAGATTCTGTCTGCAAAGTCTCTCAGGAACAGACACGGGTTCACGCCCTGCCATTGCAGATGGGACGGATCAAAGTTAATGCCAAGCGTCGGCCTCCACTCAAACACATCCAGCAGCTTCTTCGTGCTGTAGTAGTCAAACGCAATCTCTGTCGGATGCACCTCGAGTGCGAATCTGACGCCGCACTCATCGAATACATTAAAAATCGGAGTCCACAATTCTTTTATCCTTGCATATCCGTCCTCAATCATCTTCTGTGTGGTCTGCGGGAAGGAGTACCAGAAGGGCCAGATCGGAGAGCCCATGAAGCAGGTAACTACCTTTGCCCCCATCTTCTTCGCCGCCCTCGCGACGGTCTTTACTTCCTCAGCCGCCCAGGCACGGATTTCGTCCGGCTTGCCGGCGTACCGGGCCGGTGCAAAATTGTCCAGACGCTCATCCCAGCGGTCGCCAATGCACTGCCCTGCCAGATGCGCGCTCAGCGCCCATACCTTCAGATGATACCGTTTCAGAGTATCGTCAAAATTTTGTGCATACGCCTCATCCTGCAGGTAACGATGCGCATCCAGATGTGACTGGCACGCAATCTCAAGGCCCTCATATCCGATGGCGCTCATCTGTCTGCATACCTCTTCAAACGGTAAATCACCGTACTGACCAGTCGTTATCGTAATCGGTCTCATAGCTTCCTCCTTCTCAAAAAATAGTGGAACAACCTT
>Ga0129308_1003222_pt1 | contig 12103 bp, 9 predicted proteins | sample L827metagenome_FD_94440 | JGI IMG/M metagenome (GOLD analysis project Ga0129308, IMG submission 94440) | Ring-tailed lemur group fecal microbial communities from Wisconsin, USA - L827 metagenome | ecosystem: Host-associated > Mammals > Digestive system > Large intestine > Fecal | place: USA... | reverse complement strand
TTCTATGTTGTTATTCTTATTAGAAATCGTACTTGGGTCAATAAAATTATATCCGTAATCGTAGTACATATATGGATCAATTCTCTCAATTAAAAAATCTGTTTTTCCTTCCTCTGTAATTTCCTCTTTTACATGCAAAAAAGGAGTAATAACTTGAAGTAAATCTAAAATTTGCCAACATACGATTAAAAGAAATACAAGACTAATTGCAAAAGTTATTTTTTTAAAGAAGTATTCTTTTTTTCGAACTTCTTTTAATTGAGAATTTAATTTTTCATGTAATTCTTTTAAAAAATCAGAAGTGATATTGCCACCCTCATCCATCTGTTTTGTTCCAACAATTAAGATATAGTGTAGCTCTAACTCTTCCATGCAATCTTTACAAGATTGCACATGCAAAATGAAGGATTTTAATTCTTGATCTTCTAAGTCATCATCGATATATGCTATAATTTTTGATTGTGCCTCTAAACAATTCATTTCCTATCACGTCCATTCAACAATCTAACTTACGAAAAGTTACAAAACTTTTCAAGACAACAAAAGGAAGCGACTGCAAATTAAAATTCATCCAGCAGACATTTCCTTTTGTTATTAGTAAAACCTGAAATATCGATTACAAAAAATACTAAAATTCATTGATAGAAATACTGTAAGAAGCACTCCACTCTTCATTTGGAAGTGTTATCTGAATTCCTGGCTTCTCGCTCATCTCTCCTGTATATCCTGTATTATCACATCTTCCAAACCATGGCTCTAGACAGATAAATGGAGCATTATTTTTAGCTGCCCAAATTCCATAATTAGGGAAATCTACAGCTTTTACTGTCACATACGGACGCTTATCTGGAAAACATACACTTGCTTTTGTCACAGCATTATTTACAAAAATAAGCGCATCATTTTCAAACATTCCGTCTGTTACTTGATAAAATCCATCTTCTAATGGAAGCTCCATTACTTTATCTACCATTGCAGTACCTGTCTTTTCATCTAACAAATAGTAAGAAACACTATCCTTTTTCTCAAATTTTAAATAGTAGTCCGTTTGCTTTGTTCCTTCTAAAACTGGAACGCGAAAAGCTGGATGTCCTCCGATTGTAAAATAAAGAGATTTTTCTCCATTATTTTTTACTTTCCATCCAATAAAAATATGATTCTCTCTCAGAGTATGTGTAACCTCTAATTCAAAATCAAATGGGTAATTTTCTTTTGTCTTATCGTTTGCCTTTAAAATATGCACGATTTTGTTATCTGTCTGCTCTACAAAATCAAAATCACAGTCTCTGGCAAATCCATGCTGAGAAGTTTTGTATGTCTTTCCCTCATGACGATATTCATTTAAATAATGCTTTCCAACGTTTGGAAAGAGAATTGGAGCATGTCTCGCCCAATACTTTGGATCTGCATCCCATAGAACTTCTCTCTGTTCTTTTTTGTCGTAAATGCGACAAAGTTCAGCACCGTGATCAGATATTTCTACGATTAAACTTTCATTTTCTATTTTTCTATTCTCGCTCATTTTCTTTACTCCTTTTTGTTAAATTTTATCCTAAAATTAAAATTTTTTTGAAGCTATTAATTTATTACTCCAAATAATTTTCTGTTTTTTTTAGTATACACTATTTCAAAGTATATGACTATCTAATTTTGAAATTTTAATAAAAGCATTTTAAGAAATTATTAACAAAGAGAAGAAAGTAAATCTATTTTATTAAAAACTGTTGAAAACTTTTAAATAAAAATTTTAATATAGATAATAAAAAAATTCTAAGAATTGCTTATTAAGAAGAATCCACCATTATAATAATATACGTGGCTATCTTTTGTTTTTTGAATATCTAATTTTTTTTGTAAAATTAAATTATCTTTTTTATCATTTAATATGTATTGATACAAAGCCTCATTTTCCAGAATATAAATAAACTTTGATACTTCATCTACTTCTATCTGTAAAATATTATGTGAGAGAGAAATCAATTTTGATTTTTCTGTATTTGGATTGAAAATAGAAAGAGAATTTCCTTTTCCTTCTATCAAATCGCAATGTGAAATAAGAAGAATATCTTCAAACTTTTTTATTTGCTGAGGAAAGGCTTCTAAGAGAGCGATTTCTTTTAACGACTTCTTCTTTTGACTATTGGGCGACAATATCATAAGAGAATTGTTTTCTTGTTCGTTTAGATCATAGGGCAAAGTAAAATATAATTTATCTCCTACTCCGCAAAAGAAAAAACCTCCTTGTCCGTATTTGGTAATATCTTTTTTCCATAAAATTTTTAAAGAATTGGGATCTATCTGAAAAATATAATTTCTTATAATATCTTCTGCCTGTTCTTTTCCAGTTGCATATAAAAATCCATTATAATAATACACTGTGTCATAAGAAATTTTATCTGATGAGATACGAGAGATTTTTTGATTATTCTTTTTGTACTTGCTAATATAAGAAGTAAAATTAAGTTCATTTACCGTAAAAATAGCGTTATCAGAGACTGAAATTTGAAGTAATCCAGGCATACCAATATCGTATTCTTTACAAAATCCCGTAAGCGGATTATAACGAAGAGCTAATTCTAGTTCTTTTTGAAGTGGCACTCCTCCTGGTATAAAATAGATAGAATTTTGATGAAATGCGGGTAAAGTCAAATAATCAGATAATGTTCCGTAGGGAAGATTTTCTGATTTTATAAAATTAAGGTTTCTATCATAAAAATTTAGGATAGATTGATTCTCTTCCTGAGTTGTCTGAATAATTGCAAGATAGAGATTAGAATTTCCCAAATTATTATTTTCTTTTTGATAAGTTGATTTTTTTAAAACGTTTTTACAGATACAAACACTTATTAGTACAGTTGCAGCTAATAACAAGGAAAAGAAATATTGTTTTTTCATATATTAAGTCCTTTCGTTTTTTGATAAGCAAAAACCTATTGCCTCTAGGAAATAAGGAATTGACTAAATTAAAACTCCTCCTAATAATTCAAATATTCAGAACTATCTATCGTTAAATACTAGTTTGAATTTAATAAAGATAGCTCTGAATATATAATATCTGCTTCCTTTTACTCTGTTGGGGATGTCTTAAAATATAAAGATAATGTACAGTTTATTTTAAGAATATTGGTTTCTTGTATAAAAAATATTTTATGGCATCCCCATAAATTATGTTATTTTCGATAAATAATTTTTGTCTTGGAGGTATTTATTAACTCTACTGGATGAACAGCATTTTTAAAGTAATACATATTTAAATCAATCTTATATAAATCTTTAAAAGCCGCCCAGATAAGCTGTGCACAGTAGAATTTTTTTCTTGTGTTTACATTGAGATAGTTGTAATTATAAGGTTTTGATCTTTGTTTATAGCACCAATCTGCCGCCTTGGCATCTTGAGCTGTCGTTGTTGCTTTTACCGTTACACCAAAACAAGTTTTTCTCACCTGATTCCAATTATTTTTTCCTTTTACTACTCCTCTGGAAGTAGCTTCTATTACATAATTTTTACTATAGATAATAGCAGAATGACCTGTAGGAAGCAGATTTTTATAGGAATCTTGGGTAACTAGAATAACTCCTTTTCTAGTGGGATACTTTCCACTCCTACGTCTATAATCTTTAGAATAGGGCTTATTTTTATCATTGAAGACATTATATCGATAAGCTTGTTCATAATATAAGGCTATCTTAGAAACCGAAAATGGTGATGACTTAGATGATGATGTGGCGGCAAATACTGGCATTGAAAGAAAAGATAGAAAAATAGAAAATAGATAAATAGAAATGCCAGCATATCGTTTAATCTTTAGCATTACAAAACCTCCTTAATAGAATTGAAAAAAAGATATGACAAGTCAAGAAATGATGCATGATATTGTGCTATGTATGGGTTACACTTATCATGTTTAAAACTAGTGGCTTTATGTTCTTATATTCGTATAGGTGATTTATTTTACATTTGTTTTCTCCTTTCTTTTTTTGATTTTTGTTTATTATACAACAGAATGTCTTTTTTTACAAGAATAAATTTCAAATTTTTTACATTTTTTCTATTTTTAGGTATTAAATTTTGTTTTTGGGTGTTTTGCGGAGCAAAATTTGTGTTTTTGTTTTTAGTTATATCATACTATAATATTATTTTGTGAGATAAAATAACAGGAAACTAATTTTTCAATTCTGAATCATATCAGTTCAAAATAAAAAAATTAGCTTCCCTCTTACTCTACACCATTCTCCTATCCTTTTAGTCCACTCTATCTCTATTTCTCTATTTTGCCAAAGTCAAAAGTTTTTGTTTTAGTTCATTTTCAATCTGAGTAAGTTCTCTTTGAGCTTCTTCTCTCCTTCTTCTTCCGTCCGCCTGAATCTGTAATACTTCATCCAACGTAGAGATAAGAGATTCATTCGTATGCTTTAAGGTCTCAATATCCACAATACCTCTCTCCGATTCTTTTGCCGTCTCTATTGTCGACATCTTTAATGTCTCTGCATTTCTTCTTAGAAGTTCATTTGTCATATTAGTTACTTCTCTTTGCGCTTTTACTGCTTTTTCTTGATGTGCCACTCCAAGTGCTAAAATCATCTGACTCTTCCAAAGAGGAATTGTATTGACAATCGTCGATTGAATCTTTTCTGACATTAAAATATCATTATTTTGAATTAAGCGAATCTGTGGTGCCATCTGAATCGAAATCATTCTTGTAAGTTCAAGATCGTGTAGCTTTTTCTCAAAGCGAGAACACATATCATTTAAATCATTCACTGCCTGCGCATCTTCTGGAAGATTAGATCTTGTAGCTTGTTGCATTAAAGCTGGAAGTTCTGTATTCCTTGTTGTCTCCAACTTCTGTTTCCCAGCTGCAATATACATAGATAACTCCTTAAAATAGGTCTTATTAAGCTCATACATTTTATCTAACATAGAGACATCTTTTAATAACTGCCTTTGATTCTCATCTAATACTTTACAAATTTTATTAATATTTATCTCAGCACTCGCGTATTTTGTCTTTAGGCTATCCATATCTTTTGTTTTCTTTTTAAGAAATCCAAAAATACCTCTCTCCTTTTCCTCCTCTTGATTTGGCTGAAAATCCTTTAGCTGAGTTACCACTCCTGTGAGCAACTCTCCCACTTCCCCTAAATCTTTCGTCTTAACGCTATTTAGAGCTGTCTCAGAGAAATCTGCAATTTTCTTTTGCGCTCCCGCCCCATATTGTAAAATCATCTTAGAATTATTTAAATCAATCTTCGCTGCAAAATCATCAACCATCTTTTGCTCTTGTGGACTTAATCTTGTCTGTTCAATATCCTTTTTTACTTCCTCTATGACTTCGGCGTCTTTTACCTCTGCAGGAAGCTCTTCCTCTTCCTCCATAAAATCAAATGTCAATGTAGGGGCTTCCTCTTTTAAATCTATCTTATCTAAATCAATTGCCATTTTTCTTCCTCCTCTTTTTCTCACAACTATTTTGACACTTCCCACAGCTAAAGCGGGGGGATTCTTGCTTCCTCCACCACTGCGTTCGTTATACCAAAAAGTATTGTAATATCTTACACAATGCCCACAGGCTAGAATTTATTTTTCATAGAAAAATCGGACTCTGCCAATCCTTCCTGTTTTAATACTGTCTCCAACACAGAAATATCTGAAGAGATATCAAACATTTCATCCTCAAACAAACTGTCCAAAAGCTTTCCAAACGCCGTATTAATCATATCTAGCGTCTCCTCAATCTCACCTTTCGTTCTCCTTATATTTTCTCCCGCTACGGGCTGAGAATCAAGTTCTTGATAGGTTGTGACAAGTTTTAAAGTTGTAGGTAAATAATAATCCATAAATTTTTCAATCTTTTCCACTTTATTTGGATACTTTTTAATATGCTCAAAAATTCTATTCGTAATATATTCTAGTTTAAACAACTTTTCAGAGACAATATCATCTGGAATTTTATCGTTACACTCTCGAATCTTTTTAATATAGACATTTCCCTGGGCAAGCACTCGTTCAACCTTATCTTGCTCTGTATCTATCTCCTCTTCCGCTGCCATCGTCGCTGCTACTTCTTGTTCTCTCAAAACTCTCTCTTCTTGTTCTCTTTGTTTTTTGGACATCATCGTATCTAAATATAAATCATATGTCTTATGGTCTAAAATGAAATCCGTCTTTGTCTCATCCAAATGTCCTTCTGGAAACATTCCAAGATCTGTCATTTTATTTAAATCCTTTACTGTAAACTCCTTTTTCTGTCCCATATAGGCAGCTAACTTTTCTACTGGATAATGACATTTCCCATCCATAATTTTGACATATCTCTTAAATCTTCGAACTCTCTTACGCTGTATAATTCCTCGCCAAAGTACTAAACCGCATAAAAGAGTAAAGGTCAAAAAAATACCTAACAATCCTATATCCCCTGTGCCTGAGCTAAATGAAGAAAAAAAACAAATCAAAAACGTAATCCCAAAAGTTCCAACTCCTATTCCTCCAAAAACTTCATATAAAACTCCTGAAACTGTTCCACTTGGCGTCCTTGCAACTGGAAAGGAGGGACTTTGTGCTCTTGGATAGGAGTTGCGAGGTCTCTGATAATGGTAAGAATTTTCTCTCCAGCCTTGTGATTGATTTGAAGAATACGATCTTTGGTTTGTTCGATATGTCCTGTGATTTGTATAAGTATCTCTTCTCCTATCTACTCTTTGTCTGATCTTTTCTTCCATATTTTCTTCAAACTCGTCCATCCGATGCTCCACATAATCTCTATGTCCCCAAGCTTTTTTTACTTCACGCATCGCTTGTTCCATCGTCCTATTAACGGTATATTCGATATCTCTCCCTAATTTATCAAAATTAATGGAATTGATTGATTTTTCTACTTTTGTTTTAATTTCTTCTTCCCATCGTGAAAAATCCTTCTTGTCCATAATTTCCTCCAATCTTTTTATATAAATAGTCAAATTTCTGTTTTTAGTTTAGCATAAATTGATTTTTTATACAATGATTTTTACTTTTAAGATTTCTTTCTTTTTACTGATAAATATTTAAATTATTTTTTAATATTTATTACAAGTTTCATTCATACTATAACATAATTTTTGTAATAAAAAACTCCCCAAATATATTTTATACTCAAGGAGTTTTCTATATTATTATTTTGCAAAAATTTTATAACAAGATAATTTTACTATTTTTATACATTAAAAGCCTTAATTCCTGGATAAATTGCTGCTGCACCAAGTTCTTCCTCAATACGAAGAAGCTGATTGTATTTTGCAACTCTCTCTGTTCTACTTGGAGCACCTGTCTTAATCTGGCAAGTATTAAGAGCTACTGCTAAATCAGCGATTGTTGTATCTTCTGTCTCTCCAGAACGGTGAGATGTAACTGCTGTGTATCCAGCCTTATGAGCCATCTTGATTGCCTCTAATGTCTCAGATACAGAACCAATCTGATTTAATTTAATTAAGATAGAGTTACCGCATCCCATCTCGATACCTTTTTGTAATCTCTCTGTATTTGTTACAAATAAGTCATCTCCTACAAGCTGCACTTTATCTCCAAGCTCAGCTGTAAGTTTTTGCCATCCTTCCCAGTCCTCTTCATCGAGACCGTCCTCGATAGAAATGATTGGATATTTCTCTACTAACTGTTTCCAGTGCTCGATTAACTCTTCAGAAGTATATTTTGTTCCAGCCTTTGGAAGAACATACTCGCCCTTCTTCTCACCTTTCCACTCACTTGCCGCTGCATCCATAGCAATCTTAAAGTCTTTTCCTGGCTCATATCCAGCTTTTTTTACAGCATTTAAAATATACTGGATAGCTTCCTCGTCACTTGCTAAGTTTGGAGCAAATCCACCCTCATCACCTACAGATGTAGCCAATCCATTTTCTTTTAACAAAGCTGCCAACGCATGGAAAACTTCTGCACACCAGCGAAGTGCCTCTTTAAAACTATCTGCGCCAACTGGCATAATCATAAATTCTTGTACGTCAACTGTATTTGCTGCGTGAGCACCACCATTCAAAATATTCATCATAGGAACTGGTAATCTGTTTCCAGAAATACCACCAATAAATTTAAATAAGGAAATTCCAAGGGAGATGGAAGCTGCTCTTGCACATGCGATAGATACTGCTAAAATTGCATTCGCACCTAAATTTGACTTATCCTTTGTTCCATCTGCATCAATCATTGCCTTATCAACTGCATATATATCAGATGCATCCATTCCAACAATGGCATCATTAATTGCTGTATTAATATTCTCTACTGCCTTTTGAACACCTTTTCCAAGATATCTACCTTTATCACCATCTCTTAACTCAAGTGCCTCGAACTCACCTGTAGATGCACCACTTGGAGCTGTTCCTCTTCCGACAGTTCCATCCACTAAATATACCTCTGCCTCCACAGTAGGATTTCCTCTGGAATCCATAATCTCTCTTCCAATTACTTTTTCAATTTCCAAATAATTCATCTTTTTTCTCCTTTCCCTAAGCAAACTGGTACGTCTAAATTTTGAACCACCAGTTCATAGAAGCTTTATCTGGAAGCTTCTTAATGATATTAGTATTATACAAGTTTCACGAGGATATACTCCCAAAAAGGAAGCAAACTTTTCGGGAGTTTCCCATGAGTTATTCACACTTAGTTAGAATAAACTAACTTTAATTATTCTAATCTAAATATTGAAAATTTTCAAGATTTTAAGTGATAAAATCTATCTTTTGAGTGATAAATCTTATCATTTCACACTATTTTTTCGGAAAATTTACAAAAATTGTATGGGTTACTCCTAACTTCTATTTTTTATCCGTATTTCTTTATTATTTTTAAAAACGTATCTTGGCATATCTTGGCATATCTTGGTGTGCAAAAGTAGTAAATTGAGTGGTAAAAGTAGTAAATTCGCATAGCAAATGCTTCATTTTCATAATCAATCACATCATCCTAATTTAAATATTCATCACTTCTATTCGAGTATAAAACTATATTCATTTTTCCTCCACAACTCCCAATTCCTTCTCCAATAATTAATAATAAAAAAGCACCAATTTCTTGATGCTTTAAAAATTTTTTTCAATTGCTTTAATTTTTGTTGGAAATTTAATAAATTATTTCAGATCTTTGTCAAATTCCTCAAAGTACATATCCATGGTGTCACCTTCTTTCTGTTTAAATCTCTCCCCTCTCAATCGCCTCCATCGCATCGAGAAGACTTGGATAAATGGCGACGCAGAGAGTTCTTAATTCTTCATCTGGATCCGTGAGATCTGGAATCATAATCGTATCACAGCCTGCTGCCGCTCCCGCCTTAATTCCACTTCTTCCATCTTCAAACACGTAACAATCCGTCGGATCACATCCAATCTGTCTGGCTGCCTCTAAAAAAATGTCTGGAGCTGGCTTTCCACGCTCAACTTGTCCCCCACTTACTACTGCATCAAACTGATCTAAGACTCCAACCTTTTGTAAATTGTTCTTAATTATTTTCATCCGGCTACTACTTGCAACTGCCATTTTTACTTTCTTTTTCTTAAAATAATCAAGTATCTCATGCATTCCTGGTTTTTCAGGCACAAATCTACTTACGCTCTCATACACATGTCTACGACAAGCCTCTATAAATGCATTGACATCAACCTCCGGATAATATTTCTCAACAACTGCCACCTTTCCAGAACCACTTGTCCCACAAACTGCCTTTGGAAATTCTGGATTATAGAGAACCCCAAATTCTTCTGCTACAATTTTCCAGCTATCTCTATATATTCTCTCTGTATCCAATAATAACCCATCCATATCAAAAATTGCACCTTTTTTCATTGTATCATAATCCTCCAAACTTATCTTTTTTCCTCTTGGCTTTCTCATCATATCAAATCTCTGACTGTTGCGTCAAATTTTTCTTCCATATACATTTCATTATTATTAGATATACAGAAATATTAGTTGAAATGAAAAAAGTAATTCGTATAAACGTATTTTATATCAGACTTAACCTTCTTTTTTATCATTTATAAAATGCTAAAATTTCATATATATTTCTAGTACATAGATTTAATACATAGATTTGATTCCTCCTAAAATAGTTTCTCAAAAATATCAATATCAAAAATAAAAACTGCTTAAAAAGAATTCTTCTTCTCGCTAAGCAGTCTTCTAATTTATCTCATTTTTTACTCTCTATCAATCACCAGCAGAAACACGCTTCTCCTCTAAGGTTGTGGATGGTTTGCTTAATCCTCCTCCTCTTCATCGTCATCTTCATACGATTCCATATTTACAATATCTAAATTTTTGTCTGTATCCTTTACCTCCTCATTTTCTTCTTCCTTTTCCTCTCCTGTCGCCATAATCCACATGAAAATAAGTATTCCAAACCAAATAAGTCCGCCAATCATACTAATAAAAACTTCTGAACGTTCTTTTCTTCTTATTTTTCTCTGCGCTTTTTCTATTGCTTTCACTCTTCTTCTCATCTTCTTTTCCTTCTTCTTGTCTAACACTGTAAAACACCTCTCATCTTTATTTTATGCTTTAAGGAAAATATATATACTTTCTTTGCTTTTACCCTTTATAGATTTTTATTTTCCCTCATTTTGATTTATATTAACATAAAATCGGAAAAAAAAACATTCATCTCAAAAAGGAAGTTTTAAGATAATTCAAAATGAGTATTATAATGCATTCACAAACGATACTATTTCAGCGTTCACTTGTTTATAATTATCCATGTTTGAGTTATGTGCTGCATTTTCAATGATATGTAGTGGATATCCCGTTTTCTCTGCCCATTTTATACAATATTGCTTTACTTTTCCATTTTTATCGTATTCACCTACAAGAATAAGAACAGGACATTTAATCTGTAAATCACAATTCTCATTTAAAAATCCGGCATAACCAATTCCCATTAAATGACATAATTCTTTTTTGGTATACGGCCTAAGTGCTGTTATCATATTTTCATACGCATGTTTCGTATACGTACAAGATTTTGCAATCGCCTTTACCAAGACTTTATATGGATAACAATATGACATCCACTCTATTTGCCGCAACCACCATTTATCAGATTTAGAATAATAAAATTCTCCAAAAGGAGCCGTGTCAATTCCTATAAATCCTATTATATATTCTGGATATTTTTTTAAAAAAGTTTGAATGATAAATCCTCCCATAGATTGTCCGACAAAAACTGCTCGAGTAATTTTTTCAGTATCAAGAATTTTTTTGAGCTCTTCCACCGCATTTTTATAAGTAAAATCGTAATAAGGACGTGATTTCCCATGTGCTGGTGTATCCCAACATAATATATGATACTCCTTTACAAAATACTCTATTTGTTTTTCAAACAGGGTATGATCTGCTGTTAAACCATGTAAGAAAACTATTGTTTTTGTATTTTTGCTATTGCAGTTAGAAACCCAGTAATAAACATTCCCTCTATCAGATTTTACAAATTTTTCTATCATATAAATTCTTAACTCCTTCTTAGCTATATCCTTTTCAACCGTTTCATATAATCATATTATAATCCCATTGACTATTTTTGAAAATACTATAGATTGATAATTTATCTTGCAAAATGAATATTTAGATCAATAGATTGATAATAATCAAATCAATCTCTATCATATCCTATTAGAATTTTATATTTTACAACAATCTTTAATTTTTATTTGTCCTCAAAAATAAAAAGCAGAGAAAATATTCCAAACTATTTCATACTTTAAAATACATAGTCTTAAAATATCTTCTCTGCCCTTTTTCGATTTGGCTTACTCGCTATACAATATGTTCTCTCACATTCTCATCCTCATAATCAAACACACATTTTCCAAATGCATTAATAACATGAGTATCTTGATATTTATCATAACGTTTATGCTTTCTTCCATAGGACATATGTACATGTCCATGAAGAAAAAATTTTGGTCTATACTTCTCAATCAGCCAAAGGAAAGTCCGAAATCCCTGATGGGGCAAATCTCTACCATCATTAAGCTGATAAGCAGGAGCATGTGTGACCAAAATATCAAATCCTCGATGCCATAAAAGCTTTGTCCACAGTTTTCCAACTTTCTTCCTCATATC
>Ga0129308_1003221_pt1 | contig 12109 bp, 13 predicted proteins | sample L827metagenome_FD_94440 | JGI IMG/M metagenome (GOLD analysis project Ga0129308, IMG submission 94440) | Ring-tailed lemur group fecal microbial communities from Wisconsin, USA - L827 metagenome | ecosystem: Host-associated > Mammals > Digestive system > Large intestine > Fecal | place: USA... | reverse complement strand
AATCGACCAGATCATGGCGGAGAACGGGAGAGACATCGAGGCGGAGAAGGCAAAGGCTGTAGCCAAAGAGGGCGAACTGACGAAGGCAAACCAGACCATCAAGGACTTGCAGGAGACCGTCAGCAAGTACGACGGGAAGGACCCGGAGAAGCTGGAAAAGGATCTGGCCGACTTACAGAAAAAGTACGACGATGACGTAAGAGCAGAACAGACAAAAGCGGACAATCTCCAGAAGGAATTCGCTTTGAAAGAAGCGTTGAAGGAAATCGGCGTTCTGGATCCAGATTACTTGCTGTTTAAAACGGGTGGAATTGAGAAATTTGCCTTTGCGGACGGGAAGCCGGTCGGATTGGAAGATATGGTGAAGCCCTACAAGGAGACCGCGCCGCATCTCTTCAAGGAAGAACAGAAAGAAACGACCGTTATAGTAAACAGCGGCGGCGAGCATAAACCTGGGAAGGTAGAAACGGCCCCGGAATCGCTCAAAGGCGCACTTGCAGATTTCTACAAATAGGAGGCACATATGGCTATTACATTAGCAGAAGCAAAGGTCGGCATGGCCGATAAAATCGATCAGAATGTTATTGATGAGTTTCGCAGGGGATCAATCTTGATGGATGCCTTAACGTTTGACGATTCTGTTTCGCCGGGCACAGGAGGATCGACACTGGTTTACGGGTATACCCGGTTAAAAACGCCCTCAACGGCGGGATTCAGAGAAATCAACACCGAATACAACAATGTGGAGGCGAAGCGTGAGACAAAATCTGTCGAGTTGAAAATATTCGGCGGAGAATTTAAGCTCGATCGTGTTATTGCAGGCACGTCCGGAGCGATCGACGAAGTACAGTTTCAGCTGCAGGAGAAAATTAAGGCAACTATCAACCTGTTCCATAACGCTGTAATTAACGGCGACAAGAGCGTATCTGGTTTTGATGGGTTGGATGTCATGCTGGCGGGTAGTTCTACAGAGCTTAACTCCGGGGCAGACAATGCCATTGATCTTTCCACTGCGGCACAGGTTGACGCGAATTATAAGACCGTTCTTGATATGCTGGATGGATTCCTCGCCGAGATGGAAGGGGCGCCCGGCATGCTCATCGGCAATGGAAAGCTTATCACAAAGCTGAAAGCTTGCGCCAGAAGGGCAGGGTACCTGACACCGTCAGAAGATGCGTTCGGCAGGGCGGTGGACAGCTACAACGGAATTAAGTTCATGGATATGGATTACTACTACAACGGAAGCGCTACGGTGCCCGTTGTGCCCGTCGTTTCACGGAAATATGGCAGCTCAGGAAGCGAGACGACAGTAACCGGGCTGACAGATCTTTATGCCGTAAGGTTTGCGTTAGATGGATTCCATGCAGCATCTCCCAAGGGCGGCAAGCTCATCAGTACTACTCTGCCCGATTTTAAGTCTGCTGGTGCAGTAAAAGCTGGAGATGTGGAAATGGTAGCGGCAACGGTGCTGAAAAAGACCAGAGCCGCCGGCGTGCTGCGCAACTTCAAAGTACAGTAAAGGAGTAGAGTATGGCTAAATTTAAGATTACAGCGGATAACCCCAGTTACACAAGGGAAATCGGCGGCGTCCATTTTGTTGATGGTGTTGGTGAAACAGATAATGAAAATGTTGCCCGTTGGCTTGAAAGCCGCGGTGGGTTTACCGTTGAGTCAGGGGAGCGCGATCTGCATCAGAGAAAAAGCCTGTCCCAGATGAATTCCGAGGAACTGGACGTGTATGCGGCAGAACTTGGAGTTGAGCTTCCGGAAGGATCCAAGGTGGCGGAAAAGAAGGAATTGATTAAGGCGTACCTGGAACAGAGGAAATAGGAGGGGAGGGGCATGGTTTATGCGACGTTCGAGTTTTACAAAAATGTGTATATGGGCAAGGCCATCCCCGAACACGATTTCTATCGGTTGGCTTTGCGTGCAAGCCGTTATCTTGATAAAATGACGCTCAAATACGCCGCAGAACATGCGGACGATGACGCAGTCATGATGGCAGTCTGCGCGGTAGCCGAAGCGTGGAATGTCAATGAGCAGGGCGGAGACGTATCGAGCCAGAGCGTGGGCCCTTGGAGCAAAACTTTCCAGAAGGAAGTTAAAACGGATGATCGAAGATTACTTGATGCGGCGAGACTGTATCTGCCGATAGAGATGACGAATGTGAGGTGGGCTTGATGTTTCCCCATACCGTCACCATCTACAACAAATACAAGGAAGGAGCCGCGGAGAAATGGCAGCGCACTGTCCTCCGTGGCGTCCTGTGGAACAGCAACAAAGGGGCGGTGATGCGCAAAACCGGCATGGCATCCGCCGACGGCTTGCAGCTCATCATTCCCTTTGCCGTGGAATCCGAAAGGACCTATCTGAAACCGCTGGAATTTGCCGCAGCCGCAGATAAATCGGCGTATTGGACACTTGGATCAAAAGACACCGCAATCCTTGGAGAAATCGATTATGAGGTTATCCGAAGTGCGTCGGAGCTCGAAAAGCTGTACGATGATGTGTTGATTATCAGCAACGTGGATACCAGGGACTTCGGCGGCAGCATGGCGCATTGGGAGGTGAGCGGCAAATGACGATAGACAGACCCGACGACCGGATCATACGGACCCGGAACGGGCGCTGCGGCCTTGTTTGGAATCCAGAATTTACGCAGGAATGGAACCGGACGTTTACGCTTGCTCAAAAATTTGTTGACAGCGAAGTATTACGTCTTAACGATAAGTATCTGCCATTTCAGAGCGGGGCGCTGAAGCGCAGCGGAATCATGGGAACGGAAATCGGCAGCGGGGAGGTTTGTTATAATTCCCCGTATGCCCGATTTTTGTATTACGGCAAAGTTATGGTTGGTATCCAGAGCCGGAGCGCGTGGGCACGGCCCGGCGAGAAGAAAGAGGTAATCAATAAAGAACTGGACTTCCACGGCGCACCACAACGCGGCGCGAGGTGGTTTGAGAGAATGAAGGCGGACCATAAGGGCGAAATACTGCGTGGAGCCGCCGAAATTACGAGGAGGGGGCACGGATGAGCATATTAAAATCCTTACAGACCTACCTGACACAGTATGATGGAATGGAGATCAGGCCCATCAGTCAGGTGCTGACGGACACAGTAGACACCGTGGGAGACTACGCTTTGGCTCCTACAGGGAACAGTGTAGCGCGAAGGGATATCCTCGGCAATAAGACTTTCACAAACAATTACGTATTTTACGCCAAAGAATCCGCCACACATGAGGCAGATCGAGCCGAGAACTACGACTTTTTAGAGGGCTTTTCAGAGTGGCTTGACGATCAGAATGAAGCAAATAATTTGCCGGCGTTGCCGGGTCAATATGAAGCCGTAGAGCTTTCTGCCGCGAATGCAATGCTGTTCGATATCGATGAAGACGGAGCCGGTATATATCAGATCCAGATTCAGCTTGAAATCAGAAAGGAGACAAAATAAATGGCAAAAATTAAAAGAGAACTGTTTATGACCTTTATCAACTGCACGCCTTCGAAGGAGGCGACATACGAAGTACTTGGGGAAGACCTGGAAGAGTTCAACATCGAGATGGGTGCCAATGTGGTGAATAAGTCAAACATTCTCGGGCAGAACTCGATCAGCATCGACAGATACGAAAAGACGGCCAGCGTTGAACCGTACAAAGCGGATTCCGGCACGGCGCTTTTTACTTATTTAAAAGAAATCATCGATGAGGAAAAGACGCTTGATGATCTGAACACCGATGTGGTACATGTGGATGTGTTTGGGACGGCAACATCTGGTGCATATCCGGCCTACAAAGAAGAAGTCGTTGTGGAGATCGTTTCCTACGGAGGAAATACAGAAGGGCTCCAGATTCCGTTCAATCTGCATCTGACCGGGAAGCGGACAAAAGGAACTTTCAACCCCACAACGAAAGCATTTACTGCTGGCGTATCTGCATAAGGAGGGCATCGTGAACGAATTAAAATTTGACACCGGATTAGTCCGGCTGCATGTACAGGGTGATCCAAACCGGGAACTGGTTTTTAATCCGGCAGATGGGAGAACAGTAGCAAGCTTTCTCGAACTGATAAACCATGCGGAAGAGAAATTCGCAGATCTGAGGGAGAAAGAAGCTGCTTTAAATACCAGAATGTCCGAAATGGAAGATATCGACGTTGTGAAGGAAAAGAGCGCCATAGAGCGGGAAGCCGACGAGGTTGTCTGTAAGGAGCTGGACCGGGTGTTTGGGGAAGGCACGTCAAATATTGTATTTCAGGAGGCAAGCGCAACCGCGTTGGCGTCTAATGGAGATTATGTCTTTATGAACTTTCTCATGGCTCTGTTCCCATACTTTGAAAAGGAGATCAAGAACCGAAGCGGAAAAGTGGCCGACATCATTCAGGACCATAAGAAGGCGGCCAAAAAGAAGGTGAAGTGATGAACATTCTCACTTTGCCTGAATGCTTGAATGTCGGGGGCGCTGACCGAGCGATTCTGTCTGATTGGCGCCCTTGTTTCTCAATTATGCAAATTTTAGAGCGACCGGATCTCCTTCACCACGAGCAGCTCCAGATCATAGCAGGGATCCTTTACGAGGATGAAATTGAGGATCAATGCTGGTATGAGGCGGTGGATAAGGCGATGTGGTTTTTGGATGGCGGTGACGTTCAGGATCAAAAATCACAGTCTGGCGGTGTTGTCCGGCTGTATTCGTGGGAACAGGACGCGAGATACATTATCGCCGCGGTGGATCGTGTACTTGGACGGTCTTGCCGAAGTGTGGAGTATCTGCACTGGTGGGATTTTCTCTCCGCGTTTATGGAGATAGGAGATTGTACGTTCTCTACGCTGGTTCATCAGCGGAGGTTGAAGAAAAAACACAAGCAGTCCAGAGAGGACAAAGAATGGTGGGCCGAAAACCGGGAGATCGCTGAGCTGAAAATCGAAGTCAGCCTTGACGCAGACGAGCAGGCTGCACTGAACAGATTCCACAGTCTGCTTGGTTAGACTTGCATTTCCTTCCTGCAGTTGGTATGATTTGAATAAGCCATTTCTTCTACAGGAGGTGCAAAATGAAAATATGTTTAAACTGTGGTGACAGATTGCTGGACAGCGCAAAAAAATGTCCGAGCTGCGGCACTAAAGACAAGGGATTTCCGATTGTTGACCCAAAAGATAAGGAACGCATTGATAAAATTCTTGCATCGGTGCCGCACCCGAAAAGTGGCACTCCTCAATGGCAAAAAAATCTTAATATGGTAGAGCGTCCATTAAAAGAATCTTTTAAAATCGGGCTTGGAGGCGAAGAGAAAGCAGCTTCCCTAAAGGCCGAGAGAAAACGAGTGGAACAGATGGAACGCGATGGAGTGGTATACTGCCCAAAATGCCACTCTACTTCACTTTCTGCGAACAAAAAAGGATTTGGGGTAGGGAAGGCTGCTGTTGGGTTCCTAACGGTAGGGCCGCTTGGGTTAGTAGCGGGAAATGCAGGTGCAAAAAATGTTGAAATAACCTGCTTGAATTGTGGATACAGATTTAAACCAGGGCAAAAATGAGAATTGTAGTCTCTGAGTAAAGAACTTTCATTACGGTAAGCAACAGGCACGTCGAAACGGCGTGCTTTTGTTGTGCAAGGAGGGAGGAAATATGGCAGGATCATATGCGGGATCGCTTATTTTTGACACTAGGATTGACACCAGAAGCTTTAATGCTAATATTCATTCTGCAAGCAACCAAGTAAATGGATTGACAGCTTCATTTAAGCGTCTCGGCTCTGTCCTTGCTGGGGCTTTTGCTGTACGAGCCATTATAAGGCTGGGACAGGAGGCCGTATCGTTGGCTTCGGACATGACAGAGGTTCAAAATGTTGTTGATACTGCGTTTGGCAGCATGTCGTATAAGTGTGAAGAATTCGCGGACACAGCAATTGAAAAATTCGGCATGTCAAAATTAGCCGCAAAGCAGTTTGCATCTACTTATATGGCAATGGGGAAAGGTTCTGGGCTTGATGCAGGGATTGCTTCGGATATGGCAATAGGCAGTGCTGGAAGAATTGGTGACATCGCGTCATTTTACAACAAGTCATTGTCCGAAGTCGACACAATGATGAAATCCATCTACACGGGCGAAACAGAGTCCTTGAAGCAGATCGGTGTTGTAATGACGGAAGTTAACCTACAGCAGTTTGCATACCGGCAGGGGATACAAAAGAATATTTCGGCTATGACACAGGCCGAGAAGATACAGCTACGTTACGCGTATGTAATGGACCAGACGAACCTGGCGGCGGGAGATTTCGAGAAAACTTCAAATAGCTGGGCAAATCAAACAAGAATTTTGTCAGAAAGGTGGAAAGAGCTGCTTTCGATTCTTGGAAAAGGGCTGATTCAGGTACTGGCACCAGTCGTAAAGTTTCTTAATGTAGTAGTACAAAAACTGATTGATTTTGCAAATGTATTTTCAAAGATTACCGCACAGATGTTTGGAAAGCAGGAGAAAATCAGCCTGGACAGTTCAGACGTGACGCAGGCCGCGCAAGCGGAAACGGACTTGGCAGACGCAACCACGGAGACGACCAAAGCTAATGAAAAAAGTATGGCTTCCTTTGACGAGTTGAACACGATAGGCTCTGCCAAAAGCGGTACAGAAACAGGGAGCGGAGCGGCTGGGTCCGTCGCGGGCCTGTCTTACGATACGGAAACGATGAAAACGGAGGAGCAAGAGGTTGAGTCGGGTATCACAGCGTTTGTGGAACGGCTGCAGGAACTTCTTGCCCCATTTAAAGAAATTAGCTTTGATAATCTCTCCGCCTCGCTCGGGAGGTTGAGGGAAGCGCTCGCGCCGTTCGGAGAAACAATCGGGGCGGGACTTGCCTGGCTACTGGAAAACGTTCTTGCTCCGCTGTCCAAATGGACCGTCGAATTATTCCTCCCTGCCTTTCTTGATCTCTTATCTGCAGCGCTGAATCTGCTTTCTGCGGTCATAGCCCCCTTTATTCCACTGTTTCAATGGCTATGGGATAACTTCCTGCTTCCGATCGCGCAATGGACTGGCGGGGTAATTATAAGCGTCTTGGAATGGCTCACCGAAGCTTTGAACAGGGTGGCCGACTGGATTCGCAACAATCAGGGAGCATTTCTTGCTATCACAGGCACGATAGCCGCCTTTTTCGCGGCGTGGAAAGTTGTTGAATTGCTGTCTTTTATACAACAGGCGGGCGGAGTTGCAGCGGCATTAAAATTGCTCGCTGATAGATTTATTCTTGCGGCAGCGGCCAAGATAAAGGATAAATTAGAAACAATGTACTTACAGGTTTTGTATGCAGGAGATTTCTTGAAAAGCATCGGTTCGGTGATTGCTTCCAAAGCGCGGGAAGCGGCGGCCTGGGTTGCGGCCACCGCAGCTAAGTTGAAGGATAAAGTAGAAACACTGTATATCAAAGCTCTCTATGCTGGAGATTTCATCAAGAGTGTTGCATCTACAATCGCAGCAAAGGTAAAAGAAGCTGTAGTGTGGGCGGCATCTACCGCTGCAAAAGTTGCTGAAAAAGTGGCAACCATCGCCTATACAGTTGCGACGACGCTCGCTACGGCTGCGACAACGGCACTAAGTGCAGCTATTGCATTTTTGACTTCTCCCATTGGGTTGGTGATCGCTGCAATTGCAGCTTTAATTGCCATTGTGGTACTCCTTGTCAAGCACTGGGACGACGTCAAAGAAGCCGCTTCCAAGGTATGGGACAACATAAAGGAAGTGTGGGGAAAGGCGGCGTCCTGGTTCTCAGAAAAGGTCCTCAGCCCCATAAAAAACGCATTCAAAGGAGCTGTAAATTGGTTGATCGGTGTGGCGGAGAAGTTTGTAAACGGTTTTATCGGAGGAATCAACAAAATTATTGGTGCGTTAAATAAAATTAGCTTCAAACTGCCGGATTTCATGGGCGGCAAGTCGTTCGGAATCAACATATCACAGGTAAAGGAAATTTCTCTCCCGAAGCTCGCGTCTGGAGCAGTGATACCACCTAACGCGGAGTTCGCCGCGATCCTTGGAGACCAGCGAAACGGACGGAACTTGGAAGCTCCGGAAGGACTGATAAGACAGATCATCAGCGAGGAGCTTGCGAAGCATTCGACAAACGGCGGAACTGCAAATGTATCGCTGTACGTTGATGGCCGCGAGTTGGCCCGTGTCATGGCGCCATACAACAACGGGGAGAATAATCGCCTCGGCGTGAGGTTGATAAACGGGGTGACGTAATGAGTATTTTGACAATTGGAGGCTTTACGCCGGACGTTGATTTTATATCCGTTCAGCGCACAGCCTCTATTTTAGATGGAGAAAATGCCGGGCGACTGAAAAATGGTGATATGAGTCGAGATATCATAGGAACCTACTACAACTATGGTTTTGAAGTGGAACCGAAGCTGATCAAGCTGTCCGACTATGATCGTCTGTACCAGATGGCGACGGCACCGGCGACGAGCCATACGCTTGACGTTCCATTCGGCCAGGGCTTGCTATCCTTTGATGCCTATGTGGCGGAGGTATCAGACGAACTGCGATTTATGGATAACCGCCGGAAATTATGGGACGGTATGGCCTTTACCGCGATCGCCGTAAAGCCCCAGCGTTATCCAAACGACGGCTGGCAAATCGGCAGCGGCTCAGGCAGCCCGGGCTTTACCCTCGACGGCGTGGGTTTTGATGTATCTGTCACACAGTTGCAGCGCAAAGGATCCGTCCTGGACAGCGCCGCATCTGGCAGGTCCATGGCCGGCGTCATGTCCCGGGAGATCATCGGGACTTACTATAATTACAGCATGCAGATCGAGCCAGTGACAACCAACGTCAAAGAGTACGACAGTCTGTATTACGCGTTATCTGCCCCGGTGGACAGCCACAAACTTACCGTGCCCTACGGACAGGGCACACTTACCTTCGACGCCTATGTTTCGACCGTCTCTGACGAGATTAGGCACCTTGCAGACGGTGTCTGCATCTGGGGCAATCTGCAAGTAGATTTCGTGGCGATGCGGCCGGAAAGGAGGGCCTGATGGCAGATTATATTACGTCACTGCAATACGTCACGCCTGACGATCTGGACCTACTGGGGGCTGACGAGATCAACTATCATGTGCGGGTCAACAAGTACGCAGATGACGAATATTTCGAGGACACGGTAAATGGTAAAGAGCGCCTGAATACCATCGTCTTCGACAGATTTTCCTTCGCCGGTGCGGATATCAAAAGTCTGAAGCTCCACTATGAGGTCGGTCTGCTCACTGACGCGCTGGCGATCGATACCATGACAGCGGATGTCACCAGCACGACGGCGGTTACGGTGGCCCGCAATACGCCGATTACGGTCAAGCGCGGCGAAAAGGTTATGGGCGTGTTTTACAATGGCCAGATCAAAAAGACCGGGCTGAATCAATACCAGATATATGCTGAGTCAGCCCTATCCCTGCTTGACTACGATTATCACAACGGTGGAGTGTACACAGGGTTGACCACGGGCGAGTTGCTGCCTGATCTGATGGGCAGTGTACCGTATACCGTCAACACAGATGTAGCGGCGATCCGGCTCTATGGATACCTTCCGCGCGCGACACGGCGGGAAAATCTGCAGCAGGTGATTCTCGCCACCGGCGCCGCGATCCGGAAGGGAGAGGACAATAAGATCAATATCACGATCCTGCCCAATACGGTGACCGGCACGTTTTCCACTGCACGGGCGTTTGAAGCTGGCGATGTGTCCACCGATACTCCGGTTACCGCGATCCAGGTCACAGAGCACACTTATTTGACGTCATCTGACGCGATCACCCTATATGAGGATACCTTTGTTGACAGCAGGCTGATCACCTTTTCGGAGCCAGCCCACTCCTTGACTTGTACCGGCGGAACTATCGTCGAGAGCAGCGCAAATCATGCTGTTGTGCAGGGATCCGGGGCCGTCAAATTAACCGGCAAGAAGTATACCCACACCACGAAGATCATCACTCGTGGGACCGTTACAGGAGACCCTGACGAGAAGATCTACAGCGTGACCGACGCGACGTTGGTCGGGCCGATGAATTCATCCTCCGTGGCGAACCGGCTCTATAAATACGTCCAGTGTAATCAGACAGTAACGCAGGATGTACTCGTAGACACAGAGCGGCCGGGGGATCTGGTGCAGGTCATAGATCCGCACGGTACGGATTATCTGGCAGCTGCGGTACAGGCGTTTGACTACACGTTGTCCAACACCATGCGGGCTGCGGGAACTTTTTTGCTTAATTATGTACCTGACGGGATTACATCCGGTTACAAAAACCGTGTTGTACTAACAGCGAGCGGTGCGTGGACGGTGCCGGGCGGTGTAACAAATATCCGTGTTGTGCTGATCGGCGGTGGCCAGGGAGGTGCGGCGGGGGATCGTGGCGGTACCGGTGAGCGTGGTGACACCAATCTGTCTATTAACGAATTCATGAAATCCAGTTCCAGAAAAGCCGGCGGGGCGGGAGGAGCAGGAGGTACGGGAGGAAGTGGCGGAAACGTGCTTGACGTAACGCTTGACTGCAATCCTGGGCATCAATTCCTGGTCGCGATTGGGGCCGGTGGGACAGGCGGAACAGATGGTAGTGGTAGCGTTGGCGGAAATACGACGTTTGGTGATGCTTCTTCTGCGTCCGGAGTAGTGGGGGCCTATACCGATATGCAAACTGGTGATATCTATGCACAGAGCGGGGAATCTGGGAAAGAAGGGGGCCGAGGCGGCGGGAAAACCGACGACGGAGCGACCAACGGCGGTGACGTAACCCTGGGCGACGGTGTCTGGTGGGAGCACGGAGAGATGGGATCATACAGTGCGGTATTGATCAAGGAGAACAATTATGGTTGTTATGGTCAGTATAGCATGGGAGAATGCGGCTGGGGCGGCGGCGCTGCAGCCGGGGCCAACGGCGGAAATGGCGGCAATGGCCACGGCAGTTCTACTTATCGCTACGGAGGAAATGGCGGAAACGGTGGTTCGGGAGCGACGGCGACCATACCTGGCACGAACGCAACGGTACCAGGGTCAGGTGGCCACGGTGGTCATGGCGGCGGCGGTGGCGGAGCCGGCGGAAGTGCTGGCGGGCCGATCGCGGGTCAGTCTTGGGCCGGATCCGGCGGGGCCGGGGGTGCCGGAAGTTCCGGCGGATCAGGAGCCCCGGGTTGTGTGATCATCTATTATTGAGATAGGAGGAACGAATGGCAGTATATAAAGGACAGTACACCGGTCCAGAGATCGACCGGCTGCTGGGCCGCATTGACGGCATGGCGGACACCGCTGAGCAGGCCGGTACTGCGGCGGCAGACGCAAAAATACAGGAGTATATACCGGTCCTGGACGCCAATGTGGGCGACGCGGCGGCATCAGCGACAGCGGCGGCGGAATCAGCTGCGGCGGCAGCAAACGCAGTCACCGATGCAAAGCAGGTTGCGGTAAAGCCCGCTTACATCGGCGACAATGGCAATTGGTACATATGGGATGTAGCGGCGAGTACCTACGTGGACAGTGGCTTACCTGCACGCGGCGAGACGGGGCCCGTGGGCCCCGAAGGGGCAACCGGTCCTCAGGGTGCACGCGGCGAAACGGGGCAGACCGGTCCAACCGGTCCTCAGGGAGCACAGGGTCCAACTGGCCCCCAGGGCGAAAAAGGGGAGCGAGGAGACGGCCTGCAGATCAAAGGCCTGTACGCGACTCTGGACGAGTTGACGGCTGCCCATCCGGCAGGTGCCGATGGGGACGTTTATGCGGTTGGCACGTCAGAGAGCAACGTAATCTATATCTGGGATACCGACGCAGCCGCTTGGTCGAGTTTGGGAGCGCTGCAAGGCCCGCCTGGCCCACAGGGAGATAAGGGGGACACTGGTGCGCAAGGACCGGCCGGGCAGGCAGGACCGAAAGGAGATAAGGGAGACACGGGCGCCGTCGGTCCTGCGGGTAAGGATGGAGCATCAACGGCAGATGCGGTATCAATTTCAGCCCAGCTGGCCGCGTCACTTAGTTGCGAGTCAAACGCAGAAGCGGCGTTGTCACAGCTCAACACCATCAAGGCAGTTGACGACTTTACTCACATACCTTATGCGATTTGTAATACTGATT
>Ga0129308_1003219_pt1 | contig 12117 bp, 14 predicted proteins | sample L827metagenome_FD_94440 | JGI IMG/M metagenome (GOLD analysis project Ga0129308, IMG submission 94440) | Ring-tailed lemur group fecal microbial communities from Wisconsin, USA - L827 metagenome | ecosystem: Host-associated > Mammals > Digestive system > Large intestine > Fecal | place: USA... | reverse complement strand
CCCTGCTCATTTTTTGCACACTAATCGACAGGGCTTAGGTGGATGTTTTTCTTTTTTGTGAAATATGATAAAAAGATAGTTTTTCATTATCATTTTTCACTTGACATCACACCGCTGGACTTATTCCCGACTTTTAATTTCCGCACGCCCGCTGATGCCGCGGCATTTCTACATGCCCATGCCCCCGTCGACACCGAGAACCTGCCCCGTAATGTAACGCGCCTTATCAGATGCAAGAAAGCATGCGGCATGAGCAATATCTTCCACTGTGCCAAAACTGCCCAGAGAAATTGCCGCGAGCATCTTCTCTTTCAATTCTTGATTCAATCCCTCGGTCATATCTGTCTTAATAAATCCCGGCGCAATGGCATTGACCGTGATTCCCCGACTTCCAAGTTCCTTTGCCGATGCTTTCGTCAGACCAATGATTCCCGCCTTAGACGCGGCATAATTCACCTGACCTGCATTTCCGTAAATGCCGACCACCGACGACATATTGATAATTCGTCCGTATCTTTGTTTCAGCATCTGACGGGCCACATTTTGAATACAGTTGAATGTACCTTTCAGATTAATATCAATTACTTGATCAAAGTCTGTTTCCTTCATCCTCATCAACAGGCCGTCCTTGACAATTCCGGCGTTATTGACGAGAATATCCAACCGGCCATAATGCTGAATAATATCTCCGATCATTGCTTTGACACTGTTATATTCCGAAACATCACAGCGAAAAATATCTGCTTTTCCGCCATTCGACCGGATTTCTGACTGTACTTTCTTTGCTGCTTCCTCAGAGTGGCTGTAATTAATAATAACCGTTGCTCCCTGAGAAGCCATTTCCTTAGCGATTGCCGCGCCAATACCCTTTCCGCCGCCTGTCACCAGGGCAATTTTATTCTTTAACATACCAAGGCCTCCAATTTATCCAAATCTTTGACAGTTTCTATGGTTATACATGGAATCTTTCTGTCTATCCGTTTTGCAAATCCGGCCAGTGTTTTTCCCGGTCCGATTTCTACAAAAACCTCCACGCCCATATCAATCATCACTTTCATATCCTGCTGCCATCGAACCGATTCGGAAACCTGGCGAACAAGCAGCGATACAATCTGCTCTTTATCCCAAATAATTTCTCCTGTCGTATTTGACACATAAGGAATTTTTGAATCCATCCATTTGACCTTCAAAAGCTCCGGCTTCAGCCGTTCTCCGGCGCCTCTAAGTAATGAAGAATGAAAAGGTCCGCTCACATTCAATGGCGCTACCCGCTTCGCTCCGGCCGCTTTCATGGCTTCGCCCGCCGAAGCTACCGCCCCGGCCTCACCGGAAATCACCGTCTGTCCCGGACAATTATCGTTTGCAGCTTCTACAATTCCCGGAGTCTCAGCACAAATCTTTTGAATAGTTTCCATATCCAACCCAAGAACCGCCGACATGGCGCCACCCACCGGAACAGCTTCCTGCATAAACCGTCCCCGTTTATCAATAACCCGGATGGCATCTTCCACAGAAATTTTTCCTGCCGCAGTCAAAGCTCCATACTCTCCAAGACTTAAACCGGCCGTCACCATCGGGACAATCCCCATAGTTTCCACAGCTTTTAACATGGCAATCTCTGTGGTCAGCAATCCAATCTGGGTATAATGCGTAATATCTAACTTATCATTTTCTTTAAAGCAAAGGCCCTGTACATCCATACCAAGCCATTCATCGGCCTGTTCATAGACCTCTCTGCTGACTGCAAAAGTCTCATAAAAATCCTTTCCCATGCCAATTTTCTGAGCTCCCTGCCCCGGAAAAATCAATGCTGTCTTTTTCATTTTCTTACCTCGAAATTAATTTGATATTCAAAATATTCATTTAAAAATAAAGCCGCCGCATCTGCAGCGACCCTGTCTTTTGCTTATTTTCTAAATCTGTCTGCCTTCGCCTGTATAATTGTCAAAGCTTCATCCATCATTTCTTCAATAATTTCTTTACATGACTGACGCTTATTAACAAGTCCGGCAATCTGACCGGCCATGAAAGAGCCTTCCTCCAAATCACCATCAACGACGGCCCGGCGAAGAGAACCCAATGTCATCAATTCAAGTTCCTCTGCTGATGCGCCTTCCCCTTCCATTTTTAAATACTTCCGGGTCATCGGATTTCTGAGCTGGCGCACCGGATGTCCAGTCGAACGCCCGGTAACCTGGGTGTCAATATCTTTTGCCTTGACGACCTTCACCTTATAATTCTCATGAATCTGAGTTTCATCCGCCAGCAAGAACCGGGTTCCTGCCTGAACCCCTTCAGCCCCAAGCATAAAAGCTGCGGCCACGCCCCGGCCATCACCGATACCACCGGCCGCCAGCACCGGAATGTCCACGGCCTGAACGACCTGAGGAACCAAGGCCATCGTCGTCTCCTCGCCGATATGTCCGCCAGACTCGCAGCCCTCGGCAATCAGCGCGTCCGCCCCATATTTTGCCATACGTCTGGCAAGCCCTACGGAAGCCACCACCGGAATAATTTTAATTCCTGCTTCTTTCCACAGCGGAAAGTATTTCTCCGGATTACCAGCGCCTGTCGTTACCACCGGAACGCCTTCCTCTACAACCATTCGGGCAATCTCCTCCGCCTCCGGATTCATCAGCATAACATTCACCCCAAAAGGCCGATTCGTAAGTTCCTTCGTCTTCCGTACCTCTTCCCGAACAAACTCGCAGGGCGCCCCGCCCGACGCGATAATACCAAGACCGCCCGCATTGGAAACGGCAGCGGCCAGTGTATGCTCCGCCACCCAGGCCATACCGCCCTGAAAAATCGGATATTTTATTTGCAATAACTCTGTAATTGCTGTTTTCATTCTATTCCTCAACACCCTGTGCCTTTAAAAAATCGATAATATCCTGAACAGTTACAATTTTAGCAGTATCATCTTCTTCAATTTTCACATCAAAGGCATCTTCCAGTGCCATAACAAGCTCAACAAAATCCAAAGAGTCCGCTTCTAAATCCTTAACCAGGGATGTTTCTGGCTGAATGGCACTTTCATCAACGGATAACTGGTCTGCAATGATTTCTCTAATTTTCTCTAACATAAATAATCTCCTCTGTCTTTCATTTTTAATTTGATATTTTAATATTTTGATATCCAAAGTATATCACTATATTTTCATTTGTCAATACAAAAAATGAGGAAACCTTATAAAAGGTCTCCCCGTTCTTTGCGAATATGTTTGAGAAGTCCTTTACATCCCTCAAGGACATCCCGGTAAGTCACATCAAAATTTCCGGTATACCACGGGTCAGCCACATCCTCCGAACGGCCGGCAAACTCCAACAGCTTATGAACTTTACCCTCCGGGTCACTGCCGAAAATCCGCAGCATATTCCGCATATTCCAACTATCCATACCAATCAAATAGTCGTAATATTCATAATCTCTTCGGGTCACCTGGACCGCATGCTTTCCCCGGCAACTGATACCCAGAGAATCCAAAATCCTACGGGTTCCCGGATGCACCGGATTCCCAATCTCCTCCCGGCTCGTCGCCGCCGAGGCAATCTTAAAAGACCTGCCCAGGCCGGCCCTCTCCACCATATCCTTAAAAATAAACTCAGCCATCGGCGAACGGCAGATATTGCCGTGGCAGACGAATAATACTTTTATCATTGTTACATAACCTCGCATTTCCTGGTTCTTCTTGATACTTCAGGCTTTATGAGCCTTTATAAAAATTTGCTTTCTGACATAACTTAGCATATTTTCGCACATCCAGTCCGAAAAAGGTGTAAATTTTAAAGTTTTACACCTCGTTATTTTTAATTTTAGAACTTATAATCACACAACTCAAAGTCTGGCAATTTCATCTCTGGCATCTTCAAGATTCATATGGGTATAGATGTTCATCGTAACACTTGTGTCAGAATGCCCCATCAAATACTGTCATGCTTTCGGATTCATTCCTGATTTCACCACATTAGAACAATAGGTATGTCTGTATACATGTGGTGTAACATTCGGCATCTGAACTTTGTAGATTTTATTTAACTTCTAAACGATGTGTTTAAAGTAATGCTCCCAGTGCAGTGAATAGCATATATTTCCGTCTTTATCAAAGTATAAAAAATATCTTTTTGAAACACGCTTCCACATCTGCTGTCATAGGTAACATCCTTGTTCTGCTATTTGCCTCTGTCTCTTGTATGTAGTATCCGATTTTAGATTTTTTCTGCAACTAATAATCAATGTTAAGTATATGTTCCTTAAAATCAATATCAGAAACAAGTTAATCCGCAAAACTCAAGAATTTCCGTTCATCGGCTCTGCTGATTGCTTCTCTTGTCACACTGTCATTCACAATCACTTCTACTAATTGAAACTGAAATGGGCTTTTTCTAATCAAATCCTCATCTACCGCTAATTGCTTTCTTTAAAAGATTGATTACAGTTCCATATCCGAATTCCAGCACTGTCATATTTCCACCATTCGTCACAATATGATCAAACTGATCTGCCTGGATTTTCTTTTCCATTTCCCGAAGTGATGAGGTGCGGCGTTTACCTTTTGGAGCCACATCGTTATGATCTAATCTCCAACTGTACACGCAATGTTCTTTACCCATCCCATCTACATATAACCCGGAAGACCGTCTCGGTAGTATTGATTATATCACAAGACGTTCTCTTTGCTAAGATAAAATGAACAGTAGTTTCGTCAATATCTGTTGCATTTCAAACCGCGTTGGAAGATTCCAAATAATCTTCAAATAATTTTCTCTTAAACCGAATATGTGATCCTTCTCCGATTCCATAATATTCCGCAGCTTCTGGTATAATTAAAGAATATTTTTTCCAAACAAGTACTCTATTCTGTTTTATCTGTTAAAGGGAATGTATCATCAATAATTGTATTGAAATTTGTCATCTTTACAGTTACTTCCTGTTTCAGCAGTGCATTGGCAATACAACCTGCAATATAATATTCTAATTAATCTGGAATTATATGGTATTTCATATGTTTAGCTTTAAACCAACAATAATTATCCGTAATTTCTTCCACATCTACTTCTTCATCCACAAAATATACATATCCATCCTGCAGAATTACCGTAGAACAAAACCAATACGGATCATATGTTTCAGAATTACGACTATCCGTACAAAACTTCACATCTCCCCAAAACCACACCTCAACTTTACATCCCCATACTCCATTGAATTTCAAATACAGTTCTCCACTTTCAAGCAAATGCTGCTCTTCAATACATGCATCATGGAAATTTCCAGTTGCCAAGTCGAAATCTTCTATGTCTTTCAGTGTTCTAATTTCCGGATATCCATTAAATGTATACTCCTCTTCTATTTGCAAACATTGTTTCATAATATCATTCGGAACCGTTCCCTCCGCAATGATTTTATCAGCCTGTTCTCTAGGAAGAAACGCAACACCACCGGTACCATCTTCATTAAAATTCCAATTTTTAATATCGGAATCTACAATCAATACTTGTTTTATTATATAGTGCGTGCCTGGCTCTAAATTAAACCATTTTATTAGCTTTGTCTTTTCTTCATCAAATACCACATAATAAGAAGTATGGAGTCTTTCAAGATAACGCTGATAATCATCATCAGATTTCACATCATCATAATACCCAAATACTGCTGACACATAATATTTACCATCTCCTTGCCTAATTATTGCGTGCATAATTTTTCTCTCCTAATCCGTAAAATACGAAGTAATCTTTTCCTTACTATCTAATATTTCATCCATTGGAACACCACAAGATTTAGCTAAATCTACAGAATCTTCAAATGCTATACGGACATCTGGTGCAAATGCTCTGTCTAACAAGTCCATAAACAACTGCATATCTTTACCTATCTCGTCAACAAATTTCTGATACTGTTCCTGCAATAATGCATCTAACTTATGTACTGATTGAACATATTCTTCAAATATCTGCTGCTCACGAGCAGATAAATTGTCCTTTGCAATCTGATACATCATAGTGCCAATTGTATTACCAAGCACAGCTCCAAGAACCGGGATAGGTATCAATACCTGACCTGCAAATGATGAAAGTGCACTTACTGATGCATCCAGACACAATATTTCTGAATTTTCAATAAACTTCTGCTCATCCAACTTGCCCTCTTTTAATAAATATGCCTGCTCTGCAATTCCAAAAGATGCTGTTACAATGGCACTGGCTACAGCTGCCGGAGTAGCCGTAAAATTTGTTAGTGTATAAATAGATGCACCTCTGATACCACCTTTTATCGTACTTTTACCTGTACTACCTGCAATATCCTTCCAATCTTCTGCATCAAAACTATTTATCTTCTTACCTGCTTTTCTTTTATTAGCAATTGCCATACATAATGACATTGCTCCCTCAATTGCTGCTGCCGTTGCAGTTACATTTGTTCCCTCTTCCAATGAAGGCTTAATCTTATTGTATGCTCTGTCTTTTCTCTCCTGATTCTGTTTCTTTAGCCTATCTTTTTCCTTTGCAAATGTCTGTTCATATGTATCTTTTTGTACTTCACCATATTCCAGTTTAGAAGGTTCAACTTTATCTAATGGAATATCTCCATTCTCAAAAAACTCATGAACCTCTCTCCACTGTTTCAAAGAAAATTCACCTGTCGAAGTAGGCATCTTATTTGCTTCCTTCTCAGATATAAAAAGAAGCCACTTTATTTTCTCATAATGATCTTCTGGAATCTGATATACTCCACCATTGTCAAGAAAATCCGGATAATCCTTTAAATGCATTTGAATAGCCTGTAACGATAAATGACCTCCAGAATTTACAAATTTCTGTTGAATAAATGTAGCGCCTCTTCGTAAATCTTCTGGTCCATTATCATTAATCCATTCGTATATAGGTAGTTTACCTTCTACTTGTTCTCTTGCATTACCAATACCGCACTCTGCTACTTCAGCAATAAATCCATGCATACCATATTGACCACCACGTCCTTTTCCATTATTTACAATATCTCTGCTTATCATCTTAAGCGTCTCGTTTATAGTAGACATTGCTTCATTCAGGTTCGACTCTTCTTTCTGCAAGTTCTCCATTAATCGATCCAATCTGATTTGATTCAAATAATTTATCCATGAAGCGACAGCCTGTTCCTGTCCACTTTTAATAACCTTCTCCGCTTCAATCATTTATTTTATTCCTCCACTGTCTCACTAAGCGTAGCCGCTAAGGACTTTGAATTATTTACAAGAGTTCCAAGCAACATCTGCCCCTCTTCTGCAATATCCATAAAGTTTTTTCCATAATATGACATACAACTACCGTACTGACCATTGAGCAAATTCCTCAAGTTATCTGTTTTATCTAATATTGCCTGTAATTTAACATTCATCTCTCCGACAGCTTCTACATTGCGTAATACTGCCTCGATTTCTTCCTTTTTTTCCTTTCCAAGTTTAATCTTCTTATTGGCAAATAACGTTATAGATGCAAGTAATGTAGCGCCTCCAATTGTCCAACCAACAGGACCCACCATAGCCAAAAATGCCGCCCCCGATGTCATTCCACCGCCTCCTGCTGCCACAGCACCGCCTCCTAGCCATGCCAAAGCTGCATTAGTCGCCGCTGCACCAGATAATGTTGATATTGCAGTTCCTGTCGATGCTGTTCCAAATGTTGTTGCCACCCACATAGCTGCACTCGGTGCAAGACTTGCCACCGCCATTCCTCCTGCAACCCCAGCACCAACTCCTGCCATAGATTTTTTAGCTGCATCAAGTTCCTGTGTTGCAAACTCACATACATCCTTGAATTTTTTCTTGTATAATTGGATATCTTTAAAATCAGCATCAAAACACTTAGGATGATTTGCAATACTATTTATTAAACTTTCAACATTTTCAAGAAGATCCAATGCCCGTTCCCTCTGTCTGAGTATTGCAGAACCATTATTCTCGAATTCCGCATACACAGCATTATATCTGTTAATGGAGTCATGAAGTTGAACATCAAGGCTTTCCTTCTTTTCTTTGCTTTTTGCCTCTTCTTTATTCTCTATCTCTTCTGATACATGCTGTTTCTTATGCTCGACAACTACATTTTTTATTTTATCTTTTAAAGTTTTTTTCATAAACGCCATCCTTCCTTACCAATACATAATTTGTTATTAGCAATAAGTTGTATCTGCTCCATACCAGGTCTGCACATCATTCTCTTTGGTTACATTATCAATCCATGCAATGCCAAATTTGTATTTTCTAGTCTGCGTATTCTCGTCAATTAAATACCGGACACCATCGTCCATATATTCATTATCATAATCATATATGTCAGTCGCCCTTGTTCCATCAGGATAATAGCCTGCTTCACCTTCCATACCAATTGATAATTTCGTGTTACCTTTATAAAAAGACTTAAGTTCCAGTCGCTCTCCTGTTTCGATTTCATCCGCTTTCGATGAAATATAATCCTTAATTCTGCATGAAATAGTGTGCTGTTTTCCGTCTGGTTTATAATCAATTTCTATGCAAAATCTTCCTGTGATATCAGGGCATATACGCTCCATACCACATAATTTCTGTACTGAATATTCAATTAAATCGTCATCAATATATACTTCAATATCACCTAATGGCGTGTTCAACACATTATCGCCTCCAATCCCTTTTATTATACCATCTGTCACACATATACGCACTAAAAAAGAGCGTAGGATTTTATTCCCACACCTCACTATTTTCTTGATTTACTGTCAGAATATTGTCTTGATACAATCTTCCAAAAGTACAAATAATGTGTAATATTTCTCCATATTCAACAAAACAACCTCACCAGACATTCATCCAGTGAGGTCACAAATCACGCTTTCTGCTTAGGTATAAACTCAATCTTTAGAACCATTCCCATTCCATCTGCTAATCTTTTAAGTAAATTCACAGAAGGATTTCTAGTTCCATTTTCAAGCTTACTAATATCTGCCTGATTGATACCAGTACGTTCAGCAAGTTCCTTCTGAGTAAGATTTTGAGAAGTTCTTGCATCTACGATAGCTCTTATAACATCCATCTCTGGCTGTATAGCTTCATATTCTTTTCTAAATTCTTCATCCTTTAACTGCTTAGAAAGCATATCGTCAAATGTTCTCATACTTCATCACCCCTTTCTTTGATTTTTAGAAAAGAGACATACTTGCACTCATAAATCTTCACTTTATTTCTAACTCAAAATTTAAAATAGCTTTCATTATGGCAGTTCGCACCCTGCCCTCTAAATCCATATCAACCACAATCCGCATACTTCCATATTCATAACAAGGATGTAAACACGCTTTTTATATGTATACATTATAATGATTTAAATCCTTTTCCATAGCTATCTCATCACCGTTTACTACTGAACGAATAGTTGAAAACCATGGACATTTTTGTATACGTTTCATTTTGCTAATCCTCCGTATATTTTTCTCTGATAATATCTAAAACTCTCATTTTGCTCCAATAAACAGATCATTAGAACAATATTTCTCTGCTTTTCGCTCAATGCCTTGATTGCTTCACACAAACGCTCATCATAAACATGGACTTCCGTTCCGTATACAGGAAATACTGTATATCCCATAGTATATTCATCTAAGGTAGCTACATGGCTTAAATCTGCTTCTGTCACATCACAAAACGGAACTTCATGCTTTGCACGTCTTTCGAGTTCTCTGTAACAGTTCTTAACCGTCCTATCTATGACTTTACGGATAAGACAGTCAAACTGTAGCCTTATTGCTTTTTCAAATGAAGAAGGGGACATAATCTCACCTCCTTCCCGTGAAAGTTATTAAAGCGCGAAGATTCTTACCTCTTTTCGCTCTAACACTCACCACAGAGATGAGATTTGTTACCCTGTCCGTAAAATTGTTTAAAGATATTTTGAGACAGCAAAAAAGCACAGGCGCAACTAATAAATGCTAATCCTGCGCTTTTCCAATAGTTCCTGCTATGTAATGTAAAAAACCACATTCGAGGGTATAAAATGTGATTGAATAGATATGTATTTTTTTGACAATAAAGGATTTATTAAGAATTGCTCTTTACAATACTTTATCAAAGCGGCCACCTACAAGAGCCGCCAAAATAAAACCTGTATTATTTATAAAATTAGGAAAAGAAAAACGACAGCCTTTCAACCGTCGTCCAAAATTTTTCGTATGCAAAAAAGATACTGTCGGCAACGGTTTTTTATTTATTGCCAACAGCAATAGAGTTGTATTGATTTTACAGGTTATCGCATATCCAACTTTTTATCACGTCATCATCTCCATTTCCCATAAAAGAATGTTCACTCTGCTCTGATATAGTCAATGACACAGAATTGGACTTTGCAAAATTTTCTATGACCTGTAATGATTGCAAATTGTCCTTACCTCCATAAAGTATATAAGTTGGACTATTCCATCTTGTTACAGGATTTTTCTTTACATACTGGTAGTAATCCCAAGACAAAGTATCAATCGGTGTCGGAATTTCTCTTTTGGTATAAAGCATTTCTTCTGTAACATGAAACCATAGGAACATATTTTGGATGAGATATTCCATATTTACGATTGGAGACAGAAAAAAGCACTTTTCAAAAGTAATATTTTTATATGCCTGCAAGCTGAAATATGCACCCAAACTACAAGCAAACAAAGATACCGACTTCCAATTAGCAAACGTATAAGAACTTATTTGATGAAGGTCAGAAATGCCATTCCAAATATCACACCTGTAATTTTCATCTTTTCGTTCCCCATGTTCCGGTAAGTCAAAACTGATTATCTGATATCCTTTATTTTCTGCTATCCGAGCAAAAGTTTCAGCAGACTCCTTATCAGACATTTTCCCGTGAACATAAATGTATGCTTTGTCAGATTTCGCGCCCCAGATAATGACCGGAATCTTTCCGATATAAAATTTTGTTGTTTTCATCTTTCATCACCGATTACATCGTATCACCAGAAAATAACGTTCTCAATATACTATCACTTACAGAAGTGTTTTTTACCTACAGAAACCTCCACTGGAGCTTCCTTTCGGATGCATGGCAACCTAAAAGAGAGGTCGCAAAACTACGACCTCTCGGAAATTATTTCTCATATATGATTTTTCTTATTGAATGAACAGAAAGATAATAAATATCAGCTAATTCATCAACACTTTTTCCTTGCTGATAATCTTTTCTTATTTTTCTGTTTCTCTGTTCAATCTCATATCTACAACCGCTTAATTCGCCCCATTTCTTTTTGTTGTCTTTTCTTGAGGGAACATAAATATATCCGCCTTGTATATAACTTTGCAATTCTTCAACTAAAGCAATGGGGAGTACCGAATCTGCTTTGATATATTTCATGCAGGCTCACTCCTTTAACTTTTAATCGTCAAATAGCAAAGCCAGCATATTACGCCTTATTACTCCATGCAAATGGCGTTCGCATTTACTGACTTTGCATGGAGTAAAACATCGTTTTTTCTTTTTTTATTTATGCACATCGTATCACCGTCCCACTTACATTTACATCGATTGTTTTAACTGTTCAATATTGCCATTTTGTATAGCACCAATATTTCTTGCGATTCTTTCCTCAGACCAGTTCCACCATTGAATCTCCAATAGTGCAGAAATGGTTTCTTCTGGAAATCGTCTCTTTATTGGTTTCGCCGGAACACCGCCAACAATCGTATATGGCGGAACATCTTTTGTGACAACTGCACGAGTTCCAATGATCGCTCCATCTCCAATCGTGACACCAGCTAAAACAACAGCTTCATAACCAATCCAAACGTCATTACCTATGACAATATCGCCTTTATTATCCCATGCGTTTGTTACGTCTTTCTTCTCTAATCCCCATTCCTCAAAAAATAGAGGAAATGGATAAGTGGATAATGAAGCCAGCGTATGATTGGCACTGTTAAAAAGGAATTTTGCACCACAAGCAATGGAACAGAATTTTCCAATCTGCAATTTATCATCGTTTATCGGATAGTGATATAGTACGTTGTTCTTCTCAAATAACGTCGGGTCATTTACAAAATCATTGTACATTGTAAAATCTCCAACCGTTATATTGGGATTCGTGATTACATGTTTCAAATAAAT